>Ga0123355_10012314_pt1 | contig 13246 bp, 10 predicted proteins | sample TergutEmb28metaG_3_FD_89872 | JGI IMG/M metagenome (GOLD analysis project Ga0123355, IMG submission 89872) | Embiratermes neotenicus P1 segment gut microbial communities from Petit-Saut dam, French Guiana - Emb289 P1 | ecosystem: Host-associated > Arthropoda: Insects > Digestive system > Gut ... | reverse complement strand
CGGTAACCGGGCTCACGGGCGACGCCGGTGATCTCCACCAGCCCGTCGGCGATCTCCGGCACCTCGAGCTCGAACAGCGACTTGATCAGCTCCGGGTCGCGGCGCGAGACGATGATCGACGGACCCTTGGTCGAGTTCGAGACGTCCTTGATCACGGCCTTGATCCGCTGCGAATGGTCGTAGCGCTCGCCGTCGACCTGCTCGGACTTCGGCAGCAGCGCCTCGACGCGCTCACGCAGCTGCACCAGCGTGTACCGCGAGTCCGACTGCTGGACGATCCCGGTGATCAGCTCGCCGACGCGGTCGCGGTACTCCTCGAACATCTGCTCGCGCTCAGCCTCGCGGATCCGCTGCAGGATCACCTGCTTGGCGGTCTGCGCCGCGATCCGGCCGAAGTCGTGCGGGGTGACGTCCTCGGTGTCGATCTGGTCCTCGTACAGGGCGAGCTTCTCGAGGTCGATCTCGGGCTCCGGCGGCTCGCGCATCTCGCCCGTCTCCGGGTCGACGGTCGGCCCCTGATCGCTGGTCGCCTCGATCAGCAGCTGCTCCTCGAGCTCCGGCGGGATCTTCAGCTCCCAGACCTTGAAGTCGCCGCTGTCGCGATCCATCTCCACCTTCGCGTAAGGCGCCGATCCGGGCGTCTTCTTGTACGCGGACAGCAGCGCGTCCTCGAGCGCCTCCATCAGCTTCTCATGGGAGATGTTCTTCTCGGCGGCCAGGCCGCGGACGGCCTCGACGATCTCTTTCGACATGTGCCTCAGTCTCCGGGTACCAGGTTCGAGCGGGCGATCTGCGCGTAGGGGATCGTCACGATTCCCTCTGCGGCGGCGATCGTCACCTCCTGTTCGGAGGCGCCGACCAGCTCGCCGGTCAAGCTCTTGTGCCCGTCGTGCGCGTCCCGCAGCCGCAGCCGGGCACGGCTCCCGAGGAAACGGCTGTAGTGCTGGGGCTTGGTCAGGGGCCGGTCCTGGCCGGGCGAGGACACCTCGAGCGCGTACCGGTCGCGGTAGTCACCAAGCAGGCCTGACACCTGCTCGCACATCGTCAGCGTGACCCCGTTCGGATGATCGATGAACAGGCGGAGGGTGTCGCGGGAGACCACCTCGACGAGCAAAACCTCAACCCCCGGCGCGGCGGTTGCCAGCCGGGCCTCGATCTCGGATGTCAGTTCGCTCACTTCCTCCTCCGTCTTCGTTATGTCATAAAAAAAGCGGGCGAGCGCCCACTTCCGGTACTGCCACCAGGTTCACCCTGGTCTAACAGAAGCTGTGAAGTTCACCTTAGCATCGTTTGAGCGGCGTGTTAGCGCCGACAGGCCGGTGGCGAATGGCCGTCAGCTGGCTCCGCGCTCGCGCGCGCGGTCCCGATACAAGCGGTAATCGCTGCGGTCGGGCTGCATGCAGGCGGCCAGCGCCAGCGGCTGCCGCGCCTCGGCGTGACGGCCCAGCAGCTGCAGGCAGCGGCCCAGGCAGAACAGCGCGTAGTCATTCGTCGGCGCGCGCTCGGCGACCGCCTCGAACTCGGCGGCGGCGTCCTCGTAGCGCTGCACGTGGAACAGCGCCCGGCCCAGCGCCTCGCGAATCGAGCCCGACTCGGGCGCCAGATCCCGCGCCCGCGTCAACGGCACGACGGCCTGGTGGTAGTGGTTGTCGGCCAGCAGCGCGGAACCGCGCGAGTAGAGCTCGTAGACGTCGTCCATTCCATTCAGTCTAGGGGGGAGCTCGGCGTATTGCCGACCGCAGCGCCCGCCGTTCCGACGCGTTGGGGCGCTCGACCCGCGGACCGGTCGCGAACCGCGCCGCCTGCAGCCGCGCGACGTAGGCGGCAGCGTCGGGGGCGGAGGCGAGCGCCCGCTCGATCCCCGCCAGCGTCGTTCCCGGCGCCAGCGGCCGCCCGCACCGGGCGAACGCCCGCTCCAGCTCGGCGACCAGCAGGTCGGGATCGGGATCGCGCCGGCGCAGCGCCCGGCGGCGTAGCGCGAAGGCGACCGCCGCGGAAACGAGGACCAGGCCGAGCGCCGCGAGCGCGAGCGGCAGCGCCGGTGACGAGCCCGAGCCCGGCCGTTCGGCGCGGCTTGCCCGGGGTTGCTGCCCACGCGGGGCAGCAACCCCGTGATGCGTCCTGGTCGTCGCCGCCGGGACCCGGGTCGCGGCCGCCGGGACGCGGGGCGCGTCCGCCGGGGCGAGGTCGGCGCCGACACCGGTCTCGGTCGGAGTCGGATCGAATGTCACCCAGCCGTAGCCGGGGAACCACGCCTCCACCCAGGCGTGGGCGCCACGATCGCTGACGACGTATTCGCGGGCGGCGGCGTCGTGGCTGCCGGTCGTGAAGCCCGCTGCGACCCGGGCCGGAACGCCGCCGATCCGCAGCAGCAGCGCCATCGCGCCGGCGAACTGCTGGCAATAGCCGAGCCGGTTTCCGAACAGGAAGGTGAGGATCGGGTACCGGGTCGCCGGCGGATTCTGGTCGTAGGTGAAGCCGTGCTGGAGGTAGCGCTGGACGGCCGCCGCGTACTGGTAGGGGGTGCGGGCGCCCGACTCGAGCCGCGTCGCGAGCCGGTAGGCCCGCGCGTAGGGCGAGCCCAGCAACAGCGTCCGGGCGGCGCCGGCGGTCGTCGACCATGAGTTCGCCAGGCGGTCCGCGACCCCGTACGGCGAGAACTGGATCGTCGGGGCGGCGGTCTCCGTCGGTGTCCGCGGCAACAGCATCTGCAGGTCGGGGGCGAGCGACGACAGCGGGTAGTCGGTCCCGGCGCCGGCGAGCTGCGCGGCGCTCGGCGTCGGCGTGTAGACGTCGACCCGGTAGCGCTCGCCGGCGCTCAGCGGCGGATCCGCGAGCCACGTACCGGGCGTCTCGCCCGGGACCATCTGGCCGGCCGGCAACGGCAACCCGGCCGAGCCGGCCGCAATCACCTGACTCGAGGTCATCTGTCCGACGGTCACGGTCACGACCTGCTGCCAGCGAGTCCGGCTGGAAGCCGCGATGCCCTGGAATTGGTCCCCGCCCGCCCCGCCCGGCAGCGGCTCGGTCGCCCACCCGCGCCCGTCGAACAGGTCGAGGTCCTCCGCCTTCCAGTAGTACGGGAACCGGGCCCGGACCCTGAGCACGGTCGTACCGGTCGCCGGCCACTTCAGCGGGCCGTAGTTCTGTGCCCAGTTGAACGCCTCGTCGGCGCCGGCAAGGCGGCCGGTGAGCCGACTGACGTTGACCCACGGGCGCGCCGGCGCCAGCCCAAAGCTGACCAGCAGCGCCGCCGCCGCCACCAGCTCGAGCAGCGCGATCGCGGCTGGCGCCCGCCCCCGTGCGACCCGCTCGGAGAAGACGAACAGGGCCAGCAGCACGAGCAGGATCAGCCCGTGCAGGTAGGCGTAACGGGGCTGCGCAAGCGCCGATGGCACGACCGCCAGCACCACCAGCGGCAGCGCCGGCCAGGCCAGCCGCCAGCCGCCACGCGACTGTTTCGCGGCGGCCAGCGTCAACGCCCCGGCGAGCATCAGCGCGCCGGCCCCGAGCGCGATCACGGCGCTCGTCGCACGGTCGCCGCCGGCGTATGGGACCGCGACCCCGGGCAGGCTCGTGATCCCGTGGCTGACGGCGTCGACAATCGCCGCGACGCGCAACTGCAGCGCCCAGCCGATCGGCAGGCCGGAGATCGGCAGCATCGCCACGACCGCGAGGGCGACGGCGGCGGCGACGGCACGTCGGTGCCAGCCCGTTCCCCTGCCCCAGCCGGCGGTGATCGCGACGATCGCGAGCGACAGGCACAACAACCCGGCGATCCGCCCACGCTGATCCGACGCCAGCATCGTCTGCCAGCGCAGCGCCCCGTAGGCGGCGAGCATCGCAAACGCCGCCAGGGTCAGTGGGCGGATGTTCGCGCGGTCGCCCATCGATCTAGTGGTTCCGTCCGCGAGTCGTGCGGTCACCGAGAGGGGCCGCTGGCACAGCCTGGCAAGGACGCAGGGAGGGGCAATACCAAGTTGTATTGCCCCGACCGAGGACGCCGCCAGGCGAAGCCAGAGGGCCCTCGAATGACGCAGGACTCGCGGACGGGGCCACTCGGCTCAGGCCGCCAGGCGCCTCACCCGGGCCGGGAGCCGGTAGCCGGCGCAGCGGTTGACCCGGAAGATCGGACGATCCGGCAGCCCCGGGTCGAGCCCGGCCGGCAGCACCAGCACGTCGGCGTCGAGCCCGGACAGCGCCTGCTCGCGCTCGACCGGGTCGGCGCAGACGTAGATCACGGCCTGGGACCGCGCCCGCAGGCGGCCGACCGGCGGCCCCGCGGCCGCCCGGGGCTGCGACTCGACCACGGCCAGGCGGGCGTGGGCGGCCGGCCAGGCGGACAGCTCGGCGGTGACCGCGATCGGGGACCGCGCGCCCGGGAGCAGCAATGCGGCGCCGCCTCGCCGGGCGAGCTCGAGCGTCAGCGATGCGGCCGCTCGGATCGCATCGTCGAGCAGCCGCTCGGCGTCCGCGCAGCCGTCGGTGCGGGCGTCGAGCACGATCAGGGGGTGAACCTGGACCGCGGCCGCGAGCCGCCGCTCGAGCAGGCCGGCACCGCGAGCCAGCGCCGGCCAGTGGATCCGGGTCGCGGGGGTTCCCGGGCGGTAGCCGCGAAGGCCGTCGACGTCGCCGGCGCCGAGCGGGTCGCGGGCCGTGCGGATCGGCTGATCCCCCGTCGGCAGCCCCTGGCCGGAGGCCCCCCAACTGACCGGCTCGGTCCTCGGCAGCACCAACAGCTCGCTGCCGGCGCCGCCCCCGGTGGTGATCGCCCGCGCCAGCCCCAGCGGGTCGCTTAGCTCGACGGCGGGGGGCGGCACCCGGCGCCGCCCGCGCCGCTCGGCGCGGGTCCGGATCCGCACCTCCGTCCGCTTCCGGCGACGTCTGACCTCGACCTCGGCGCGGTCGTCCCGGTCCCGCCGGTCGCGTCCGTCGAGCCGGATCGCGGTCCGGGTCAGCTCGTCGTGCAGCGTCGCTCCGGGCAGCCACCGACGGTGTCGGAGCTCGACCAGGACCTCCACCGCCTCCCCCTCGACCACGCGCCGCTCGGCCACCTGCCGGGCGACCGTGAGGTTGCGGGCGCAGAGCGCGATCCAGGCGGTGCTGAGGAGCCCGAGCAGCGCCAGCCCCACCCCCGGGACCAGCAGCGGCGGTCCCGCGAAGACCAGCGCCGCGATCAGGACCAGGGCGCCCGCGGCGGCGACCTCCGCGGCGGGGCGTAACTCCAGACGCCTAGAGGGCCCGGGTCCGGGCGAGCGCATCGGCGATCACCTCGTGGGCTGTCGTCCGGTGGGCGTCGGGCGCCATCACGATCCGATGCGCGAGCACCGGCGCTGCGAGCGCCTGGACGTCGTCGGGGAGCGCGTGGTCGCGCCCCCGGATCATCGCCAGCGCCTTGGCTGCCCGCAGCAGCATCAGCCCGGCGCGCGGACTCGCGCCGAGGTCGACCCTCGGGTCCTCGCGCGTCGACCACAGCAACGAGACGATGTAGTCGCGCAGCGGCGCCGACGCGTGGACTTCCTGGACGGCCCGCTGGGCGGCGCGCAGCTCGGCGGCGGCCGCGACCGGTTGCAGCGTGGTCACGCGGTCCCCCGACTCGTGCTCGGCCAGCATGTCGGCCTCGGCGCCGGGATCGGGATAGCCGATCGAGATCCTGACCATGAACCGGTCGACCTGCGCCTCCGGCAGCGGGTAGGTGCCTTCGTATTCGATCGGGTTCTGGGTCGCGATCACCAGGAACGGCCGCCCCAGCGCGTGGGTGCTGCCGTCGACCGTCACCCGCCCCTCCTGCATGCATTCGAGCAGCCCCGACTGGGTCTTCGGCGAGGCGCGGTTGATCTCGTCTACCAGCACGACGTTGGCGAACACCGGCCCGGGCCGGAAGCGGAAGCGCTGTTCGCGCTGGTCGTAGACGTTGACCCCGACGACGTCGGACGGGAGCAGGTCGGAGGTGCACTGGATCCGGGCGAAGTCGCAGTCCAGCGAACACGCGAGCGCCCGGGCGAGCGTCGTCTTGCCGACCCCCGGGTAATCCTCGACGAGGACGTGACCCTCCGCCAGCAGCGCCACCAGGACCTGCTCGAGGACCTCGAACGGAGCTTCGACCGCCGCCGCGACGTTCGCCTGCAGGCGACGCGCGAGCTCGGCGTAATCCTCAGCGGCCGGCGCGGCTGAGCGGGGCCGGCCGACCGGCTCCATCGTGATGTCTCCGTGCCGTGTCGGGCGCTCCCGGCTTCACCAGCCGCCGCACCTCGTCGAGGATCGCGTCGGCCACCGCCTCCTTGGCCGCGCGCGGGACCAGCCGCTCGGTCCCGTCGCGGCCGACGATCGTGACCTCGTTGTCGGCGGCGTCGAAGCCGATGTCGCCGCGCGCGATGTCGTTGACGACGACCAGGTCGAGGCGCTTGCGCTCCAGCTTCTCGCGGCCGAGGGCGACCGCGTCCTCGCCGCCGTGCTCGGCGGCGAACCCGACCAGCAGCTGTCCGGGGCGCCGCTGCGCCGCGAGCGAGCTGATCACGTCCTCGGTCGCCTCGACCTCGATCGCCGTCGGCGCCTCCGAGCCGGTCTTCTTGAGCTTGTGGTCGGCGGGCGCGGCCGGGCGAAAGTCGGCGACGGCGGCGGCCATGACGACGACGTCGCAGGCCGGGAACTCCTCCCTGCAGGCGGCCGCCAGCTCGGCGGCCGTGGCGACCGGGACCACTCGCGCGCCGGCCGGCGCGTCGAGCCGGACGTTGGCAGCGACGACCGTCACGGCGGCGCCGCGGGCGGCGCCGCGAGCGGCCACCGCAAACCCCATCCGCCCCGACGATCGGTTGCCGATGTAGCGGACGCTGTCGATCGGCTCCTGGGTGCCGCCGGCGCTGACGAGCACCCGCAGCCCGGCGAGGTCCTGCGGGCCCAGCAGCCGCTCGCAGGCGGCGAGCAGCTCGGGCGGCTCGGGGAGGCGGCCGATCCCCCGCTCGCCGTGCGAGGCCAGCTCACCCTCGGCGGGCTCGATCACGGTCACGCCGCGGTCGGCCAGCAGCCGCAGGTTCGCCTGCGTCGCGGCGTGCAGGTACATCCGGTTGTTCATCGCGGGGGCGACCGCGACCGGACAGGTCGCCGCCAGCGCCGCCGTCGTCAGCAGGTTGTCGGCGGATCCGTGGGCGAGCTTGGCGATCGTGTCGGCGGTGGCGGGCGCGACCAGGAACACCTCGGCCCGCTCGGCCAGCGCCAGGTGGCTGATCGCCGCCCGGTCTCCGGGCGGCTCACCCGGGTAGGCGCCGCGGGCCGGGTCGGCCTCGAACTCACTGGCCAGGACCGGGGCGCCGGTGATCGCCTCGAACGACGCTGACCCGACGAAGCGCCTGCTGGTCGGGGTCTGGATCACCCGCACCGAATGGCCGGCGAGCACCGCCAGGCGCGCCAGCTCGAGAGCCTTGTAGGCCGCGATCCCGCCGCTCACACCAAGCAGCAATCGCACGGCCTGGCGCTCAGCGGTAGTGGTACTTGAGCTTGCCCTGAGCGACCTCTTCGAGCGCGATCGTCAGGTAGTTCTTCGAGCGGGTCTCGACCATCGGCGGCGGGAACTCGTCGAACGTGCCCTCGCCGAGGTTGTGGTAGTAGGAGTTGATCTGACGCGCGCGCTTGGCGGCGACGATCACGCTGGCGTAGTCGGAGTCGACGTGGTCGAGCAGCTTGTCGATGCGAGGAGAGATCAAGGCGGGATGTCCTTCTCGTGGGGGAGCGCTCAAGGTTAGAGCCTGTTTCTAAATGATGGCGTGTCCGGATGCGGCCGTGGACACGGCGTCGGATCGCCACCCGTCCCCTTGCCGATGCCACCAGCATCGACTTCGGGAACGTGCGTCGCCCGACTTGGTCCACGACCACCCCGGCCACACCCTGATTTCGAAACCGGCTCTTAGCGGTCGCTGTGACGGGGTGCGCGCGGCGACCAAAACGTCGCGAACCCTCGACCTGCGCGGAGGGGTATGGAAGTTTGGAGCGCTCACGGTCCCTTTCTGCAAGACCCCTCGCCGGCGCGGGCGATCTCTCGACGTTTTGGTCGGTCGCGGGCGGCGCCGCGGTCAGGCGACGGAGTCGAGGGCGCCCCGCACGAGCGCCACCAACTGCTCGACCGCGTCCTCCAGCCGGTCGTTGAGGATCACGTGCGTGAACTCGGGCTGCGCCGCCATCTCGGCGTCGGCGGTCCGCAGGCGCCGCTCGACCTCCTCCGGCGGGTCGGTGCCGCGCCCGAGCAGGCGCGCCCGCAGCGCCTCGCGGGACGGCGGCGCGATGAACACCTGCAGCGCCGCCGGCATCTTCTCGCGGATCTGACGGGCCCCCTGGACCTCGATCTCGAGCAACACAGGGACGCCGCCGGCGAGGCGTCCTTCGAGCTCGGAGCGCAGCGTCCCGTATGCGTTGCCCGTGTAGTCGGCGTGCTCGACGAAGTCGCCGTCGGCGACGCGCTGGCCGAACTGCTCGCGCGTGAGGAAGTGGTAGTCGACCCCGTCCTGCTCGCCCGGGCGCGGCGCCCGCGTCGTCGCCGAGACCGACAGCGCCAGCCCCGGAACGCGCTCCCGCAACGCCTCGATCAGTGTCCCCTTCCCGACGCCGGAGGGACCCGTGATCACGAAGACCTTGGCCACGCGACCGCGGGACTCCACTCCGGCCCGAGGCGCCGCCGCCTAACGGCGGCGCATCAGCTCGACGAGCTCCGCACGCTGCCGCTGGGACAGCCCGCCGATCGTCTTGCTGGGGGAGATGCGACAGGTGGAGAGGATCTTGTTGACCTTGACGCGGCCGTACTTCGGAACGGCCAGCAGCAGGTCGAAGACCTTCGCGGTCTCCAGATACTCAGGCGGGTCGAGCAGCAGCTCGTGGATCGGCTGACGCCCCGCCTTCAGGTCGCGCTTGAGCTGGGCCCTGCGACTGCGGATGTCGTTGGCGCGCTGGAGCGCCTCCCTCCGCTGCACAAGTGACCGCTCCGGCGCTGCGATGATTTTGGTAGGCGAATCACTGACCGGCGGCATGGCGGGCGACTATACATCGTGAGCAGCAGCGTTCAAGGCCGTATCGGGCAATTTCGCCTAGACCTGAAGCTGAGCTTGAGCAATGTCGAGGATGGTTTCGACAATCACTGAATTTTGCAGGCAAATTCGCTCAGGTGAAGAGTGGCCCTCGGGTCCCCGGGCCGACTTCAGGGCGCGGACGCCGCCTCGGCGTACAGCTCCTGCAGCGAGACTACCTCAGGGGCCCCGTGAGCGGCTGCAGAGATCGCCCTTACGGCCGCCACCGCGCCCGAGATCGTCGTGATGCACGGGAGCTTCCTGGCGACCGCGGACCGGCGGATCTCGTAGCCGTCGGTGCGCGCTCCGGTGCCGACCGGAGTGTTGATCACGAGCGCAACGTCGCCGCGCTCGATCCAGTCGACGACGTGAGGTGAGCCCTCCCCGATCTTGTTGATCGCCTTCGCCGGCACGCCCATCCGGTTCAGCGCCCGGGCGGTGCCGCGGGTCGCGATCAGCTCGAAGCCGAGGTCGTGGAGCTGGGAGGCGATCCCGATCGCCGCCGGCTTGTCGCGATCGGCGACGGTGATGAACGCGGTTCCCCGCGACGGAAGCTGCGACCCCGCCGCCGCCTGGGCCTTGGCGAACGCGGTCGGGAAGTCGCGCGCGATCCCCATCACCTCGCCCGTCGAGCGCATCTCCGGGCCGAGCAGCACGTCGGTCCCCGCGAACCGGTCGAACGGCAGCACCGCCTCCTTGACGCAGACGTGCCCGTTGCTCGTGTCGACCGGCAGATTCAGGTCGGCGATCCGCTCGCCGAGCAGGATCCGGCAGGCGAGCTTGGCGACCGGCAGCCCGATCGCCTTCGACACGAACGGCACCGTCCGCGAGGCCCGCGGGTTGGCCTCGATCACGTGCAGGCCCTCGGAGCCGTGGATCGCGAACTGGACGTTGAGCAGGCCGACGACCCCGAGCGCCCGCGCGATCCCGGCGGTCTGCTCGCGGATCTGGTCGAGCATCTCCTCGCCGAGCGCGTGCGGCGGCAGCACGCAGGCGCTGTCGCCGGAGTGGATTCCCGCCTCCTCGACGTGCTGCATGATCCCGGCGATCCAGACGTCGTCGCCGTCGCACAGCGCGTCGACGTCGACCTCGGCCGAGTCCTCGAGGAAGTGGTCGAGGTAGATCGTCGGGGTCTGGCCCGCGGAACCGCCGCCCGCCCCGCCGCCGATCACGCCGACCCGCTGCAGGTACTCCTCGAGTCCGTCGACGTCGTACACGATCTCCATCGCGCGGCCGCCGAGCACGTAGCTGGGGCGCACCAGCAGCGGAAAGCCGACCTGCGGCGCCCGCTCGATCGCCTCCTGCGGCATCGCCGCCGAGGCGTACGGCGGCGCCCGGTAGCCGAGCCGGTCCAGCAGCGCACCGAACCGCGCGCGGTCCTCCGCGAGGTCGATCGCGTCGGTCCCGGTCCCGAGGATCGGAACGCCGGCGGCGTGCAGCCCGGCGGCGAGCTTCAGCGGCGTCTGCCCGCCGAACTGCACGACGACCCCCTCGGGCCGCTCGACCTCGCAGACGGCCAGCACGTGCTCGAGCGTCAGCGGTTCGAAGTAGAGACGGTCGGAGGTGTCGTAGTCGGTCGAGACGGTCTCCGGGTTGCAGTTGATCATGACCGCGTCGCGGCCGGACTCGCGGACGGTCTCAGCGGCGTGCACGCAGCAGTAGTCGAACTCGATCCCCTGCCCGATCCGGTTCGGGCCGGAGCCGAGGATCACGACGCTCGGGCGCTCGCCGCGCTCCACCTCGTGCGCCGGTCCTGGGCCGGCGCGTTCGGCCGAGGAGTAGAAGTACGGCGTCTCGGCGGCGAACTCGGCGGCGCAGGTGTCGACCGACTTGAACGTCCGCCGCCCCGCGAACGGAGCCTCTGGATCGCCCACCAGCTCGGCCAGCTCGCGCAGGAACCACGGGTCGATGCTCGTCCGCCGGTGCACCTCCTCGACCGTGGCGCCGCGGCGGAGCGCCTCGAGCAGATGGTCGAAGCGCTCGGCGCCCGGGACCGCGAGCAGCTCCAGCAGCGCCTCGTCGTCATCCGGAAACACGGGCGCCGAGTCGAGCTCGCGCGAGCGCAGCGCCTTCGCGAACGCCTGCTTGAAGGTCCGGCCGATCGCCATCACCTCCCCCACCGACTTCATGTGGGTGGTCAGCCCCCGCTCGGCCCCCGGGAACTTCTCGAACGCGAACCGGGGCCACTTGACGACGCAGTAGTCGATCGCCGGCTCGAAGCTCGCCGGCGTCGCCATCGTGATGTCGTTGGGGATCTCCTGCAGCGTGTAGCCGACCGCCAGCCGGGCGGCGATCTTCGCGATCGGGAACCCGGTCGCCTTGCTCGCCAGCGCGCTCGAGCGCGAGACCCGCGGGTTCATCTCGATCACCACGATCTCGTCGGTCCCGGGGTTGACCGCGAACTGCACGTTGGACCCGCCGGTCTCGACGCCGATCGCCCGGATCACCGCGATCGCCTGGTCGCGCAGCGCCTGGTACTGGCGGTCGGTCAGCGTCTGCTGCGGGGCGACGCAGACGCTGTCGCCGGTGTGCACCCCCATCGGATCGAGGTTCTCGATCGAACAGACGATCACGACGTTGTCGGTCCGGTCGCGCATCACCTCGAGCTCGAACTCGCCCCATCCGAGCACCGACTCCTCGAGCAGCACCTGCGAAATCGGAGAGGCGTCGAGGCCGCGGCCGACGACCCGCTCGAGCTCGGCCAGGTCGGTCAGCACCCCTCCCCCGGTCCCGCCGAGCGTGAACGCCGGCCGGACGATCAGCGGCAGCCCGATCTCGACGACCGCGTCGCGGGCCTGGTCGAGGTTGTGGGCGATCGCCGACCGTGGGACTCGCAGGCCGGCGCCGACCATCGTCTCCCGGAACCGCTCGCGGTCCTCGGCGCGGTCGATCGCCTCGTAGTTGGCGCCGATCAGCTCGACCCCGTAGCGGTCGAGGGTCCCGTTCTCGTGCAGCGCCTTGGCGAGGTTCAGCGCCGTCTGCCCACCGAGCGTCGGCAGCAGCGCGTCGGGCCGCTCGCGAGCGATCACCTGCTCGAGCGGCCCCGGCAGCAGCGGTTCGACGTAGGTGGTGGTCGCGACCTCGGGGTCGGTCATGATCGTCGCCGGGTTGGAGTTGACGAGCACGACCTCGTAGCCCTCGTCCATCAGCACCCGGCAGGCCTGCGTGCCCGAGTAGTCGAACTCGGCGGCCTGGCCGATCACGATCGGCCCCGACCCGATCAGCAGGATCTTGTGGAGGTCGTCCCTACGCGGCACGGAGCTCCTCGATGAAGCGGTCGAACAGGTACAGGCTGTCGTTCGGACCGGGACGGCCCTCGGGGTGGTACTGGACCGTCGCGCCCTCGACGTCGCGCAGGGTCAGCCCCTCGACGGTGCGGTCATACAGGTTGATGTGGCCCAGCTCGGCGACCCCGAAGTCGGTCTCCCAGCGCACCGGCTCGTCGCGCTCGATCCTCCTCGCGCCGTCCGGCCCGAGCACCGCGAACCCGTGGTTCTGACTGGTGATCTCGGTCCTGCCGGTGCGCAGGTCCTTGACCGGGTGGTTGGCGCCGTGGTGCCCGAACGGCAGCTTGTAGGTCTCGAGGCCGACCGCCCGGCAGAGCAGCTGGTGGCCGAGGCAGATCCCGTACAGCGGCTTGCGGCCGACGAGCGCGCGGACCGTCTCGACGATGTAGCCGAGCGCCCCCGGGTCGCCCGGGCCGTTGGCGAGGAAGACGGCGTCGGGGTCGCCGTCGAGCAGCTGCTCGGGGCCGGCGGTGCAGGGATACAGCGTCACCTCGGCGCCCCGGGCCCGCAGGTTGCGGACGATCGAGCGCTTGACGCCGGTGTCGATCATCGCGATCCGGACGGCGGCCGTCCCGCCGGGCGGATCGACGAGGCTGTGGTCCCGCGAGACCACAGCCGCACGAGTCACCGTTCGTGCCAGGTCGCACCCGATCATCGGCGGCTCGGCGTCGATCAGTTCGCGCGCCTCGGACTCGGGGATCCGCGCCGGGAACAGCCCACCCCGCATCGCGCCCTGGTCCCGGATGTGCTTGACCAGCGCGCGCGTGTCGAGGTCGGTGATCGCCGGGATCCCTGAGTCCGTCAGCCACGTCAGCCAGCCGCGCTCGGCCCCCGGGGCGTCCTCGCGGTCGACGCCGGCGCGCATGATCGCGGCGCGGGCGTGGATCCGGTCGGATTCCATCGCCGCCT
>Ga0123355_10012313_pt1 | contig 13246 bp, 10 predicted proteins | sample TergutEmb28metaG_3_FD_89872 | JGI IMG/M metagenome (GOLD analysis project Ga0123355, IMG submission 89872) | Embiratermes neotenicus P1 segment gut microbial communities from Petit-Saut dam, French Guiana - Emb289 P1 | ecosystem: Host-associated > Arthropoda: Insects > Digestive system > Gut ... | reverse complement strand
ATACAAATGGTTGTTAATATATATCCCCCCCCACTCACCCCATTATAAAAAAAAAAAAAAAAAAAAAGAAAAAAAATAAAAAAAAGGTGGGGGGGGGGGGGGGGGGGGTGTTCAGTGGACATTACTCAATAATATATACCCAAAACTAGCATTGTCCTTATGGTCATTATTCTTTTTGGTGTTGCAGTCTGATTCATCCCTCTATGTATAAGTTTACAGAGTCCAAATCAGGCATTGCTTCTTTAGATGGGGAAAGGGTCAGTGAATAGCACAGCCTCTACTCATGTACTGTTAGGTAAAGTTAATCATGATTATCTAGCTAATAGGGAAGAAGCAAAAATAACACTTTAGACTGGAAGTCACTTGAAAATTTTGAAGACTGATATGGGAATGGGTGTAACAGAGACAGGGTCTGGTAATGTGGCTTGCAAAACAAAGGTCAACAAAATAATGCTACACAATTTCACACAAGCATCATGTCATGTGACACACAATTATACCCTTGAGCTTCATCGCTGTCTTGGTACTTGGTTGTGGGCAAGTTGGAAACAAGATTATTCAAAAACATGACATTTTTACCACAGTACACACAGTTTCCACATGCACTCCTATATCTTGGCATTTGGAATATTCCAAGCTCTATTTATGCAGTTAACAAAAAAAAAAACTTTGCTTACAATGGTTCCCACAGTTCTCAAGTGGAACTAGTCGCTCCCATCTCAAAAGTTGTGCTTCCACCACACTATTAGCACTGATTATGCAAAATAAAAAAATGTTGAGGGTGATGTTATACTGGCCCAACATTCATATCAAATTTCATCAAAATTTCCAACCACCTCTCAAGGTGAAATGTGCAGGCAGACACGAAGATATTACTTCACCAATAATGCAGTTACTGCTTTGTGCAAAATTTCTCATGACTACTTGATGAAACACTACTCAAGACCAGATAATTAGTCACTCTTTGTGGCCTGCCTGTTTACTAGATATGACTTAATGAGTGACGTGTACTTGAAATTCTTATAATAAAACCAACTAGATGCACTAATTTCTCAAATTTGTTTTTGCAATAAAACTCTACATGTTTCGGACAGTTTCTCTGTCGATCATCAGGAATCTAGTACTGTATAAATAGCAACAGGTACATGTCATATACCACTCCTGATGATGGACAGAGGAACTGTCTGAAAAATGAAGAATTTTATTCCAAAAATAAATTGGAGAAATTAGTGCATCTAGTTGGTTTTATTATAAGAATTTATCACGATGCACAGTCACCTGAATGTGTACTTGAAAGTTTAGCAGACATGGTTATGCAGCAGTAAACACATATACAGAAAGAACATGTTAGTGTCAGGATGCAGTTTTATGACAAGACCTCCAAAAATGTTTTCAGTAACACATTCACATAGTGTCTAGAACGTCAGACAGCCACAGGACATAATTTCCCGTACCTGTGTATAAGCAGATATTACCAGGTAACTGCAATCCACAGGCATGCTACAATGGTAGATTTGACACTGAATGGGATACCTGTATCGACATGCTGAAACATGGATATTAAATCATCAAAACTTTCCAGACACAGGACACAATATTAAGTGCATATATACTTAACTATATCAGAAAGGCAATTCAAAAAGTATGCCTACATGAATGAATGTAAACACAGAATTGCCAAACACTTTTTCAGTCATAGGAAGTCAGAAAGGAGCTGGGACAGTATTGGACTAAGCTATAGGCTGGATGGTCTGAGGTTTGAATCCTGGTACAAAAAGAGGTTTTTCTCGTCTACAAAATGTCAAAGATTGGCTCTGGGGCCAAACCAATCTCCTATTCAAAGGGTACCAGGAGTTCTTTCCCAGGGGTCAGGTGGCCATGGCAGGATGCTGACCACTCACCTTCACCTAGCACTAAGGGTAAGAATGAGTACAGCTATATCCATAATCCCATATTCATAATGCCATGAAGGCTTAAAAGCCTTCATGGCATGGACAAGGACAACTTTACCTTTTTGTAGCATAACAGCAAGTGGATATTCCTTGAATTTCTGGTTTCCTGCTTTGACTATATGTACATCACAGTCACCACATTCTAAAAGTAAGAAAACCTGGGAATACTGAGACCTCTGACCCCCCAAGTCTAGAACAGCACCAAGCTATAGTCCCTTTCTTTATTTGTACTAACATGCTGTCTAGAAGTGAGGAAGGTTGAGGGAACACACTTGTGTCAACCAAAATACCAAACAGTGATGCTGTCAGCAGTTCTATATTATGTTGCATCTTCTTCATCTTTATCTTTTTTTATTTTCAAGCTGTTTCAGTACAAGAAAAAAAATCATACACTTTAACCAACACAAGTCGTGTTACTGAAATGCCCTCGCACTGATTTTCATATTTCTGTTGTTTCATGTATTTTATATATATATATATACACACACACACATATATACATATATATATAACATTTCATACCAAAAATAAAGAAAATCAAGTTCAAATGTGCTGACATCAGGATCTAGTTACTGAATGTCTGATGTTACTCTGCAGATGTTTACCCTTGTTGAAAGTCTGTTCCATCAGATTCACATAAAACAATGAAAATAATGCATTCTTTTGATTTCCTGGGAAAATTCTGCTTTTCATGAAGAGGAATGCCACTCTCATGCAAATGAACACACTATCATACAGTGGAATCCTCATTTAAGGTTTCTGTAGGAAGCATTAAATTGGAATACTTATCTGAAAACAAACTTTAATGGGGGAAATTTGACACTGTGAATGTGTTTATGAAAGCTGCATGTTAAATTAAGGGAAACCTTAAATCTATGTACATTAAGTGTTGGTTCCACTGGGATCTAGGGAGTCTTGAATTTCTGGAACAACTGGGAAAAGAAACGCCCATCACATTGAAAGCCAACAACAATCATAATCCTTGTAAAACTGTGTTCAAAGCAACCAATATAATTACAGCTTTTATAAAAGAAAATATATCAGAATGAATTATAGTACAAATATAATGTGAATAGCATCTGAGATAGCACAGTTTGTACTGACATAAAAAAGGGTTACAAGTTGCTGTTGTTGTTGTTACACACAAAAGGATACCATATTTGCTGCAGTTACAATCTGTAACCATATATTGGTAGTATATCAGTAATATTCTACCACATCATCATACCTCACAGTACCATTTGCTATTACAAAAAATATTAACTATATCACAACTAAAGAACACAGAAAACAATTACCACCTATGAAATTTGAGGTTCTCACAGTGGTGACTATGAAGACTACTACCTTTTGGGATGTGATACTGAAGATGGCGGCAGCATGTTCCTCTGTGATGTCAGTATATGCCTAACAGACTAAACTGTATCACATTCCAGACAACAAAAACTTTCAGTCACCGCTGATTATATTGTTATATATTATATAAAAAACTTAAGAATAAGATATTTTAGAAATCTTACAAGATTTAAGTATTAATGATTATGTTGAAGATTTTATTCTGTACAGTATTTACCTTCTTCTACCACCGCTTCGAGTTACCATCATTTCTACTCCAGCCTTAGTTGTATTTCTTTTAGAACGTACTCTTACTGTATTGTTTGCTGTATGTCCAGTGTCTTCCTGAGCTTTATATTTAGACTTTGGGCTTGTAGTGTTGGGGCTACCTAATTTTTTATCCAATCGTCTAACATAAAATATCTTGTTTTGTAACTTCTCATTTGATTTTCTAACACTGGAAATATCAGTCTGAAGTCTATCACTTAATGTTCTGATGGTGGAAAAGTCATTTTGAGGTTTAGTTTCAGCTGATGATGTATCATGAGCAGTACTGTCACTTTGAGATTTCTTGTATGAAGTTTCAAGACTAGAAATGTCATTTTCAGACTTTGTATCTGCTATTCTAACAGTGGAAATACTGTCATTTTGAGATATCTTTCTCTCTTCACTGTTATTACCACCCATTAATGGTTTCTTATCACTAACATTTTCAGTTTCACCAATATCACTAGACGCATTATCACTACTGCACGGAATGTCTGAAGAAGGTTTCATAACATCTACCATGAAGAGTTTTCTAGCAGACACAGGAGACGCTATCTTTAGATTAATTGTCTTTGATTCCACTGACTTCGAATCACTTGCAATTAACTTGCTTATTGGGATGTTAGAAGCAACAGTTCTAAAGCACACAGCAGAACTCTTTTTCAAACTTTCTAGACTTGTAGAAGACACTTCTTTTGCAACCGGAATGAGAGTTACGGAACTTGAAGACGATTCTAATCTTGTGGGAATTATGTTCATTGCATATGAATTTCGAATAGAGACTACAGGCTTAGTCTGTGTTGCACTTACAACATTTGGTTTTAAGGTATGAGATGCAATGGAATTTGATTGAGTTGTTAAAGTCAGTTTTGTAAAATTAGTAGTGGTGGTGGTGGTGGTGGTGGTGGGCACATAAGTATCAGACATCACATCACAAGACAGTCTTCTCACTTTGTTAGGTATGAGAGTATCACACACATGAGGCAGAAGTTGGTTTCTTTTTATGGTCTGATTTGCTGAGTTTGTGCTGCATTCTAATGGCTGAGAAGTTTCAACAGAAGAAGCCTCTCCACCAGGAGGGCAATCTTTGTGAAGACCAGCTTTGGGATTTGGAACTGTAATCATTGGGATACTATCTTCATTTGCACTGCTGCTGTTGGAATTTGTAAGCTTGGTGGATGCTGATAACAGTGATTTCTGTGCAGGAACAACTAGTGCAGAACCCCGGTGTGCTGTATATACTTGGTTTCCATTGCAGATCATGTACTTGTTCTTAGTTCTCCGAAAACTCACCAGCTTCTTCCCTGCAACACACACTGTTCTGGCAGCAATTGGTTGCAACAGATGAACAGCATGACCTGGAGGTGAAGTCACACTGGATGCAACCTGGAGAATGAAATACATATTGAGGAACTTTTTTCTTTGGGGGGGGGTGGAATGTTTAATATTATGTTGTGTCAATGCCAACAGCCACAATAACAAAGACCCATTGAATGTAATAAAATCTCTTTTAAGATATAAACACCAAAACTGGGCTAAGAACACCACCATCTGGAATTCTAAATGGAACTGGAAAAGGGTTAAGATTTGTTTTCTACATTCAGTCCGAATAAAATTTACTCCTCTTCAATCTATTATGTAAGACATTTCTTCAGTCACCTTCCTACTGTAATGAGATTGCACTAAACTTTTATTCTGGCAGATATACAATTTGAATTTTAGCTAGGCAGGCTAAACTAAGTTCGTTGATGATCTTCCCTGGTCTCTCCAGGTAAATACTGACATAGTGCGAAACCGTGTTGGTTTACTTTCAAGGCACTGACTATTCATCATTGAGGGGCATTTTCACATTTAAGCTGACACTACACACCCTACATATCTAAAACAATGCTGTCATTCTTTCTAGGAATTAAGCACTATTTCCCACCTGTGGTCCAAATTTCTTAGTTTGTTGAGTGCTGTTCCCCATGGCAGTCATGATGTTCTTCACTGTACTGGCACTAATGCTGGTGGTGGTTCCTGTTGCATGTGCATTTGCTGATGAAACAATAGCCACATACAGAGGGGTGAGAGTTTCTTTCTGATTCACTGCTGTCTTCAGTGTAGAATTCGAACAAGACTGGGTATCTGCACTTCTTGTAACATCACTACTTGTTACAATGTTATATCCCCTTTTACTTCCTGCAGGAACACTTGCAGGAACCAATATAGCTTTAGAATTATCATAAACAACATACTTTAAATCTGAATTTCTGTTAAGAATATTTTTCTTCAGTGAGGAAAAACTGACAACAGAGCTTTTTTCAGCTACAGTGGAACCCTTAGAAACATTAATTAGTGCTGACAAATCACTGAATGAGTTCTTTACAGGAATGTCTTTTTCAGAAATATTTGTAAGTTTTACGCAATTATTCTGTAGGTTCCTCTTCACCTCACACAATTGCATTGCTTTGGTACAGCCAACTTCTAGTTTATTTTTGTTACTGGCCAATATCAAATTTCCAGTGGGGTTCAAACCTCCAATCTGTTGTTTCAATTTAAACCTTTCTAAATTCTGCAATACGGAGTTTGTGTCTTGAGTGTTAGCAACAGGTCCCACTCCCATTCCTCTGATGCTCTTGTTATCAACACAAATTGAGATTCTCTTTCTTTGTGTAGGCATCACAGTATAGCACACCCCACCCAAATCAGGAACTTGACCTTGTACATCAGTGTCAATGAAGTCACTCTGCTTTCTAGCTGTGCTTGAAACAGTACCTTTAGCATCAAAACACTCCAATAAGGACCTCTGTGGTTTCTTCAGTACGATATTTTCAAAGCCTGCCTTTCTCTTGGTTCTCTTCAATTGGCTTTCTTCTTGAATACTTGGAACTCCACAGAATCCTATGGAAGCATGTGATGACTCCTTTAAAATACTTATTGTACCGGAGTTTTCAGGTGTCATATTGTCTACTTCTTTCTTTGGGCTATAAGGAAAACTAATGAAACTGTCCATTTGAACTACATGTTCATCTTTCCTTTCATGTGTGTCAGCATTTGCTTTGAAAGGAGTAACTTTCTGAGTATCCAGAACTGTAGTAATTGTGTCCAATTTCTTTTTCTTCCCTGAAGCAACCAATTTGGACTGAATTATACCTTCAGCATTTTTAACACATGACTTGTAGTTACTATTTATGAGATCCTGAAGGGGTTTCCCTTCACTGCATTCCTGTGGAATTCGAGTAACTGTCACTACATCCTTATCGTCAGGTTGTGATGTAACTGGCATCGGTTCATCATCTCGGACAACCGAAATGCTCACAGAAACGGCATCATCATCCATGCCCACCTTCATCGGCAAAGGGTACGCAATCTGGGGTTTCTCATCACCATCTTCTATTTTCCTGCTATTACTTTCCATACCCTTTTCTCCTGTCATATTATCTGAAACACAGTAGAAAATAAACGTAAGCATGTGTCAAAACCTAAAGTATACTCAACTATTAAAAAGAAATGTTTCAACAATGTTGTAATTACTCTAAGTATACTAAGAAAAATATTAGCAGATTAGAAATGGACCTTAAGTCTCTGGAGTATTAAAAAGAGAATGAGAAGGAACAAAACCCAGACTTGGATATCAGATATCAGAAAGTAGAAATGCTGCCAGCTTGTAAATAAGGGCAGAGTAATTAGTATATACATTAAACAAGAACAATACTACGATACTTCCCTGGTGAAAAGAGGAATGAAGAAACAAATGAATGAATGAATGAATGAGTAAATGAATTAATGAATGAATGAATGGAATGCATGAATGATTATGATGATAATGTATAAAGAAGATCTGAAAATTTCAAAATCTTAAGTTCTCACAGTGGTACTGACGACAATTCATGTCTTTGGGATGTCGCGCTGTGTCCACTGGCACAGAGTTACTGACGTTGTGGAGAAGCACAGTGCCTCCACCTTCCATCAAAACAATGTTATCCAATTAACAACTAACATGGTGTAACATCCCACAAGGTACATATCTTCACTTTAAAACTGCACTTCCTACACAGAGAACTTCAACACACATCACTGTTTCATGGTTACGTTTTTAATTACACTTAAGAACATGGTCTGTTACTTTTATAGGATGAATGTGCAAAATCAATGCATGAAAAGCAAGTTCTCAGGGTAACAAGAGACAAAATAGTCAGGGCAACAAGAGACAAAGTAGATAAGGTAATCACTCTTCTACGATGGGATGCTGTACCACTGTGTATCTAGTTCCCAATATTTCAAAGTGTTGCAGTTTCATCTTACAGGGTCCAAATGTCCCAGAAGAATGGAAACCTCATCCACACTGCTGCAAGAGCCCAAAAACTCACACAGTCAATGTCAATATGGAATGGCATATTTTACATAATGATAAGTAGGTGAATTACGTACCTACGTTCGTGTTAGTTAGGCAGTCATGTAAAGGATTTAACAATAATCAAGACATGTAGCTGGGATGGAGGGAATAAAAAATGAATATAAAATTTTGGTAAGAAAACTTATTGGAAAACAACCATCTGGAAGAGCACACAGATGGATAGATTGATCCTACAGAAGTAAGGTATGTGGGTATGAAGCAAATCGCTCATGAAAGAGCAATCTGTCATGACCCACTCTCACAGTGAGACATAAAAACTTGACAGATCCTTAACAGACCTACATTTAAGCATGTTATGTTGTTATGAAAATAAAAAGAGAAGCAATTTTTTGTGGACACAACATTTTGATGGAAGGTGTGTTTTTAACCGAACTAACTGGTAACGTGGCAATCTCAGTTTCACGAATTGTGTGGGTTACAACTGCTGTTTCATAAGAGAAATTTAAGTGGCTCACATTGGTTGTGTAGGAACAACAATGTTAAAATGGACTTATAAAGAAGCAGACTGTGAGAACAAACTTAACATATGTTAAAGTTCTTTTCTACTACTTTTTGAAAAGTGAATACTTAGGACAGGTCTGTACTAATGGTTATACCTTACATGCCTTTTAATAAAAAGTGTTACATGCATTCTATAGTCACAGCAGTAACTCACCACCTCGATTACCTTGATTGCTACCTGCTCTATCAAACTTGCGCCAAAGCAGATTATTCTCAGCGTGCTGGGAAGAATCCTCCACTTTCCTAAAAAGACAGTATGGTTAACATATTAACAGATTGATATTCAAGGTTCTTAAGCAGCAAATGTAAAGATGACAGTCTGCTAGGTTGTGATGCAATGTAGCACAACATGTTTAGGTGGAATTTGCTGCCTTTTCATCAAGGGGGAAGAGAAAATTCTTTTCTACCCTGAAGATAAGGCAGCAGGTCTACCAAGCAACATAACATCATATCCAAGATTGTTGATGTTGACATTATTATTATTATTATTATTATTACTATTATTATTATTATTGAGACTTTAGTTTGTTTAACGTTGACTTTAAACATCACAACTGTCCTTCCGCTCGATGTGCTTCAGTGGTAAATGCCACTGACAGTAAAACTGACATATTCAATGGATGGTCTCGGTTAAAATGACTGGCTGATGCTTTTACTACATAACTCAGAAACTGTCTCCATCTCTTATCCTGTAGTAAATCTAACCTTTAGGTGTGTTTTATATATTGGATTCTGTCAATTTTGCACATTTTGTGCTAGTTTTATAATTGGCCCTGTGCTGTTAAGCTAGGATGTTAATAAATGAGAAACTGAATTACAATCATCATCATCATCATCATCATCATCATCATCACCACTGTCATCATTGTCGTCAAATTTCAACTTTTGTAGGCACAGATATAGCTATATTCAGAAACCAAAATTATTATTTGGAAACAATTTTTAAGGCAGTAGCAGGTTTCACCTGAGTTACGATTTTAATTGCTTAGGTACCGTGTTCCAGTTTAAGCCATAAGTCTATTTTTATCAGTCTGTAGTAATGTAGATACCTTGAGAAGGCAAATTATCACACACAGATTTGATATTATTATTATTAGTTTATTATTACAATATGTGACGATTAACTATTTAAGTAGTTTGTTTTGTACGTGTTTGTTTCATATGTGTCCGGTTTATTTGTTATTTGCTTTTGTATTTTGTGCTATTTCTGTACTTGGCCATCTGACTGCTGACTCAGAGTTTTCATAAACACTGATTTGCATCTACTGCTACTACTACTACTACTACTACTACTATTACTACTACTTTGGTCTTCTGAGTTGTGGCATTATGTAATCTTGTAGCTAGGTAGTAATGTTTTGAAGCAACATGCTGCTGCCATCCTCAGGGTTGACATTAGTTTGGCTTGCAAGATAATGCTGTATCACAACCCAGAGACCGCAGTCTGGGGCACAAAGATTCTTCAGCAGAAAAGTAGTAACAAATTTAATATGTAACTTACAAATTTAGAATCAACATGGAAAATGAGCAGGAGGCTGATGAGGTATGGTAGAGTGACACCAGCACATATTACTGGGCTGATTGTGGTTCTCTAATAGGATGACATACTAGATACAAAATTAAATGGACGTATCTAACATATATTATGTAATAATATACAACTGTCACACAGTTTAATGCAGGAGGAGGTAATATTTAGCAAAAATGTTTTTAACTATGTGATTCAGTAATTTTCATGTCCATACCAAACAAGCAGAAATTATACTGTGTGAGCCTATGTATTTGGTGATAATGCTAGTACCACTATACATGACAGAGTTACATAGATAAAGAAATTCAATCTAACATGGTGTGTCTTTACAATGAACACAGAGCGGACCGCAATGAAATAATTTTGTTGACAGTCTTAAAAAGCTTACAATATACTGTAACTTAAGGCATACCACAGAATAACAACCTGAAAAGCTGACATTAAAAATACACCAGCATAAAAAAAATTTCTAACCTGGACCATTCAGTCACATTTTCTGCATTAGCATTATAAGTTGTTTCATCAAGGTTAATGATAATAGGGATCTTTTCACCAAACCCTTCAAACAGAGCCTTTAAAATGTCCAGTTCTCTCTTTCTCTCTTCAACAGATGGAAGAGCTGAAAATAAATGCATAACACTTTAACATATAAAAATCTGGAAATGTGTCATGTGTTAAGACACTGCAAGAACCTACCTACAACGATTAGTTGACGTATTATGGGGGACGGCTAGGAGGCATATGTGACCATGCCAAAAGCCCAGTTCATGTAAAGGAAACTACAAATAAGGACAGAGCTTCACAATGCTGATAGGGGAAACCTGAAGATCCCAGTAACTGGGAAATGGTATCATGCTGATTGATAAACAGATATGAACATTCTGGAGGAGCTTGCTGCCTCCATTTTCAATGAATTAAATTATTCATATCCACATTTGAAACTGCATGTAAGTTTTACCTTCTTTAGTGATTCTGACATATACATGTATGCAAGACACATTTTTTTTTACAATTGGTACAAGAAGAACCTCCTACTGCTGGAATCATTCCATATATACTAATTCTACCTTCCTATATTTTGTTGCTTTTGTCATCTTCTGGCTCATCTCTTCACGTACAGGCCATTTCAGTATTGTCTCATATTCCAAACTGACATAGAAATGTCAAGTTCTTCTGTGATTTTTGTGCCAGGAACAATTTCAGTACCATCTACCTCATTTACAACCTTACAACATTCAGCACTTCTGAAACTGACAACCGCTTACGGTACATGCCCTTTCTTAATGTTGTAGCCATGCTTATCATATGTTCAGTAATTAATGGCACCACAGAATAAAAATTGTACATACATGCTCAGTGAGTAGTGAATACATAATTTATATAAATTCTGCATACAGAATAATTCAAATTATTGAAATTAAAGTACAAGAGTTACACAGTTACAACACACTCCATCAGATCCATGTTTCTTCACCCAGCAGACTGCCTGAGCACTCTCTAGCTATATCATACTGTACGAAATGCAAATGTGTGGAAATTAAACTTTAAATTAAATTTCAGGAACTGAGAGCACTGCTTCATCACCATCAAGTTGGGAATGAACTGAATGAATGGGAACATGGTAAAACTGTTTGAAATTAAGATGTGATACATATATTACAAGGGTAAACAATTTATTGCACCATGGAATTTTCATGCTTCTTAAATCTTTTAAGTGAGAGATATATTAAAAGTCGGAGCTCAACATGCTCTTTCAACTACCCCAGACTCCAAGTTATCCAATCAAAGTGTCTATGACTCATGATTAATCACCCCAGTCATACCCCCACTTTCCACCCACTCAACACTCTAAACACTGAGCCCACCCACATTTTTATGCACCAAATTACAGCCAAATTTTTCACTTACTGCCCTTCACACCCCAACCCCCTAGTCCAATAAATAAGAAATTACACTCTAGCCGACTTGACAAACATGTACCGGAAATATAACAAAAACACACGAAACATACACGGCTATAATTAGCTTACCAGAAGTCACAGTTTTTTAAAATAATTTTTCACAGCCGTTATTTGCACTTATATTTATATTCACTTCTGTTTCACGTGTGTCATAGTGTAAATATTTATTCTAACTGGTTAAGGGAACAATTTTGTAACTTGTCCTTGTACATGCAGTATATACTTTCTGCATAACAAATCTCTTAAAAAAATATTAAAAGGGCAAAGTTCATGTTAATCACATGGGAAAGTTTTGGTGCTAACATTCTTATGTCTTGGCAGGAGAACATCATGTTTTTCACCCTATATTCCCCACTATCTACCACTGCATGTAAGTCAAGTACACAATCTACATGACTGAAAAGGTCTTCAAAAAACATTTTCTGCTATTATTTAAATAAGGTACACATGGAATTCTTTTAAATTTGTGATTCCTTACCTTTCAGTATCTGATAGAACCTTGCACAATTTGTTATTCTTCTTTTTCTAAGCATTTCCAGTTTTGACAGGAGCCTCTTATTTTTAAGGTGAATGTTTTTAATTTCCTTTACAGCCTGTAAAACCCAACAACAAATCAGGTGTGAAATGAAAAAGAAGGGTAAACATTTGTGACACAAATGTAACTAATTAGCGTAGGATTTAAGGTTTCCAAATCTACATTTGGATGTTTCTTAATCATACAATAAAGTTTTGAAGGCAACCAATACTGATAGTAGTTAGGGACAAAAACACATTAAAATTGAACAATGCTGTCCCACTTACAGAGATTCTATATAAATCCACCTGATGAAAGATAGTTTCTTTTAATGATTTCAGAAAGGCATTTTAAACCTGTGTTCTACAGTGCATACTGTATGGTGAGGAAACCCTTTGGTGATTGAATTAAATACCCAGAGTGAGGTGCAGGAGAGACCAGAATCTAAATGACAGCCACATACAGTAGGCCATTAAGTGACTGTCAATATCCGAAGTTCAAAGTTTTGAGCACCACACTGAGTGACTGGTATACCTGACATTAGGCAACAAAGGGTTAAATGACAGCAGCAGTACAACTAGTGTGAAAATATCACAGGAGTTGGGGTCACGTAGTAGCTGTTTGCACTCTCATTATGGCCAAAAAGTCAGGGCTGGTATGAGAACATAATGACTTAACAATATATATTTATGAGACTGTAAATAACACCTGTTTTGGATAGAAGCAAACATATGTATGGCCAATGACAGTAATTCACAACCTTTTGCACTTCATGCACTGGACATT
>Ga0123355_10012312_pt1 | contig 13247 bp, 15 predicted proteins | sample TergutEmb28metaG_3_FD_89872 | JGI IMG/M metagenome (GOLD analysis project Ga0123355, IMG submission 89872) | Embiratermes neotenicus P1 segment gut microbial communities from Petit-Saut dam, French Guiana - Emb289 P1 | ecosystem: Host-associated > Arthropoda: Insects > Digestive system > Gut ... | reverse complement strand
GAGTTTTTTCACGGGACATTTAAATTTACGTACTAAACCAGAAACGCTTTAGAGCGTTTAGAGGGGGAGGGGACTTTTAAATCCCGAGCGCTTTGGAGCGTTAGGGAGGGGAAAGGGTTAAGTAATCAATATGCACAGTATGAACAAAAAAATAATTTATATTGTTGATGACATAAGGTATCAGACTGTTAGGATAGCTAAGAAGTATAAGTTCTACAACACACAGAATACACAATACTCTGCAGCTCATCAATCATGGAGGAAACCCATTGCTGCATTTCCATATTTTGGTATTATTATATTGTTGACAATATGTAGCTCAACAATACAGAAAAGGCATTACTGTGTTGCCATGGCAACAAAGGTTACACAAACACAACACACTGTCACATTATACATACACTGCCTAGCTTGTTGTACAATAATTTTGATATTTAGTTATGATAAAAACTTAAATTTCCAAAGTGCTTTCAATCTGTGTCTGTACATGGACAAACAGATATGTTTGAGTTTTTTAAAATACCAAATTAAAAAAAAAAACCTGAATCATATGCAGCATGCCCACCCTACGTTGTTTCTGATCAACAAAATACACACTGTTCATATGACTCAGGCATATGCCAATAGCAAAGACATGAAAATGTGTAGGACATGAGAATAGAATGTATACACACAGACATAGACCAAATGTGCATCCAAATTTAATGAAAACACATGGGCCAAAAACAATACAACTGATAAAAACAAACAGATCCATGGATCAACCCACGAGTATTTTTATACACCTTTGAACATTCAAGTGTGTTGAGAAAGTTTATGAGAAAAGAAAGTGATTAGCTGTGATGTAGCACATAAAAGAACAGTATGAAATACAACCCAAGTGTTTACCTGGCAGTAGCAGGTAGGTTGAGGTACCAGTAATTAGTAATGCATAGTAATCTCTGTCAATCACCGGTGCCCGCAGTGAAGCTAACGAAACTTCGCACTGTTTCAATATTAATAACACCCTCTTGCTGCGGCCACTGGTAGTGCCACCAGTCTTTTGAATTATGATATGGAGTGCACTGGTAGATGGGTACAGATGTTTCAGACAAATATATTGAAGGTAATAGCAGTATACTCCTCTGAAGTGTTGGTGTTGACCTATCAGACTATGCAGTATCATAATACAGAAAAACCATGGTACGAATTTCCACTGAAGTAAAAGTTTGAAATTTCATATTATGGTCATATTTCTACCAGTTTTACAATATTATCATGGCATTAACAATAAAATTCCTTGAAAGAACTAAGCAATGCAATGAAAATTTTTGATATACAGTTCAAAGTTGATTTTCCAACAGAAATTCAAATTGAGTAGACTTCAGTTACAAATCTGATCAATTCCTATGGACTAAATGTCCTTATGTTGTCATGCAGTCATTGGTGGTATTAAAATGATCAGGTGCCTTATACTTCCACATAGTCATTGTTATGAACCTTGTAAGGAAGCTTTTAAAAACATGGAAATTATGATGCTGTATTCCCAATATATTTTCTCACTAATTCTCTTTACAGTTAAAAACAAACATTTATTCACCTCAAACAGGGAAATACATAAATATGAAACTAGGAACACCACAAATCTACATCTACCAGCTGTTAATATAACCAAATTCTATAAAGGACTTTATGTTTATTGGACCATGCATCACTGTGACAGTTGAAGAATAAAAGACCAATTTGATGTCACTTGCTGTTTTATTTCACTTCTTATGTGCTCAACATGTTTCGGACATTAATATATCCATCATCAGCAGCTTGCGACTATTCTGTTGAATTACCACATTGGTCATATTGTTCGATCAAATCGAACCAAGAACAATATGACCAATGTGGTAATTCAACAGAATAGTTGCAAGCTCCTGATGATGGATATATTAATGTCCAAAACATGTTGAGCACATTAGAAGTGAAATAAAATAGCAAGTGACATCAAGTTGGTCTTTTATTCTTCAACTATCTATTAAGGAGCTTATATATCGAGTTCTGAAGTTTTTAATCACTTACCACGACATATAAAAATCTTGGTCAATGATATGAAATACTTCAAATTATCTCTCAAGAGATTTTTATATCATCATACTTTTTATTCAATTGAATAATACTTTGACTATAATGAGGACAAGGACATGTAAATCTTACTATATGGACTGTGATATATGCAGTTCTTTAATATCTTGTGTATAATGCTAATTTATTTAAGTTATTACTGTTGTTGACAAGTGTACTTTTTAACCTGATATTAGTTATACCAATTTGCAAATTGCCTGAAAATGCTTATTGCACATGACTTTTTCCATTTCCATGGTTTGTACCTAAATGGGATGTATGGAAATAAAATAAAAATAAATTTAAAAAATAAATAAATGGTCAGATACTTTATACTTTCACATAGTCAATGGTGGCATTGTTATTATAAGCTGCTTTATACTTTCAGGCAATCAATGGTGGCATTGTTATGGTCAGCTTCTTCAACAACTTCCTGAGCTGCACAGATACCGCAACATTGCATGATGTTATTGGTATGTCAGTTTATTTATTTATTTAATTCATTTTCTTTCAAAATCATTTGCTTAAAACTGGGGACATGCAGTATTCAGTTAATGGTTTATTTAACAACACTGTCACTAATTCAGGCTACACAGAACATCAAATGACAGAAAGATTGGTGAATAGAGATGGAGATTTATATGAATCAAATTCAGAAATTCATAATATTAACACTAGATTTAGGTCTTACTTACATACTCCAACTGCAAACTTAATGACTTTCCAAAAAGGTCCCTTTTATTTTGGAATCAAAGTTTTTAATCACCTTCCTACTAGCATCAAAACTACATTTCACGACATAAACCAATTCAGATCTGTTTTAAAAAGTTTCCTTCTTTTAAATTCATTTTACTGGGAGGAATATTTTGTTTGGAATTCCAATAGAGACTTTGGCTCAGTGTAATTATTTTAAAAGTAAACATTTAAATATTTTTACATGTAACATAACTCAATACCATTCTATATTAGTACTTTTAATTTCAGTTCTTAACTCTTAGGTATATTTATATAAATACACATATATCGAGATGTAGTGACAAATTCAACTTCCAATTGGTCTTTAAATTTTGTATTGTTATTTATTATATTGTATTGTGTGGAAGTCCATATATTATAAGTAGTGTTGTAAATTGTAATCTGTAATTGACATATCCAATGTTACATATGTGACTGAATGGATGAACAAATAAACCAAACCAAACCAAACCAAACCAATAAAGAAATGGAAAGCACGTGGAAGTACACAGTGATGATCTAATTGATATCTTGTCATTTGCCTGAGTGGCTGAGGTAAATGATGAAAATCATTCAGGACAATCAGTGCTCCTGCTGAGACTTGAGCCACTTATTGCTGAATACAAGCCTGAAATATTATCAGTTGGGCCAAATCGCTCGTGTTTTAATGTACAAATTATTGGTACGCAATATGTGTTGTTGTTGTACACAATGATTTGGTCAAAAAATGTCCTTGAGCTGACGGTGTATTTTTATGGTGTTGAAATGTTCATGCCCAATAAGATTTCCTGCTGAAGATGTGTTTTTTAAGTTTTGTCTAAATTATTCTGATGTGAATGTACTCAGAACAATTCCTGGAATGTCTTACACAAAGTGAGAATTTTTCCGCTTACTGAGTGAAAGGCATGATATTTCTTGTCTTGTGTTTTTTCAACAAAGATCCTTTAAGTATGGCATGTGAGATTTCAGGTGTCCATAGCAGTTTTGTTGATGATTCACATTGTCCAGAATGTGATGCTCTGTTAAAAGCCCAGTGATACATTATCACATCCCAGAAGACATGAACGCCCTGCATGTTTTTCCAGTTCCCTTCAGTGCATGCCAAACACTGCTGGAGCAATCAGACATTATTTTTGAAGTTACAGTTATTCTTATAACACTATGTTAGTATAATAGTAATGCTGGTTAGTGAAAGAGTTGTGCAACATGGTATGAGAAATGAACAGTAAGTGCAGAGATGTGGGCTGATGGGATATAAATTAGAACAAATTAACATGCATTCACAATAAGAGTTCAATGGGAAGTATCTTTACTATATGAATTAGAACAATACTTACTTACTTACTCCATGGAGCAGAGTCCTTCTTCAGAAGCTAACCGGTTCTCAGCTAGGCAAAAAATTCCCACATTTTATGAAACCTGAAAGGTCATTACTGCATTCATAAGAACCCAATAAATTAGAACAATATTGCTCATATATAGACGTAAATGTGGTATGGAAATCAAAGATGATTAATCTATGAGAATTTTGAAACAGGATCTAGCTATCATGAAGCATGGTCCAGGGACTAACTGAATTGTTATATAGGACATTATTTCATGTGTACTGTGGTGCATATGCATGGAGCTTGTCCTTATTATCATATATATGACACGAAATCTGCTGCTTCAGTGCAGCATCTTGAATTCCATTCTCTTTGAACACCGGAAATCATCACTGTTTTCTTTCAGAATCAGCCCTGCCACATGCTACATTATCTCAAAATATTTTCTGAGAAGTTTTCCCTCTTTGAACACATACACCAACTGGTCTATGTGCTCAAGTATATTGATGAAGAACAAACCATTCATAAAACCAAAACCATATGAGCATAAGCTTTCTTTGTCACCAAGAATTTTGAAAATCTGAATTTCCTATGCAATGGTAGCATGTGTTTACTTGTTTCAGCACACATTAACCACATTCGAGCTGTAGCTGGTGTAAACCATGTGGGATTGGGAGCTGGATATGATGGCATTAACCTGTAAGTGGCTTCTCATGTTATATTGCTTTAGGCTGTGGATCTGTTCGGTTTCTGACTTCAGCTCTGTAATGGAGGGACTGTATTTCTATGTCTTTCTGATAAACCCCTGACCATATTTATAGTACCTCATACAGAACATTACAGTATGTAGAAGCCACAGCTCCCTGCTGGCCCATGGGCCCTTATTTAATATATTTTGATTTCACCATATCTGGTGGACCATTTGCCACCCTCTGTTCTTTTTACACCCCATAACATTTCACGGTTGCTTGTATTCTGTAATCAGAATGTCTAACTTCCTGTTCTGCCATTTTAGGAGAAGCAATACAATAATCTCTGTACATATTCAATATTTCTAATTAGCATTCAGTCATACTCACTACAATGTAAATTGGATGATTGTTGACAGTATATGATGAAGATATTCTTGTGCATGCCACAAAGGGCTATGGGGAAGTTGTGGTATAGCCCCATTCTTAAACTCAACAGAAGATGGAAATCAGTGGTCAGGTTCATGCCCCAGCCACTTTACACACTGGAAAATTGTTCACAGTATTCATTGGATAGGAAGTCAAGTGGGTAGTAAAGTCAGTCTGGCTGTTAAGGAGAAAAAAATTCCTTGGTCACTCATTCTTTAGCCTAGTCACTAAACCAACTGAGCTAGACCAGATCCTGTGTACTATATGTGATGATATAATTTTTACCTCCCATCTAAGGAAGCCAGTCTATCCAAGAAAGCATAGTACATTTTTTAGTCGAAAGTTACAGTGGAAAAGAATATCCAAGATGGTGTCAGCAGGAACATTATATTTGCAGTTCTGATGGCAGAGAAAATGAAGATTTACTGGGTAGCCAGGTAGAAGGTTACAAAGGTTTCAGGAGAACAAACTGCTTCCATCTTCAGGATTGAAGACTCCTGCAATGATGTATCATTTCTGTAAAGAAAGATAGCCAGAGCATAATTGTAATGCTTCCAAGGTCAAGACCTCGGATTACATGGAATATATCCATAGTTCTATCACTGGAAAAAGACAATTAATATAAGGCTCTTAACTCTGTTCATGGCTCTCACTTTTCTATTGGAACCAGCATTTAAAAATATGACAAATTTTAGAATAAAACAAAGTTTTAATTACATGAAGAGTTGGTTCACAGGTAATACATAATGTCACAATGAGCTTTCCTTTCACCACAGATATTCTAAAATATAACATGCAAACAATGACACAATAATAAAAATTATTTTCATCCAGAAAATTTATTACTTCTTTCTAAATTGATGTTCTTGTGTAGCTCTTTTTAGTAAAGCATACTAACATACTAACACTAACTGCCTTGTTCCTGTACATGACGCTGCACAGAAAAATCTTCCAATGGCAATGAAATTCCCCACTTAAACTGCCTTCTGCTCTGTAGATGATACAGAACCATCTCCTACAAACGCCTGCCTGTTCAGCTTCACCTAAGAAGAAAATTCTAATCATACCAGTAAGAGCATACTCCATCAGCATGCCAGAGTTAAATGTCTTGATATGTTCATATTCATCAGAAGCTGTAAATTACACACAACCACATTACATTTTCAAGGAATTTAGTCTGTAGAATTAAAATTTGAATATTCCAACATTTATGGAGTTCACATAGAGTACAAACCAGAACTTGAAGCTGGCATACATCTGATCGCTTACTTAACAATCACAAGATTAAAACCAAAAAAAAACTGCCATTGTTACATTATAAGATACATTACCATGTACTGTAGGCACTCACAGATGTTACATAAGAACTAGTTTATGGCATTCCCTCTCCCTTAATGTGGATAAATGCACAAAATTTGATAAAACCATGAGGTGGATGTCAGTTTATAGATGGGTGGCAAGTTATACAATGTTGAGATGTCCTCAAGTTAATAATTACAAATTACAGATATAGAACTTAATAATTTTACGTTTATTGTGTACCGTGCATTGTGATACTATTATGTAACGTAAATAAATCCTTCCATCCACTAGACAGCTTATATAAATGTACGAAAAACATACCATATACAACTGCATGTGCAAATAGACTTCCTGATGATGAACACATGATGTTTGAAACATGTGAAAGACACCAATAATTGAATTAAAACATTAATTTGAAAAGTGCGCATTTTGTTTACATTGCATAAGAACTTGGTAAGTATCTATCTTGGTAGATGTGGAGAAGTGTCAGTTACAGAAGGGACTGAAATGGTTTCTTTTTGCCTGCAGTCACATGTGGATACAGTGCTCCCTGTTCTGAATTTTTCAGTCACCAGGCAAGGAGGAATTGCAGCTGCTGTGTTTGTAATGTTTGTTTTCAGGTCACAGTGTAGTTTGATTTAAATGCCTTACCTTTCAGAAAACCACACATGAAGGTTCAGCAAAGTCACTTTATGGAGACTGGGGTGGTCACTGTCTTTTGGGTTAATTTTATCTGTAAGGAAACTGTTGATTTCTTTCCTTGTGTGGTTAGATGTTGACATATTGCCCCATATTGTTGAAAACAATGGACTTTACAATAATACTGCTGGTGATGTCCCAGTTTTGTTGACAGCAACATAACAGGGTGCACCACTCTCCACTTTTTGTGGATGGAGGCTCCTCATGAGCCATATGATGTATTGTGACAGCCAAACACTTTGAGTCGATGTATCCTGACAAATGAAGCTTTGCTTCAATGGAAAACCATTGGTAGCAGGTGACTTTGCTGCATGTCAGATAGTTGCAGTTCCCCCACAGCAGCAACATGGTGTGTGTAAATCCTTCCTTTCCTTGCTGCTCACTGACATGATGAACAGGATATGCTGGTCTCCTGCAATGGCTGACATAATAACTTTGAAAGTGAGACCAGAATGTTGCCTTATAATGTGCACTATGTTATCAGTCATAGCAGGTTATCTGCAGGGTTCCTTTACTCACCATTGTTCACATCATCTTCTGAATATCACACTTTGATGGTGTTGCAGTAAATACAGAAACACTGCTTGAAAGCTATCTCAGATCAACTGAATGATTACATAACACAGTTAAACTGTGTGGTGTTGCAAGCATTTAGCTCAGTTACAAACATCCCACCACATATGTGGAATTGGGAACTGACAGGAAATGGTTAAAATGGGCGAGGAACTGGGTCAGTGTTGTCAAATACAGAATGCATCTACTAAGGTATGTGCTCACCAGCTCTCATTTTCATCACTAAGGTACGATGACATGCAATTTTTAATTCTGGGCCTTCTGTAAATAAATTTGTAGGTTTCTGTTACATGATATAATAGAACACACAGATCAGTGTAGCAAAAATAAGCCACCGACTTCTCTATTTTTTGTGGCAGTACACCTACGGGGTTAGAGGATGTTTCTCGCTATCCTATGCTCTTAGCAGAGCTTGCAAGAGACCGACAGTGGAGTTCTTCAGATATCAAGAAACTGGCAGGTGCAAACCTAGTGAGAGTCTTCAGGGAGGTTGAAAAGGTATGCGCCCAACAAAAAGGGGACAATATAAATAAATCCATTTACATATACCACCACACACTGGACATATTGCAGCATTTCATGATTAATGACTTCAGGAATCTAATTTGGCAGAACAGACTGAAATCCATCCAACTTAGGACATGCATAACAATGCATAGAAGATAGAGGTAGCTGTGTGACATATGAGTTACTCATGGTGGAGCCTATAACAATTACCGTCTTCTGTAAATTTGTTCTCATGAACACTAAGACACAGAACAATCAACATAATTCCACAAAATGCACATGAACCACTTGCCAAATAGTGGATGGTACAAATGGCACAGGTGATTTTGCTCTCTGTGTAGTGGTATGGGCAATCTGCTCAGATAGGTAATAACTCAGCTCACATTTTGACCCACATTGTTATAACATTTTTCACTCATAATAAGTCAGAGAATAATCACAAGTTAGGCAGAACTTTCATGGGACATCCATGTACAGAGCAGTAAGAAATGGAAAGAGAGTGACTGCACAGTGTGATATACTGTCCTGCACAGTAAGCCTATGGGTTATGGTTTGGAATGAAGTAAAAGGGTGGCCACAGTTTTCATCAATTTTATCTGCTTCCCAATTAACATTCTTATTGTACTCCCTGAAGACGGTACACTTGTACCAAAACATGTCGGAGTTACATCTTTAATATTCATACGTATTTAACAATGCATTTGGTTCAAACAATAAACTGAATACAACCTTCATAGGATGCTTCTTTCAAACACTTTTGTGACAATATTTCCCAATTTTTGCTATAACTTCTATTTTCTCAAACTCAGTGCTGTATTTTGTATTAACGAAGTGGCTCACTACAACTGGTTAGTGCCCATTTGGTTATCTAATATATTTTGAAACCCTTGATGAAAGGTCAGCTAGTTCCTCCAATGTATACATTTCCACAGTGTGAAGAGATATTCTTTAAGTCAGCCTTATGTATCTGGAATTGTTGATTTTCCATCATCTTCAGGTGGGATGCCAATTTATTGATTGATATCATGCTGTTGTACATGCACATTCTTCTTGGACAAGAATGGTAGTGAAGAGATATATGCACTACTTGCCAATTTGTTCTGTCTGTGGAAATGTTATTCTTGTGGCTAAACAAATAGTAAATTTATCTCACCCTGTCCACCAAGTTGAAAAGACAGACTTCCTTCGTGCGTGTGGGTATGTGCAAGTGCCTGACAGAGTTTAGCCAAGCCACAGAGTTAGAGTATACCAAACGAACGGCTGAACAGCATTGAAATAGAGAACAGAATTCTCCCAAATACAGTTATGCCTGGAGAGAGGGGAACAGGGGACCAAGATAACAAAAACAATAACAAATACTGTTGAGTTCTTACTTCTGACAATAGATGCATGCTGCACACAATGTGTCATTGTTTGTCAAACCATTCAGAGTTTAATGCAACAAAAAATAAGTTATGGAATCCACAGTAATATTTTTTTGTGCAACCTTGACATATTTGTAAGTTAATTTCAAATTCACAAAGATCCACTTCTTTGAAGACCCAGACCTGAGTGAAGATGGGAGCTATACATTAAAATGTGCCTTACACAAATGGGATGGGAGAATGTGCAGTGGTTCACCTGGTTCATAATATCTATTAGTGGTGGGTCCTGTAAATACTGCAGTTTCATTAAATGCAGGGAATTTCATACCCAACTCTACAGTACAAATTTTGTTAACAAAAATTCATATGGTATTTGTTTCCAACAGGTTCGAGATGACTGGTCAGAAGTGGGTCCGACGGAGGACTGGATATCCATGGAGGATTTGGATGGTAAAACATACTGTAGATATCCTGGTACATGACGTGGATTCACTGCAGTTCACAGCGTAAAGGAAGTTATATGCAAGATGAAACATATGACTGAAAGACAGCATAAACAAACCAGCAACTGTGTTATTGTAATGAGAATATGTCATTATGTTAGAATTATTCTTCCACAGACTTACTTATGCCCATGTTTTCAACATGACTTTCATTAAAGCAGTAAAAGCAACTGATCTCACAGAACTGTAAAGAGTCACTTACAGGTAACTCAAAAGCGTGTGAAACGAAAATATTAGAAGAAAACTCCAAGATTATTCATGACTGTAAAAGCAGTGAACTGTAAATGAAACAGCAAGAGCTGGTGTCACAACAAGAGATGTTTTATGGTCATAATCAAACAATAACTTGTAAGTACATCAAGAAATGACTAACCCTGTCACATCCTCTTTTGGAAGATTTTACAAATCATAATTTTTCCCGAGGAGGTCCACTGACAAGCCTTCTACCACCAACTCTGTGAATTCACAGCCACATCACAATCATAGGCCAAGTATAATACATTAGCATTTTACTTTCTTTGACATATTTTCTAGCAGTGTGCATATACAAGCAACTGATTGCATAAGTTTTATATTTATGCATACCAAACTGTTCTTTATTATCCATTTACACACATTCATTATTACCTGGCAGGAGTGAGATAAGGTTGCGAACGGGTCAGCAAAATTACACACTTTGTCATAATCATGTAAATTGTTCCCAATTTTCAAATAAATAACCTTAAATACATGCAGATGAGTACCAGTAATATAATTCCAGTGACTATACATGACTTTACTCCTTGTCCTTAACGACGTTCTTTAAAAAGTTACTGCACACTAAGTGGTGCGACAAAGTAGTTTCTGCACTTATTTCTCTGTAACAATGTTTACCTTCTAAGTAATGTTGTCCTCTTGTAATAACCTTTTGCAACTTTATACAGGAGGCACAACAATTGTGCCCAATTCAATGACTTCATGGAGCGCACGGACTGAAACTTGGCACATGTCTCGCAGTTTCAACTGAATCCTGATAATATAAAATCTCTTTCCTCCAATGCCATCTTGAGTTTTGGGTAAAGAAATAAGTCTGGTGAATAGGGAGGGTGTGAAACAACAGTCATTTTGCTTTTAGCCAGAAATTCATGCACAGAGAATAGTAAGAATGGTGGGGGGATAAATTTCATGCCACTCTGTTACATGTTCACATTGTCTTTGAAAATGCTCTGAACTAACTCAATGATATTCCCAATATGTCAGCAAATTCACAGATTATAAATCTTCTGTTTCTGTTGACAAGTTCCTTCGTTCACGTCACATTTACCACATTTAACCCAATGCATGACAACTCTAATCTAAGACGAACCCCAAATAAAACACGCCTGCCGAGGAAAAATGTATTTATCCAAATGTAAGATGACCACCCCCCCCCCCTCCCCCAAACATCTCCTAAGTAAAAATATTTTACTATTCATTTCATACACACAATACACAAAGCATGTCACATTCTCTCTACCTTCACCAACCAGTGTCACTCTCTCCATCTTCACAGTCTGTGCCTTCATCTTCCTCACATTCCCATCCTCGTCACTGCCATTCCACAACATATCATCATCAGTTCCATCCATTGCATTAGATAAACACCACTTCTGGTAAGATGCTCTGCCATGCCAATATGATCCAGTGACAAAACACTAATTTTACAAGACACTCACAGTGATTTATTTTAACATGAAATGTAACAGCATTGTTCATAATTTCCTTATTGCATAAAAATTCATCCAAAGTATGCTAGTTAAGGTACATTCTCTGTTCTGGATCTTTCTGTGTAATGAACCTACTACTGGATCAACTTACGTCCCACAGGCAGAAGATATTTTTACAGGCAGTATTGTGATGGCAGTTGGTTTATTCCACTAGAAGCAGGCTAAGTAGTTTAAAGGATTAGAGTGGCTAATCTGTGGAGGAACTTTAGAACAGGAAAGGGCTGAACATCAAGACTACAAAATAACTGCAGAAACAGCCATATAAAGTCTACAAAAGGGGGCAATATGGTGTTTTGTACACACATAGTCACACTCTGTTATGAATGACACAGGACCAAATAATTTTGCTGTTTATAATACCTTGTAAACATAAGGAACTGAATATATAATGTAGTAACAGTAAAGATATAATCAAAGTACACATAATGAGAGATTATTTCAATAGATACATTCTTTGCCATTTGCACTTCTCAAACAATCACAGTGCTACTGATAATGAAAACCTACACTACGACATACTATGGAAACTAACAGCTATTTCTGCCATGTTGAATGATGCTAACTCAAAACATCACCCCCATTCTGAACATGACTGTGGATGAATTAATAGTACTCTTTCAAAGGAGGGATAAACTTCAAACAATACATGGCCAAGAAGCACATATATTTTGGTATACAAAGTTATAAATTATATGACATAAGTCAATATACCGCATGACATGGATGTGTACTTGGGGAGGATTAGGACATGAGCACCTGCAAACATGACAATGACTTACATGACTGTTAAACACTTGACAAGAAAAGATGCAGGGACAAGGATGTAATCAGTATGCGGACAACCCTGGGCATGGACTAAGGAGACAAAGAACTATTCTTTTACTTCATTGACATGACAATTTTAAACTAATTCCTCCTCCTATCTACAGAGCGTCCCAGGAGGAATGTGCCAGACTTCGGGAGAGTGTTCCTTATGTTAAACTATACCGATATAACCCAAAACACCTATATCCAAAGTTGAACGGTTACGGAGATAATGGCCAGAGAAGCTTGAAACTTTGACAGCTGTTACACACTTATTGATTACCAAATACATACTAAAACTGGCAGGAATATGTGGTTTCTGTAATGTTAATATCTGTACTTAACATGTAATTAGCATATGAGTGACATAAAGCCATTACATTGAACTACATAAACACTCGCATTAACGCCGTAGTCGTCCTTAGGGTTCCAAGCACTTTACATGGGCACGCAGGCATAATGTTGACTGCATTCCAGT
>Ga0123355_10012311_pt1 | contig 13248 bp, 13 predicted proteins | sample TergutEmb28metaG_3_FD_89872 | JGI IMG/M metagenome (GOLD analysis project Ga0123355, IMG submission 89872) | Embiratermes neotenicus P1 segment gut microbial communities from Petit-Saut dam, French Guiana - Emb289 P1 | ecosystem: Host-associated > Arthropoda: Insects > Digestive system > Gut ... | reverse complement strand
GCCCAAATTCTTAGGCGAAGGAGACCGAGGCTCCGTAGCCGTGTTCCTTGGGCGGGATTCTTAAACCGTATATCCTCCCCTGCCGGAGCTTTATGCGGGAATGTTCACGCGCGGCGGGGGGCGAGACCGAGGCTCCGTAGCGGGTTCTCCATGCGGGATTCTTAAACCGTATATCCTCCCCTGCCGGGGTTTTTGGCGGAAATGTTCGCATCACGCACAGCGGGGGCCGGGGGATTGAAATTACCTGAACGCCGTTGTATCATGCTTTTACCCCGCTAGGAATCATGCGAACGGCCGCCGCCGGAATCCGCCAGGTCCGGAAGGAAGCAACGGCAAGCGGAAGGCCGTGGCGCCGTGATCCCCCTAGCGGGGCTTTTTGTTTATGGCAAAACAGTCTATACTTGACCGATGCCCTACGAAGTAACCGCCACCCGGCGGAGGCCGAAAACGTTTGACGAGCTGGTCGGACAGGAATTTGTCGCCGCCACCCTCAGGAATTCTCTTGAATCAGGGCAAATCGCCCACGCCTACCTTTTCTCCGGGCCCCGTGGCTGCGGCAAGACCAGCGCCGCCAGAATCCTTGCCAGAGCCCTGCGCTGCGAAACCGGCCCCACAGCCAGCCCCTGCGGCGTGTGCGCCCAGTGTGCGGAGATTAGCCGGGGGGCCAGCATGGACGTGCTGGAAATTGACGGGGCATCTAACACAGGGGTAAACGATGTCCGCCAAATCAAGGAAGAAGTGCTGTTTCCCCCCAGCTCTGGCCGCTACAAAGTCTACATTATTGACGAAGTGCATATGCTTTCCAACAGCGCGTTTAACGCCCTTCTTAAAACCATAGAAGAACCGCCGCCAAATGTGGTCTTTATTTTCGCCACCACGGAGCTTCAAAAAGTTCCGGCTACCATTAGAAGCCGCTGTCAGCAGTTTAACTTCCGCCTTATTTCCGTTGAGACAATCACAGCCCTGCTCGCCAATGCCTGCAAGGAAATGGGGATCGAGGCCGAGGACGAAGCCCTGTTCTGGATAGCCAGAGAATCCACCGGAAGCTGCCGGGATGCATACACGCTTTTTGATCAGGTCGTGTCTTTTAGCAGGGGGCACATCAGCACAGAGCTAATTCGGGAAAAGCTGGGCCTTGTGGGGCTGGATAAACTGAACGAGTTTGCCGAAGCCTGCGCCGCCGCCGACCTTGGCTGTTCGCTTTCGCTTATTGACGGCCTGCTTTCTTCGGGGGTGGCGGTGGAAACCTTCATAGCTGACTTGGCTGGCTACTATCACAGCCTGCTTCTTTTAAAGGCCGGAATAACACGGGAAGCGCTCTTGGGGTATCCCCCGGCGAGGTTTTCCGGGGCCGTGCTGGAAAAGTACGACGCGATCCGGCTTGAGCGGGCCGGGGAACTGCTGTACGCCCTGCACCGGGACATACGCTATTCGGTGTCGCCCCGTTTTGAGCTTGAAACGCTTGCTTCAAAGCTCTGCTGGCTGGAAAAATGGGTGTCGCCCCCGGAACTGGCGAGCGCCGTAGCGCAGGCGCGGCAGACATTAGGCGGTTCCAGCCGCCCTTTATCTGAAGGGAATTGTTCGGTATCGCCGGATGCCGGGGAATTCCCCAAAGAGATGCCGGGCGGCGGGCAATCTGGCGAAGCCGGCGGCGGACAGCCCGCTTCTTTGTCCGCGGAATTTAGCCGCTACATGGCAACAAAGACGACCCCACGGCCTCACGAGGGCCGGATGCCTGTAGCCTCCGCTCCGGCACATGCCGCCGGGCCCGCTAACGAAGCGCCTGCGGGCGAAGGGGCCGGCCTTGCCCCCGCTGTCCAAAAAGTTCTGGAAGTATTTCAGGGAACAATTGTAGAGGAGAACCACGAATGAACATTAACCCTTTCGACATTTTGAAGAACGCCCAAAAGATTCAGGAACAGATGGGGAACTTTCAGGAAAAACTGGGGGGACTGCGGGTTACCGGCTCTGCCGGGGGCGGAATGGTCGAAGTTGACATGAATGGCCGGATGGAAGTGCTGGCAGTGCGGATAGCTCCGGAGGCAATGGAGGACGGAGACCGGGAAATGCTGCAAGACTTGGTCGCCGCCGCTTTTACCAATGCTATGGAGAAAGTCAAGGAAGCGATAACCCGTGAAGTCGGGGGCATATTCCCCGGCGGCGTTCCGGGCTTACAGGGTATTCCGGGAATGCCGGGTTTTCCCGCATGAATGGGGAACTGAATGCGCTGGACAGGCTGGTGGCGCTTTTTTCCAAGCTGCCGGGAATAGGCAAGAAAAGCGCAGGGCGGCTGGTGTACCATGTCCTTGACGCTGACCCGTCATACGCCCGGACGCTTGCGGCGGAGCTTGCGGGCCTTCACCACGCGATTAAACGCTGCGGCACGTGCGGCAGTTTTACCGAAAGCGACCCCTGCCCCATTTGCGCCAGCCCGGCAAGGGATCGCTCCCTGATCTGCGTGGTGGAGCGGGCTCAGGACGTGCGGGTAATCGATGAATCACGGGAGTTTCAGGGCCTGTTTCATGTGCTGGGCGGGCTTATCGCCCCGCTGGAAGGGGTAAATCCCGGAGACCTCGCCATAGCGCAGCTTGCGGGGCGTGTCAGGGACGAAGGGGTGCGGGAGGTAATTCTGGCCCTGAACCCCACTATAGAAGGGGACACCACCGCCCTTTACATTCAGAAGTTCCTTAGGGAAAAACTGCCCTCGCGCCAGATCGAAATCAGCCGGCTGGCATCGGGCCTGCCTGTCGGGGGGGATTTAGAATACACCGACAGGCTTACTCTGTCCCGAAGCTTGCGGGGCAGAATCAAGATGTAGCGGGGGCTGGAACGTCCCCACTCGGTATTTGGTTGACACCGGCGCTTTAATTCCCCATAATTGGCTTGGTATGAGAAAGCTACATATAATTGCCGCCATCAGTTTAGTCGTTGCTGGCATCGCTGGATTTTCTTTTTCCGGATGCGCGACCAACCCCATGACCGGAAGGCGCACAATGGCCTTTATCTCAAACGATCAGCTCTTTGCGATGGCAGCCGATGCTCACGGGCAATTTATCAGTGAAAACACGGTAGTTACCGGAACCCCACAGGCGGAAATGCTTGAGCGGGTTGGGTGGACTCTTGTAGAGGCAACCAGAAAATGGCTTGCCGCTCAGGGGCGTCCCCATCAGATTGACGGCTTTCTTTGGTCGTTCACTCTTATTCAGGACGATACCATAAACGCATGGGTTATGCCGGGGGGCAAGATCGTATTTTATACAGGAATCCTCCCGGTAACGCAGAACGAAGCAGGCATTGCGGTAGTAATGGGGCACGAAATCGCCCACGCTGTCCTTAACCACGGGCAACAGCGGATGAGCGCCAGTTTGCTTCAGCAGTTGGGCATGGCGGCGCTTTCGGTGGGCATGGACGGCGCAGGGTTTTCTCCCGAGCTTACCGCTGTAACCATGACTGCCTTTGGCGTGGGCTCAACGCTCTTTGGCACGTTGCCTTTTAGCCGGCGTAACGAAGACGAGGCCGACCTTCTTGGCCTTAAACTCATGGCTATTGCCGGGTATAACCCCTACGAGGCTGTTTACTTCTGGGAGCGGATGAACGCCCTTTCCGGCGGCGGAAGCGCATCTGCGTGGCTCAGCACCCACCCGTCACATGCCAACAGAGTCAGAAATCTTCGCAACTCGATTCCCTTGGCAAAACAGGCCGCCGCCGATCTCGGAGTTTACCATTTCCGGTAGTGGTAGCTAACTTCCATGCGTTATCGCAAATGTCGTATAACGCTAGATTTGACAAAAAAAAGCGGCGACACCAGATGGCCGCCGCTCTTTCAGGTTACCTTCCCCGCTTCCAGTACGGAGTCTCTACTCCTATCTCGTCATCATAGAACACCGGTTCCTTGCCAGTGCCCGCTCTGAACGCCTTGGCCTGCTTTTTGTAGTTGTCAAGACACTTGACGGCAATGTTGCACAGGATGAACAGGGCGATAATGTTCATCGTGGCCAGCGTGCCGGTAAAAATGTCCGCCATGCTCCACACCAGCCGCAACGGAACAATCGAGGCGACTATTATGGTCAGCCCGCCAAGAACCTTGAACACGTTTACGGCAGTGTTGCTGCGGGAAATAAAGCGGAAGCAGGTTTCGCCGTAGAAGTAGTTGCCAATGATGGAGGTAAACGGCAAGAGGAACAGCATTATGTTAAGGAACGGCACGGCAAAGCCGCCAACCCAGTACTCAAGCGAATCGCGGACAAGCGCTACGCCCGTTGCTGTTGTGCCTCCGATGTAGTTTCCAGACATAAGGATAATAAAAGCCGTGGCGGAACAGATAACAAGCGTGTCAAGCAAAACGCCAAAGCTCTGCACCGCGCCCTGTTTTACCGGATGCGAAACATTGGATGTCGCCGCCCCAATGGGAACCGATCCTATACCAGCCTCGTTTGAAAACAGTCCCCGCCTAAGCCCGTGCTGAATTGCCTGAGCGAAGGTGAATCCCAGCGCGCCGCCGGCAACTTGTTCCGTCCCGAACGCGGATGCGACAATGTACCCCATCGCCTGAATGAACTGCGGGAAGTGGACAATTATGATGCCAAAACAGACAAGCAGGTAAAAGATAATGATGGGCGGCATCATGATCGAAGCGACCTGTGAAATGCGCTTAATTCCGCCAAAGATAATAAACATTATAACAGCGGACACCACAATGCCAATAATTATGCGGTACGGCACAAACCCTTGGAATGTATCGGCGATGGTGTTCGTCTGGACAGAGTTAAACACAAACACGTATGTAAACGCCAGCAACCCTGCATGCACATAACTGGGCACTTTGGATTTAAAGGCCCTTTGGAAATAGTACATGGCCCCGCCCATAAACCTGTCACGGTGGTTCTCTTTGTAAACTTGGCTCAGGGTCGATTCCACAAAGCCTGTCGCCGCCCCTATAATCGCCATTATCCACATCCAAAAGATGGAACCGGGGCCGCCCATTGCTATGGCGACGGCAACACCGACTACGTTGCCTGTACCGACACGGCTGCTTTCGCTGACGCAGAACGCCTTAAACGCCGAAAGCGATGTTTTTGGCGCGTCGTTTTGAGCGGATTCCAGATTCGCCTTTTTGTCCTTGCCGCCAATAGCTCTAAGAGCGTCGCGCAGGGTCGTAAACTGAACACACCTTGTTCTAATGGTAAAGTAAATTCCCCCGGCAATCAGCGCTATGCCAAAAACATAGGCCCACAAAAAGAAGCCCAAGCTCGAAACGGCAGCGGTAAACCCTTCCATAAAAATGCCTCCTCCAAGAAATTGTTGGTATTAGAATACGTTTCACTGTACATTATTTGCCGCCAAGTGCGCAATCCCGCCGGTGTGCAACCTCGCCGGTGTGCAACTCCGCCGGTGTGCCACCCCGAAGCTACCAGTCAAAGGCGAACACCGCTTTTTCGTGATAGTCCCGGTCCGGCCCGTAAATGGCGGAGGGGAATTCCGGCCTGTTCGGGGAATCGGGAAAATGCTGGGTTTCAAGGCAAAAGCCATCGTGCTTTTCATAAACCGAGCCGATTTTTCCCCGCACGGAAGAAAGGGAATTCCCCGAAAAAAACTGAACCCCCGGCTGAGTCGTAAAGCCCTTCATAAACCTCCGGCTAAAGGGGTCGTAAACCTCGGCAAAGGGCCGCAGGTCTCCCGGTTCCCCGTCAATGACAAAGCAGTGGTCGTAGCCGCCGGGGGCGCTTTCCGCAAGGGCCCGAATATCCCTGCCAATCGGCTTTCGGACGCTGAAATCAAAGGGCGTATTCGCCGCGGGAATTAGCTTACCCGTGGGAATAAGGGCGCTGTTCACCTCAACATAGGAAGAACAGTTCAGTTTAAGCTCGGTAGAAAGAATATCCACGCCCCGGCCTTCCCCGGCAAGGTTAAAAAAGGCACAGTTGGTCAGATTTACCGGGCAGGGAGCGTCCACCCTTGCCTCGTAATCGGCCACGATCTCGTTGGTCTTGGTAAGGCCGTAGCTTACCGCCGCCCTGAAATTCCCCGGATACCCCTCGTCTCCGTCCGGGCTTTTAAGCTCAAAGCGCACAAAAACACCGTCCCGCTCCTCGTAGGCTTCGGCCTTCCAGAGCCGCTTGCCAAACCCGGTTCTGCCGCCGTGCAGGGAATTACCGCCGTCGTTCTGGTAAAGGGGATACTCCTTCCCCTTCAGCGAAAACTTCGCGCCGCCTATGCGGTTTGCGAAACGGCCCACGGTTACCCCAAAATAGCGGTTGTTTACGTATCCGTCAAAAGAACTGAACCCCAGAAGAATATCGTCCGCCCCCCTCTCCGCCGATGGAACTTTAAGGGAAGTCCAAGCCGCACCCAGAGTAGAAATCGAAAGAACCAGCTCCCCCGCTTTAAGCGTATACAGGTGCACCTTTTTCCCGTTGGAAAGAATACCGAATGTTCTCTTGGTAATTTTCATGCCGCGCCTCTATGAGTCTATACTATACTACAAAACTGGATAATAGTCCACGAAAACATGAACCCCTACATCTTCAGCGCGTCCAGCACCAGCCGCTTGAATTTCCCGGCGGTTTCAAAGGGTTCCAGCGCAAGGGCGGCCTCGCAATCCCCAAGGGCTTGGGGGTAATCGCCAAGGTGGTAGTAGGCTTGGCCCCGGCGGTAAAGGCAGTAGGGCTGGTAGGAGTTTATCGCCAGAGATTTGTTAAAGGCATCCACCGCTTGGGGGTAACGCCCAAGAACAGAGTAGACAATGCCCTGATAGTAGGCCGCCTTGTAGGATTTTGGGTCTAGCTCTAGCGACTGGCAAAAGTCGGCGATTGCTTCTTCGTAGTGGGATCGGGCAAAGTACGCCATGCCCCTGTGTTTGTAAATGAGCGAACGGACAGCGTCCACAGGCTTCATCTCCAGAATACGGGTGTAAATCGCCACAGCCTCGGAAAACTGGTTTTTGTTGTGGGCGCTTAGGGCCTCCAAAAGCAGTTCGTCAATGGATTCGACAACGGGCGGGGCCGACTCCGGGGAGGAAAGGCGGTCGTCCTGCACCAGCCGGCCAAGCTCTGTGAACAAAATGGCGTCAGTGGAATCTTCGATTTTCCGGAAAAAAGAATCCCGGCGTTTTCCAAGTTCGCCATGAAGGTCTCGCTGGTAACTGCGTATCTCCTGAAAAATAATGTCCGCCAGCGAAAGGCTCGCGTTTAACGCCGCAAGCTTGCGCTTTAGGGGGGTATCAAAGGGGGTAAACTCGGCCTTGTATATTAGCTCATGCTCCACTTCCGCCCATGCGTCCTGCATAATCGTGCGAAGCTGGATTTCGGCGGTCTGGCAACGGGCATCGCCCTGATCTTCGCCGATGTCTTGCGGAATGGCAATCAGAAGATGGACGGATTCATAGCCAAATTCCCGCAGCGTGTGGGACTTGCCCTTCCACTCAGCGTCAACAACCCTGAATTTCTCCCGTAAAAGCTTTTCCGCCGTGGCAAGGTCTTCCATAAACGGGCAAATGACACGGATGCCGATAACATCATGTATTTGAGAGGGCGAAACTCCGTCTTTAACGTAACGGATGTACTTCTTCGAGTAGCTCTTAAAGGATTTTACCCGGCCTTTTACCCGCGGGCTGGAAGACAGAGGAGCCACCGCCCCTTCCACGTGCCGTTCCAGCTCCCGAACCATCCGGGTACGAAGGGGCAAAAGCTCGTTGTACTCCCTGCGAAGTCCGGCCTGATCGACAGACCACGGCTCCCCCTCACTGCGATTTTCTTCAGGCGAAACATCTGCTTGCATAAATATTCGTATTCTTTTGCGTTCTTATGTTGGATCGAAAAAAAATCCGGCCCCCAGCCGCTATAAAAGCGGTCAAGAAGCCGGATGTTACGCTGGGGTTAAACCCGCCTATTGATCGGCCGGAGGAGTAAACCCAAATCTTTCCTGACTATCGGCTCCGTGCAACGGATTCCAGGGAGACCTAGCCTGTGTCTGACCTTCAACAAAGCGGAGTATCTGCTGTTGTCCAAAGCGTTCCATTTCGTGTATCCGTCTGGCCATCTCACGGTCAGAGATAATGCCCCACAGACCTTCATCGTCAATATCCCGGTCGGTATCAAGCACCGCCAAGTCGTAGATAAGCCGCACATCCCGGAAGTAGACAATAAAATCGCCGCCTACATTTGCGGCATCCCTGTCAACCCGGAACCCGCCGAACTTCACAAACGGCATGGAGTGGGGGTACAGGGGGAAGAGCCGGACATCCCGGTGGCGTACTTCAAAGATGTACTGCGGGTTATTCCAGACAAGCTCGCCCCAACCGTCAAAGTTAAGATGGCCCATGAATATGGTTCTTTCGTTACCCATGTGATCAAGGAGAATTACGTTAAGGCCGTGGGGGAAGTTAAGGCCGTAGACGTTTACCGCCACAGACCGTATGGTTCCCACGTTCCGTACCACCCCAAAGCCCTCTTCAAAGCGCATCGGGCCGGTAAAACCGTTAACGGCCGCTCCGATGTTGCCCTGATCGTCAATGTCAGCCATCGGCTCGTAGGCCGGGATTTCAAAGGGCGGCCTGATAAACGCATGGGAGAAGGCCGGGATCAGCGGAAAGTGAACCCTCGCGCCCATAACCGTGCCAAACCGCCGGGAAGGCGCTTCCCTCGTGTAAGAGCGGGTTATATTATGGATCGTGCGTGCGGAAGAATTCAGCACGACATCCCAGCTCTCGATAGCGAGAGAGGTTCTCATCAACGCTCTCTGGCTTGGGGTAAAGCTGGCCCCCGCCACCTGACCAAAGTCCATTACCGTCCGCCGGTTCTGGTTTGGGGCTGTGTCCATATCGTTTTCATCAACAGGTATACGAATGTCCGCCGACAACAGCGAAAAATCAATTAGAACTGATTCATTCGCAACCAGCATCCCTGCAGAAAACGCCGCGATAGCAACAAGAATGATAATCCGTTTCATTCAAAGCTCCTTTCAACAAACTAGTTTACATAAACCTTTATTAAGTAAGTATACCCGATACACTTAATTTGTCAACACCATACGGCGCGGTTTTACGTCCTACTATTATCGGCACGATTCATGAAAATCTCTCGAAATTCCTCAAAAAAAATCTGATTTCCGCCGATAAACAGCCGCACATCCCTTACGCCGGAAAAGTTCCGCCGTATCCCCTTGTTCAAGGTTAAAAGGCTGTAAAATACAGCCCCCCCTTCTTCGGGAGGCAGGGCCGCCTGCTCGGTAAGGTTGGCGAACACGACCCCTTCCCGGTACATGAAGGACTGTACCTGTATTCCCTGAACAAAGGGGGACACCAAGCCCTGATATTTAGGCCCCAAAAGAGCCTGCTCCACGTAGCGGCGTATGTCCGTTTCCCGGTCTCCGGCGCGGCGAAGAAAGCGCTCTTCCACAACGACACCGGCGGTTCGGGCGGAATAAAACACAAACGTCCGTCTGGCAAACCCCAAATACAGAGCATTCCCCAAGGCGGCAAGGCAAAGCACCGCAAGGTAGAAAAGGCGGCGGTTCTTCCTTTTCGAGAAAAACCTGCTGATATGGGACAACACTTTATTCAAAATCCCGCTCATGGTGCGGCAACAAAGCCTCCGGCTTGTTCAAAAAATGCGATAAAATCAGATATTCCTTTATACAACGCCTGCGAGAGTCTTTGCAAGTGAGCTTCGCCGCTCATAAGAAGCGCATCGGTTTCGTTGGTAACAAAGCCTGTTTCTACCAGCACCGAAGGCATCCGGGCGTTTCTGACGACAAACCATTCAGCCGGCTTAATTCCCCGGTTGGGCTTTACGTCCCCCACCACTTCCTCGAAGCGCCTAAGGATGTTGTTTGCCAGAATAATGCTTTCGGTGGCAAGGGTCTGTTCCATCATGCTGTTAAGGATGGACAGAACTTCGGCGTTATCGGCGTGCCTGTTCCGGTCGATCACTTCCCGGCGATACCCCGGTCGAAGGTAAAAGACCTCGAAGCCCCGCGCGTCCCGGTTAAACGAGGCGTTGGCATGGATGGAGACGAAGATCGCTACTTCATTCTCTGCCATTGGGATTGTGTTGGCAAGGTTTACCCGGTCTTCCAGGGTGATGTGGACATCCGTGCCTCGGGTAAGAAGCACCTGCTTGTCGGGAAAGGCGGCGGCGAGCAGGGCGTGCAGGCGCAGGGAAACATCAAGAACGATGTCTTTTTCCACCGACCGAAGCGGGGCGCCCCGGATTACGTGGTTCCCGATTGCGCCCGGGTCCCTGCCTCCGTGTCCGGGGTCTATGATAATCGCCGCCACCCTGAAGCGGGAACGATCTTCTTCTATATAGCGGGCAAGGGTGGTCTTTACCTGATCGACAAACGCCTGCGGGAACCTGATGGCCCCCCGCTCCGTGTACGGCAGGGGAAGGGTCAAAACATCCCTGCGATCCAGCAGAACTGCGCCATTCTCCCCCGCTCTGCCGGAGGTAAAGGCCGCTTCGTGCCTGCCAACGGTAAATGTCCCCGAAGCGAAAAAGGGATCCCAGCGAAACTGAGCGTCCCCGGCCCCGATGTTGCTTAGGCTGGTCAGGGCTTCGTCAAGGCTCATGGTTTGAGGAAACACAGGGACGGCGGGAAGGGAAAACAGGAGAAGCGCAAGGAGAAAGGCCGCAGGCGATGCTTTGTTCATGCGCGGCCCTCGCCCAGCGTGTCGATGTAATAGGCGGCTCCTTGGTATCCCCCCCGGATAAGGGCCTGCCAGAAAGCGCGGCCCAGCACAGGGCCGCCACAAGCCTGTGCGCCGGTCTGCGCTATGGGCAGTTCCATGCCGGTAAGAAGCCGTACTGCCTGAAGGCTTTCGTCTACGGTGCGGCCCATGTAATCGGTAAGCCCCGATTCGACAAATTCCGGAAAGGGGAACAGGCGGTACGCGCCGTTTTGCCCGGCCCCCCGATCCGGCATTCCGGCAAGGAGCGGCAAAAGCAGGGCATCTATGGCAAAAGCGTCCGGCGGGAAGGCCGTTTTCCCCGGCTGGGCGGCAAGAAAGGCTTCGGTGGCGGCGTTGGGGGCCCGAAGGCGTATCAGGATGGATCGGGCGGCGGCGGCGGCGGAGCGCACGGCGTCTTGGCGGGCGGCGGCGGCGCTAATGATGTTGCCGCACTTTGTTACGTTGTTTTCGGGAAAACGCACGGGGCTGCCCGGCGCTATCCGCACGAAAACGTCCTTTACAAAGGGCGTGACCCGCGCCTTTTCCACACCCGTAATAGAACATACTTCGCCGGGAATGGAGATAAAGGCCCGCTCCGCCGAAGTCCAGTTCCATTCGGGCACGGTGTGGCTGGGTTTTCTGCCCAAGGCTATTTCTATCGCCCCACGGGTGGGCAAGACCCCCGATGAGTACGGGTATGTCCAGCCGGACATATAACCGCCGGAAAGCCGGGCGGCTATTTCGCCTATCATGGGGCCGTTGGGGGTAAGTTTGATGTCGCCTTTCGCCGCCCCGCAGTCAATACCGAGCGCCCGCACGCCCAGCGTAAAGGCCCCAAGAAGGGAACTGATGACGGCGGGCTCCATTTCCGAGGGCATGGTATGACCCATTTCGATAAAGTACGGGGGAAAAAAGATATGCCTGTCCGCAATGCCGCAGATGGTGATTTCGCCCTTGAACACAAGAGCGTCCACGGAAAATTCCGGGCCTTCCATATATTGTTCCACGATGGCCCGCCCGGATCGGGAGAATTGCAGGGCGGCGCTGACGGCTGTGCCCAGTTCGTCCGGGCTATCTACCCTGCGGCAGCCTCTGGAGCCCATATTGTCCACGGGTTTTACCACTACGGGCAGGGGAAAGGGCAGGGATGAGCCATCTTGCGGCGGGGCATTCATGACAACGAATTCCGGCGAGGGAACCCCGGCGGCCTTAAAGCGCCGCCGCATACGCTCCTTGTCCGATGCGTCCAGAGCGCTTTCGTAGGGTATCCCCGAAAGCCTGAGCTTCTCCGCCGCCCACGCGACTGTGGCGGAGAAATCCGTCCCCGCAGTCATAATGCCGCCAAGCCCGCCCCGCTCCATAAGGGAACGGCCCAGCGCTTCGATGCCTTCCCTGTCTTTAAGGTCAACGTTCTGGAAGCGGGCGGCGAGCGGCACGCAGGGAGCGCCGGGGTCGGCATCCGCGGCGACTGCCTCCAGCCCCATTTCAGCGGCGATTCTTAGGGCGGGGCCCTGCATTATCCCCGCTCCCAGTACAAGTATCCTTGGTCTTTCCTGCGACACGAAAACCCTCCCCCTCGATTATCGGCTTGCCGGGGAGAGTTCTGAAATGGCCCCCGCCGTGCGTGAACTTTCCCGCCAAAAGCTCCGGCAGGGGAGGATTGAAACTACAAATATTTTGGCAAATCCCACGAAGCTCTTAAAATACGGTATATGTCTATTTGCGTCTCTGTCTCGTTAATTTTATAAAAGACAATGTAATTACCGACAGTCATACGGCGGTAGTCGGTGTTTTCATGGTATTCTGGGTACATATAAGGATTTTCTTTCAAGTTGGCAATATGCTCCTTCAGCGCGTTGTCAAAACGCTGCGGCGTTTTTGGGTAAAATCCGGACAAGTAGGTTTTTATTTCTTTTCTATCTTCTTTCGCGAAGGGGGAAAAGCGAACTTTGTATTTCAATCGTCTTCATTCCAGAACTCATTTTCATCAAGCCATATAGCATTGGGCTTACTCGCTTCGTGTTCCGCCTCGGCAAGCTTTTCCGCAAAATACGCAGACTGTGCTTTTTGGGATAGGTAATCTATATAATGTACCGCTTCTATAAACAACGCTTTCGGCAATGTCTCGGCTTTACGTATTAGTTGCTCGGTTTCCAACATTGAGTTTCCCCCTGTCCACAATATATGGTATATCAATTCTTGGTGTTTTTCAACAGCCATGCGCTGGTACTTCCCCGCCGCGCGTGAGCCCCCCCGCCGCGCGTGAGCATTCCCGCCAAAAGCCCCGGCAGGGGAGGATATACGGTTTAAGAATCCCGCATGGGGAACCCGCTACGGAGCCTGAGGTCTCCTTCGCGGAAACACCATGCAAATGGCTTCTTAAAACGTATATCCCCCCCTGCCGGGCATTAGGCCAGAGGCTCACGCGCGATGGGGCATTGCGGGGGGGAAGAGCATGAGTCGCGCGGCATTCGCCGCATTTGTTATTCCCCCCGTGGCGGCCTATACTTGTACTATGGCAAAAACCACGGCTCCGGAAAAACCCGCCGCACCGCCAAGCAAAGAGCGCATCGCGTGGCATC
>Ga0123355_10012310_pt1 | contig 13248 bp, 9 predicted proteins | sample TergutEmb28metaG_3_FD_89872 | JGI IMG/M metagenome (GOLD analysis project Ga0123355, IMG submission 89872) | Embiratermes neotenicus P1 segment gut microbial communities from Petit-Saut dam, French Guiana - Emb289 P1 | ecosystem: Host-associated > Arthropoda: Insects > Digestive system > Gut ... | reverse complement strand
GTACCGTCCGATGGCTGTTATGTGGGGCTTCTGTTTGGTGTGCTGTCAGTAACATTTTGATTCACCAAAATGCTTATAATTCTCATGAAAATGAAGGTAGAGAGCTCATTCATATACCGTCTGCTGATTGTTATGTGGGGCTTTTTGTTGGTGTGCTGTCAGTAACATTTCAATTTACCAAAATGCTTATAATTATCATTTCAATGAAGGTAGAGAGCTCATTCATATACCGTCTGCCGGCTGTTATGTGGGGTTTTATGTTGCTGTGCTGTCAGTAACATTTTGATTCACCAAAATGCATATAATTCTCATGTCAATGAAGGTAGAGAGCTCATTCATATACCGTCAGCTGGCTGTTAGGTGTGCTGTCAGTAACATTTTGATTCTCCAAAATGCTTAAAATTCTCATGTCAATGAAGGTACTTAGCTCATTCATATACCGTCTGCCGGCTGTTATGTGGGGTTTTTATTTGGTGTGCTGTGAGTAACATTTTGATTCACCAATATGCTTATAATTCTCATGTCAGTGAAAGTAGTGAGTTCATTCATATACCATCTGATGGCTGTTATATGGGGCTTTTGTTTGGCACTCTGTCAGTAACATTTTGATTCACCAGTCAGTAACATTTTGATTCACCGAAATGCTTTTAATTCTCATGTCAGTGAAGGTAGAGAGCTCATTCATATACGGTCCGATGGCTGTTATGTGGGGCTTCTGTTTGGTGTCGTCAGTAACATTTTGATTCACCAAAATGCTTATAATTCTCATGTCAGTGAAGGTTGCGAGCTTATTCATATACCTTCTGATAGCTGTTATGTGGGACTTCTGTTTGGTGTGCTGTCAGTAACATTTTGTTTCACCAAACTGCTTATAATTCTCATGTCAATAAAGGTAGAGAGCTCATTCATATATTGTCTGCTGGTTGTTATTTGGAGCTTTTTGTTGGTGTGCTGTCAGTAACATTTTGATTCACCAAAATGCTTTTAATTCTCATGTCAGTGAAGGTAGAGAGCTCAATCATATACCGTCTGATGGCTGTTATGTGGGGCTTCTGTTTGGTGTGCTGTCAGTAACATTTTGATTCACCAAAATGCCTATAATTTTCATGTCAATGAAGGCAGAGAGCTCATTCATATACCATCTGATGGCTGTTATTTTGGGTTTTTAGTTGGTGTGCTGTCAGTAACATTTTGATTCACCAAAATGCTTATAATTCTCATGTCAGTGAAGCTACAGAGCTCATTCATATACCGTCTGATGGCTGTTATTTGGGGCTTTTGTTTGGCATGCTGTCAGTAACATTTTGATTCACCAGTCAGTAACATTTTGATTCACCAAAATGCTTATAATTCTCATGTCAATGGAGGTAGAGAGCTCATTCATATACCATCTGATGGCTGTTATATGGGGCTTTTTGTTGGTGTGCTGTCAGTAACATTTTAGGCAATATCAGAGTCATGATTTTGATATTTTATCTTCATTGATCACAAATGTATGGCGAGAGATTTGTTCACATTTTTTCAACATTGTGATAATTTCATTAATCATGTTGGGGCATGAAATTCGTTATGATCTTCTGTTTGTGTGCTGCACTGGATGGTTAGGCATGATGTAGCATGCTGTGTGACTTGCAGAGAGGGCATCATGACTCAACAGCGCACCCCCGACTCCAGTAAAGTTGTATTTCCATTCTGGCAGGTTTTGTAGTTCTGCCAATCATGGGCTGAGAGGCCCCGAACCCAGTTGCTAATCCCTCTGTCAGTCATAGTGCAGCATCTAAGAAATCATGAGATCTGGGTTGATTTAGATGATAAAGGACGTATCTAGTATTTGGAGTGGGAAATGATTGTATGATAAATGTAACCAGTCTTGCCATTTTGCCTGAAAATTTTAAAAACAAAGAAAGCATTTATTATCCGTGGAAGCTCAGAATATGACATAAGGAAACCAGGAAGACGTGGAGCAGTTTTAAAATTCGGCATCGTATATAAGATTGTGGTGTCACTAGGCTTGTAAAATTTTGATGCCAGGATTTTTATATATTCTGGGTGCTTAGAGTTTAGAAAATTACATGAAATACACAGACATATACAGGAGAAAATTATTAAGTGTACTTGCACCTTAGAAGCTGTCTTAACCCATATCCTGCCAATGTGGAGAATAGGATGAGCTCCTAATAATGCCAGCATATGGCAGATGGGATTTAACTCGGTGTTTAAAGGGTTAATAGAACACATCCCATTGTGTTATAAATTCAGTGCAGGAAAAGGGTAAATCGTCAGTCAAGACACAGTTTGTGTTCTCTTTTATAGGCTTTGGTTACATGTTACAGATTAAATAAATCCATCATCAGGCCCTTATACAAGCCAGATGGCAGGCATAATATAATGAAATTTTGACATTTGATACTTTCATTGTGTGAAACTTGTGGCCAAAGCCTATGAAAGAAAATATGAGTCGTGTTTTGACATGATGGCACTTTTCTACTCAAGGCCATGTGGTTAACTTGTAGGTACATCTATTTATGAAGAATGTTACATGTCCATCACAAATAATGCAAAAAGATCATGTAAAGAAGAGGGAGGACTAGCAGGAGTGCCTGACATATTTTGTGTTAGGGTGCCAAGGTGGCTAAGGCCAACCCTGTGATAGACAATCGACGGTGCAGGAAATCGGCGTTCTTAAGCATTTTCTCCTCATTAGACCCCTGTCTGTTGTGTGTGTGTTAAGCGTGGTCTCTGTAATTGCCTGTTAAAATAATTAGATCTGCATATTCATCGAAGTCTGACATTGTGACTGAAAAGTACTTTTCTTCTTCTTCTTCTCCTCCTCCTTCTCCTCCTCCCCCGCGGCGCTGCGGCCCAATGCGGGCCATGGCCTCCTCATTCTTGAGGTTTCTAGATCACACACAACACTGCCCCCTGTAGGATTCGAACCCACAATCTCAGCGGCCAAGCGGCCGTAGACTTACGCCTTAGACCGCACAACCACTGGGACTGGCAGAAAAGTACTGTTAGTACAGACTAAATGAATTTGAAAACATAAATTGGTCTTGGTACAGAGTTTTTGTGAGGAATAAGAAACATCTGTGAACACTCTTTACTGACATAGTTCACTTTGGACAGAGAATTAAGCATTTCTTAAATCATGAACCCAGTCTTGTGTACTTTGTTTTGTACATTCTTTGTATTCAGACAGAAGACATCGAATGTGTTCAAGATGAGATTTTGTTTGGTTTTCTTATCGGACATTGCACGTATACAGGTTTGTACTTTATCATTAGGCTTATGATTACATGCAAAATAAAGGTAAGACAAATTCCTTCGTTTTGTGTTCCCAACTGAATCATGGAATTGCCAGCAGGCCGCAAATTAAAGTAGCTAAGAAATGTTATGTATTTTGAATATTGCAAATTGCATCAACATCATTCACAAGAAGTCATTTCACAAGCTGAAAATAAGTTCATAATCATTTTTCCCACCCTCATTTCAAAGTTTCCATTGCAGGACTTATGTATATTAATTATTGAGGGGCCTCAAGTCTTCACACCTCTTAGGATGCTTTCAGATGGATTTACAGTATGGCACTTATACTCATGTATAAGACCATTAGTGCCCATATAAATGAAACAGTAAGTGTGATTCCTTGGTCATTGTTCTGTATTTTGCTTTGTTTGAAAGATAGGTAACTGAAAGGGACCAAAAAAAAAGCATAGTATTTGTCAATGGGTGTTTCAGAAGAATCACCATTCTGACAGTATCAGCTGTGGATTGCATATTATCTGATGTATCTTCTTAGTACAGCCCTACAACTCTTAGTGCAGAGTTTTGGCCTTCCCAACCACTTCCTTCCATCTTCTTCTATCCTGGACAAGAGTCTTCCAATTTGGCACTTTTAACCTTTGTATATCTTTTTTAACGTCATCCTCCCAGCATATCTTTAGTCTCCCCATTGGCCTCTTTGAAATGGGTTTCCAGGCGTGTACTGCTTTGACCATTCTTGTTTCTTTGCATCCTTTCAATATGACCATAATCAGATGTATCAGTTACTGTAAAGGTCAGAGTATTTGACCCGGGTACCCCAGTTGCCTGCGCCAATTCAAAATTTTCTGCACCTAGAACATAGAGGGTTCAATGATGGTTTCTATATTTTATAAGAATCAGAATGAACAAGCCGACTTACTGGCCAAAAAGGGCGCCAAAGTTACACAAACATATATCAGAGAAACACCCTACCGCTCTATTAAACTACATTTAAAGCAGGTGTTCCGAAGTGCATACAGACACAAATTAGAGACAAGACTATCCCATAAACCGTGGACACAAGAAATATCCACGGTAACAGACTGGCCTAGAAGAAGGGCAGTTGCAGAGTTCCGACTGTGCGTTGGGCATGATTGCCTGCGTACACATCTCCACCGCATTGGAATCCACCCTGACCCCTATTGCACGCTATGCAGCCTCCACGAACCCATGGATAGAAACCATCTAGGACATTGTACTGCATTATCTAATAAGACGGAATGTGAGCGATACTGGGAGGCCAGGACAAAATTGATGGAAAATTGACTTTGTTATTTTACTGTTATCTTTTTTCTTGTGACTACTTTTTAGCATTAGGACTTTATATTTACTTTGAATGTTTCTTTTTCTTTTTTTTTCTTTTCTTTCCTTTTTTTAAAGTGGATTTTTTTTTTCTTTTTCTCTCTCTATGTTTTACTTTTATTGGTCGCTTAGGTCAATGATAAACATTCAATGTACCTGACATTAGTAAAATAAGTAAAAAAATTTTATGAGAAAGCATAATTTTAACCAATACAATGCCCCTTATTTTCAACTAGTATTATAGTGATGAATGGTTTATTGTCAGGATGAAACAAACACAAGCGCTGGAGGAGGATCATCACATGCCATGGGCGTCAGAGGAAATGTTCTGAACAGGGTGGGACATCAGCAAGACAAGTGGAAGAGACAAGTGCGGGAGCAGCGACGTAATATCTACGACAGACACACAATGCTGAACTAAGAGTACATTCATACCTCCTTTTGTTTTGTATTTTATACTGCTTTTCCTAATGCTCTTTTAGTGATGCATAGCCTGATGTCTGAATATATAATCTGAAGTGATTTGCAAATTAAATGTAATGTGTACATTTAGAATTCAGAGTACTGTAAGATCCAGCATAGCTGAAGTGATATAGTGACCAAGCTGTGGGTTCGGACAAACGTGGGATTGGGCTTTGATTCCTGGCAGGAACAGGAGTTTCTCTTCTTCTCCGCAGCATTCGGACTGGGTCTGGGTACAGCCGCCCACCACCTGTTCGCTAGTTACTGAGAACTCTCTCCCTGGTGGCACAGCAGCCCAAGCATGAAACTGATCAGTTACTTTAATCAAGTGCTGAGGGCAGTGTCCCATGGATTTGCACGTACACTTCTCCATAAGGCTTCATGGCATAGTGCTTCATTACACACAGGGACAATTTGTTTTATTTGCTGTGATCTGTTATAGTAGAATTTGGATAGTAATTGTAAACCTAATGCTTGAAATTATCCAAAATACACTTTGGTCTGTTTTGTATTAGAGCCATAAAACAGTGTGTCATCATGTCTTCTTGTTTGATATGTATTTGGCATACACTGACGAAATTATGAATAAACCTAGGGCTCTGACTGGTGTGGAATTTTGTTTAATTTCATACGGTAGAATACAGAAAGGAAGAAACAAACAACAAAGGACAGTAAATAAATAAATATATTTATGTATATATAGGTGTGTGCGTGTGTGTGTGTGTGTGTGTGCATGCTTGCACTTTCTTGCGTAATGTGAAATGAGAAAATGAAATGTTCTGCATAGTTTGTTTAATTTCATACATTTGAGATATTATGAGAAATAAAAATTGTAGACTAAATTTTGGTCAGGAAACATAATGGGAAGAGACTTCCAGGAATACTCAGTTGTAGATGGGGGAGTAATATTACAAATACATCGTAAATAAACGTGTTAAAAGGGTGTCAGATTCATTCATCTGGCTCTTAGATATATGGACCAGTACTGGACACTTTGGAATAGGGTTATGAACCTTCAGTTTCCATAAAAGGCAGAGGATTTCTTGAGTTTCAGAGTAACTGGTAGTGTCCCAGGTAGCATTATTTCTGATGGAATTAATTCATTTTGTAACCTCTAGGTTTACATACATTTGACGTACCTATATAATCTCATAATTGCTGTAACATAACGTATATGAAGCTGTGAAGTTTTCTAATTAATCAGGTCGCTATGCCAGAGTTGTAGATCACTTAGCTGTATAGAATGTTGCCCAGGGTGCACCACTAGGAGGTGCATCTACTTTGCACCCTCTGTATTAAACTACATTTAAAACAGGTGTTCCAAAGTGTATACAGACATGAACTAGAGACAAGACTATCCCATAAACTGTGGAAACAAGAAATAGCCAAAATACCAGACTGGCCTAGAAGAAAGGCAGTCGCAGAATTTCGACTGTGTGTTGTGCATGATTGCTTGGGTACACATCTTCACTGCATTGGAATCTGCCCTGACCCCTATTGCATGCTATGCAGCCTCTGCAAACCCGTGGACACAAACCACCTTGGACAATGTACTGCACTACTTAATAGGACAGTTTGGGCGATACTGAGAGGCCAGGACAAAAATGATGGAAAATTGACCTTGTCTTTTTACTATCACTATCTTTGTGACTACTTATCATTACGACTTTCATATTTACTTTGAATGTTTTTAGTATCTATACTTTAATTTTAATGTTTTACTTTTATTGGTCACAAAGGTCAATGATAAACAGTCAATGTACCTGCCATTAGGAAAAGAATAATAAATAAATATGAAGTCTTATTAGGCTATTGGGACTTCTGTTATTTATTTTAATAAAATTAATTCATGCTATGAAATGTTTATATTACTGTAATGTTAAAGAAATGGGTTCTGCATTGTAAAAGTATATAATGCACAGCCATGTGTTTAGAAGCCAGAAACATGATGGGAAGCCTGGAAGTAAGGGTCTTTGTTTAGTTCTCTGAAGGTCACCATGTGTTACTGTTACATGTTAGCACATCATTGCTGCCACCAGGCAGGCAGCTGGTTCCTTATGACAGACAAACCCTGCTTGTGTTTGTGTGTATATGTATATACACACACAAATTATGAGGATTCAACTTGTGATAACTGTGAATTATTAGTGACCTCTGGGTTGCCGTACCCGCTGTACCTACAAATATCAAGAAACCCGCCACTTAAACTGGGCGCGTAATACGATTCGTCAAAACACCATCACACCTCAAAATTACATATTCCATCACCTATGTCATAGTGTTTTTTTAATGTTGGACTGCATAACCAATACGAAAGCAAATTCCGGTAACAACTGGAGAACGTACAGTGCTTAATAAACCAAACATACGAATACGCCCAAAAAAATCCCAAATTATATCAGTCACGCGATTGCAGCTACGCGGTACGTCATCTCCCACGCTCCGCTGCCAAAGCATCCCCTCCAATCCATGCTAGACATGATGAGCACGGATCTAGCTTAATGCTTATATATGATCTGTGGCTTAATGGAACACAAACTGATTGAAATGGTGCTGCCATCTAAAGTTACACGAACAAACATGCACATGATCACAAATGGAAAACAATCCGTGAAGATTGTTGTCATCCGTGGTGAAGTACGTTAGGATGTTGAGCTAGCTGTGTTAATGTTTTGTTCTATGGTGGTCGAGCTGTATTCCGTGCAGAACTTCCACTAAGTTGTGTGGAATAATAATTATTTATTTTCGTGTCTGAAAAGCTTTGATCCGTGGGAGCGACATTGTTTAGTTGGAATATGGCAGCTATTGGCGAGCCACTAACCTTGGCACGGGGTAAGTTGCCTTTGTTTTAGTGTGGTGTGAAGTTTCGTTGTTCTCAGTACGGTCATAGAATAATGGTTTGGTTATTTTGACAGATGTGAAGAGAGCTGTCGAATTACTGGACAAATTACAAAAAAGTAAGTCATTATCGATAGTTTTTAATTGCTCGAATTGTAAGGCTTTGCAGCTGGAATAACACGTTTTAGAAGTGACTTATTTCATGCCCGATAGTCGATGGCATTATAAATTAATCTAACTAAATACTGTGTATTCAGGTGGAGAAGTGCCTGCTACAAAACTTGCTGCCCTTCAGAAAGTTCTGCAAAGTGACTTCCTGACTGCAGTGCGTGAAGTTTATGAACATGTTTACGAGACCGTTGATATTCAAGGGTCACAGGATATTCGTGCATCGGCTACTGCCAAGGCTACAGTTGCAGCATTTGCAGCAAGTGAAGGGCATGCTCATCCGAGGGTAGTAGAGTTACCCAAAACAGAAGAAGGGCTTGGTTTTAATGTTATGGGTGGCAAAGAGCAGAATTCGCCCATCTACATCTCGCGCATTATTCCAGGAGGTGTAGCGGATCGGCATGGTGGCCTGAAACGTGGTGACCAGTTACTTTCAGTTAATGGGGTGGTGAGTTTGTAGAAATAAAACTTCTCTAAGTAAGGTCTGTAGTGTAACAAATATAGTAAATGTTGACTGTAAAGTAAACCCAGAATTTCATATTTGTCCTCACATTATACAGGTTCCTACTAGCACGATTGTAAATTGTCCAGCCTCTGATTTGAAGTGGTAGCAATACAGATGAGTATGCAGCATGAACACTTCAGTAATAAACCATACTCAGATTACAGAAAGTGTTGGAAGTGTTATCCAGTATTTTGCATGCATTAATGGCACCTCAGTTAAAGATTATGTTTACACTTTGAAGTGTTTGCATACACGTTTCTAGTTCTTTAGGAAACAGATTACCTTTACACACTGATGTTCTGTGTCAAAAATAAATAAAACCTGTTTTCCAATATTGTACTTCAGGCTTTTTTTAATTTGTATGAGGGTGTAATTCTTAAGCATAAATACAAAGTCTTGACAGGTTGGGGTTGGGGAGCATTGGGCCACCAAACTGTTACTTACAATTGTCTCTCCACACACTTCCCACATACCATCTGTGGTTGCCCTTTTCGTATGGCCTGTGACAGAGGCTTGTTGGAAGCACATATACTGGTGTTATTTGTCCGTCATTTCATGTAAAATGAGAAAATAAGTGCTCCATGCATGCATCAGAATTAATTATGTCTGTGAAGAAAATTTGTATATATATTCTACCTGTATTCAAGCCATATCTTGCACCAGCTTTAAAATAATATGCCTTTCCATGCATTTGCCTTGGGTTGTGTGGGCTTCTGTCTCTTGTTTCTCCCTTAAGTGACATGAATTCTGTCTTGAAAGAAAATTGGGTGAAGTTTGAGTTTATCATCATGAGAGACCCTTGGATTCATTGACAAAAAAATCACTATATTGGCTGCTGTTGTTGCGTAGTCTTTTACATGATTCTTGTTTCAAGAGGTTTGTGACAATTCGTGCTGATGACTTTGAAATCCTGGTCTTCTCTACGGAGTTTATGAGGGTTTTCCGAGGAACGTGTTCAAATCTGGCTGTGAATTGATGTAGTTTGTCTTCACTGTGCAACAGTATTTCTCTTTACAGAAGTGTATTATTGTTTTAATATACGTACAATTCTGTGAATGGTTTATGTAGTGCAGAACCTCCATTAAACTTGTGGCACTGAAGTTAAGTGTAATTAGTGTTCTGCAGAATATCAGAATTTGAATCCAGGCTGCTTGCCAGCTAATATCATTATGTGACCTTCACTGTTTTGAGAATCGCACTGCACACTGCATATAGTGTGTATAGCTTACAGTGCCAAAGGCTTACGATTTGTCTGGGAGACCAATTTTCTTTTAATACTCTAAAGCAAGAAAAATCTGATGTAGGGGTTGTGTCAGTATTCAACAGAAAACTGCTGCTGTGATTACAAAAGCATTATATTCACTCAAAGTTTAAACTGACAATGTCTTTCTTCACCCAATTTTATACTTATATTTTATATTTATTTGATGGGATGTGACAGAAAATAACTTGATAAATAAACTGCTACCACAGGCTTTTTGACCAATCAGATGTATGCAAGCTTTTTAGGACCAAGAGCACATTACTGCTATTGTTTGCATTTAAATCTGACTTAATATATTTGTTAACTGCAATTGGGTAGCCACCTGGTGGCAGTAGTACAGTACACATTTACACACAGACAATACACAGAATGACACAAAACAAACAATACATAGAACAACACAAAAATTTTGGAAGAGTGCGGGCCTATCCCCGTCTTTGCGGGTTTTACCCAGGCATCTGCCTTACAACTGAGGAAAAAGCATGGAAAAACCTCAGTCAGGGTATCTGAAGAGTGCCAGCTGGCAGGATGAAGATAAATAAACATACATTAAAAATAGATACGTAACAATAAAAATACATAAATTACAGTGTTAAACAGGAATGCAACCATTGCCTGACTTCCATCACAGATACTTGTGGGATTATGTTCGCGACCTAAACTCCCGAGTTTTAAACATGAACCCAAAATTGAGACTCCAGAAGGGTGCAAGGTCTGATTGTACATGTTAAATGCAAGAAAACCCTGAAATTGAGAAAACATTTATTAGGAAAATTTAATACATTACATACTTGGTGGCAAAAAGAAAACTTAACATCAGAAATCCACTGTATGTGGAACTGTAACTGTGAAATTTTAATTGAAATTCTCTCCTTTCACATAGTTATTGTATATGAAAGAGTGATTCATATAGAAGGCAACAGTTGTTAAGGCCTATAATTTTGTAATGCATGTGTGGAATGAAATTAAACTAAGGTGGTACATACATGAATTCACGGTGAACTGGATGACTTTATGTCAAGTATTGGAAATGGCCACTGCCCTCTGCAAGACACACCCCGAACACATCATGGCGTGTTGTCTGCCTTTCGCCGCAGAACACCGTTCTCAGTTTTGGTAATCTCCAGTTGGACGTTTCCTTTCAAGGCTTCTATGTTGTGAGATTCTTTTCTGTACTCCCTGTCCTTCAGGTAGCCCCATAGAAAGAAATCTGGAGATGCCAAGTCTGACAATCAAGGGGGCAACAGAGTGCAGCATGTCGTTCCCATAGTGCGAGTACAGCGGTGACCCGTGTGTTGAGAATGTGTGCCGTTTATTGAGGCTGCGGCAAATTGCTCGTGTGTGGCACTGATATAAATAGGCATTGCTTCTGGAGCAAGTTCCATCTGCTTGCAATCATTTGTTCAAAAATTACAGGCAAAAACAACTCGGGTGTTGTATTGGGTGTTCAACTTAAAAGTGGACTGTTAACTAAGCTGTGAATATATTGTGTCAGATGCTATTTGTAATGGTTCTGCTGGTATGACATTGTACTGCTACATGTGCAGGAGTTGGCAAGACTGTTGCAGGAGAGGGAGGAACCGGTCTTGGCCATCTGTATCAGTTGAATCAGTCGACAGTGAGTGCTGGTGTTTGAACAACACCATTTTTTATGCTTTCATAATGCGGTTAACAGTGGAAGAACGTGTATTTGTTTTGGAAAGTTATTTAAAAACAATGTCTTACGTCCACTGTAGACAAAGTTTTTTTTTGGAAAATTTGGAAGGCAAGCGCCAGTAAAAAGTGCTATTGTGAAAATGATTAAAAAATTCCGGAAAACAGGTTCACTTTTGGACAAGCATCGTAATCGGCAGAAGTCAGTGTTAACACCAGGGATACTGCAAGATATTCAAACAGCTATTACAAGATCTCCCCACAAACCTTTGCAGAAATTAAATATAATTCTTTCTTAGTAAATACTAAATACAGTCCACTTTTAATTTGAACACCTGTATATGAATCACTCTGTACTATTCATAGCCTGAAAACCATAGTCTTCAGTCAGCAGTAGTTTGTTTTATTTACGTGATATTGATTTTGAATGAGTAACTCACTTTGCAAAGGTTGGAGACCAGTGATGGTCCCTTTGCTGAAGTAAATGCCAAAGATGCAATAATGATTTGGCTTAGGAGCATCAGAAATACTCTGTATGGTGCTGGCGAAGTTCTGTTAAAATGGTTTAGGCTTGATTGTCAGTGATATTTAGAGTCATAGTTCTCTGTATTTTGCCCATTAATCTTGTTTTATTATTTTTGTTGCCAGTCAGTGGAGGGTGAGAATCACGAGAAGGCGGTGGAATTACTGAAACAAGCACAGGGGTCGGTAAAGCTCGTAGTACGTTATACACCCAAAGTTTTGGAAGAAATGGAAATGAGGTTTGACAAACAGCGTGCTGCAAGGAGGAGGCAGTTCCAGTAGAGTTTTGCTATCTTCTGGTATCATGTTTATTTTGGGACACTGGAATTTAGAAGAGTGGAACTTTGTAACCATTTCATGAAGTCATATGTCTCATAATTTCACATTTGCTGCCATTTGTGTGTAGTGTGATCAGTTGCATCAAACATATAGTAGAGTCTTAATGTTTGTGCGCACTTGATATTTGTGATTTCAACCCTTTGCGATAGGTCAGCAACTTTAATACCGTTCTGTTTAACTTTTACGACTGTTTCCCAAAAAAAAGTGGAATGAGACCGTGATGCTTTTCAGTGTTAATAAATATCCAACCAGATGCAACAGCATGCAGATATTTATTTACTGCAAAGCTACTCTACATGTTTCGGGTGTCAGAGCACCCATCATCAGGAGTACTAAAAACTGTAACCACAGCCTCCGGTACAGGTCATAATACTGGTGCAGCTACTTCCCTCCAACGTGGCCTGGTCGACACCTTTTCGTACAATGACGTTCCGTATTTATGTGATGTAACTGAAATAGCGATCACATAGCCACGGACGTTTCAAAAACTCTCTGGGACCCTGAATTCCTTAAGAAAGTGTCTCCTGTGCAAGCCACTTCCTTTCCGGCTTATCTCACTCCCTCGGCACGTGACAATTACGTATTACATTAATATAAAACATGAATCTTTAACATTTGATTTACGTATAATATTTTTCACATTCGTACCGTGCAACATCTTCATATTAACAAAGATTTATTTATTTACCAACCGATGCACCAGTGAGTTGTCTTAAAAAAAGTATTAAATTTGCATTAAATTTTACATTAAAACAGCTCCGACATGTTTACTTTAGTAAGCACGAATTAACCCCTTAAAGACGAATGTCAGACCGCTTTATTTAAAGACCCAGCCCGTACCGCGCTGTAAACACTTTTAATCTCGGTTACAAAAACCAATCAGTTTATGCTG
>Ga0123355_10012309_pt1 | contig 13251 bp, 6 predicted proteins | sample TergutEmb28metaG_3_FD_89872 | JGI IMG/M metagenome (GOLD analysis project Ga0123355, IMG submission 89872) | Embiratermes neotenicus P1 segment gut microbial communities from Petit-Saut dam, French Guiana - Emb289 P1 | ecosystem: Host-associated > Arthropoda: Insects > Digestive system > Gut ... | reverse complement strand
ATGCCAACGGTCTTCATCGACACATAGAGGAAATTAAAATATTCCTCAAATACAACCATATAGATGTCTTACTGATCAGCGAAACGCATTGTACTGAACGAACATACTGGTACATACCTCAGCATAAAATTTACTACACCAATCACCCAGACGCCACTGCCCATGCAGGTACCGCCCTTATCATACGACAAACAATCAGCTGTTATGAACTGCCAAGTTTTAAAAAAAAGATTTCTTTCAAGCTACGACGGTCAAGGTGTTACTACTGCCATATGAGCTAACTATATCATCAGTCTACTGTCCACCGAGACACAATATACCCTGCACGAAGACTTGAAGATTCCATATGTCCGAGAAGTTGTATTTGATAAGTATGCAAAACATCATCAAAAACGGGAAATGCACCCCAATCCATTACTTCACCTGTTACTGGACATTGGGCAGCCAAGACGACTGAAGCGGACTCGGCCAATGGACCTGTTATGAGGAAGTCGAGGTTCCGTCGATGGACGCGGCCTCATCATGTCACTAGGAGGACTGCAATACACTCCTTCCGTCAGCATATTAGCTTATAGGATATGTAAAATTCTGATTGCTAATTTAATAAAATACATTCAAAAAAATAAAAAAAAAGTGTTTATACCATTAACACATTGGTACTTTAAGTGGAATTAAATTTCCACAGAAATTATGAAAAAATATGTACTGTCACCAACACCCCTCTACACCTACCAGTGGAAGAGTTTGACTAAGTGAAGTGAAGTGAAGTGAAGTGGAGTCACCATTACGGCAGCACATAACATGTGTTTTTATTGCAAACTAATGTAGAGTACGCATGTAAGCTATTGTTGTATAGAATGCATGGATTGAATACTTGTGCATAACATTTATTTTGTAATATGACAGTCTACACAAGTTCAAATAATATTGTGTTTTGTAAGACCTTTATTGAAGTTTGTTTTTGTAGGGTTTCTTACAAACTCAGGTAGTATGAAAAATCACTGGAGTGCTGTATTCCTGACCTGAGAACTTGTTTTAATTAATTGTCAAAAAGAACATGCTGTTTCTGCACAAGTTTTGTGAAACACAACGTAAATATGTGAAGAGGTATTTTAGAGGATTGTGGTCATTATTGTTGGAGCAGTTACTGCAAGTGTGAATGGCTGTTGGATCATTTTACATGAAGAGTAGTTGGAGCAGTATTTTGTCTATCTGTGTAGCAGCCATTCTAGTCATGTCATGCTTATTAACCCTTATCCTGCTAACATGGAGGATATGGCGAGCTCCTAATAATGCCAGCAAATGGCAGGTGGGATTTAACTCGGCATTTAAAGGGTTAATTTCCGTTATCTTTATTTCAACGCGACATATACTGCAATACCAGGCTAACTTGGGGGTGACAAAAAGTAAGTAAGTGCAGTGAGGGGAGGGTTTGGCCATGGAGCAATACAAACGTTCTGAAATAATGGTATTCAGTAACAGTTATTACATAATACAATCTCTTAAGAACAAGTAGTCCATATACTTGCAGGAGTATTTATTTTCCCACTGGAGGTGTGGTTTATATTTTTGGGGTGGTTATGTGGTGCTGCTTTTGGTGACAATTGCAAAAAATTATGTGATGATAAGACAAGTGCAGCAGGGTGCTGTGAGATTATGTCCAAAAAATAATGATGCCTCAATAAAATAATTGAGCTTCATTTAGAGTTGTCATGACTGTCCTTGAAATTATGAGTATGTCATAGGGAACCTCACTTCTTGAACATTCTTCATTATTTTGACATTCTGAGGACTGTGCATCGTGATATATTCTTATAACAAAACCAACGAGAAGCACTAATTTCTAAAATTAATTTTTGGAATAGGACTCTACATGTTTCGGACAATATCTCTGTCCATCATCAGGAGTCTAGCACTGTACACACAGCAATAGGTATAGGTCATATAGGTTATGCTGACTGCGCAGTGCTAGACTCCTGATGATGGACAGAGATATTGTCTGAAACATGTAGAGTCCTATTCCAAAAGTAAATTTGAGAAATTAAAGCTTCTTGTTGGTTTTATTATAAGAATTCGTCATTATTTTTACATTGTCATATACACTGTTTTATATAGATGTGCTGCTGGAATTTGTTTTTTGAATTATTGTTTGTGGTGTTTTTTGTGTTGGCAATTGTACGACACTGAGATTGCTGTGAATTTTCTGTATTACTATTGTGAGTACTGTGAAGAAAATTTCACCACCATACATTAAATTGCTTGTTATATAATATTATCAAAACTCTGAAATTCTTTGTATGTAGTCCTGACCTTAAAATGTGTATTTATATTGATAATGGCTCATTTCCTCAATTTGTTTGTGAAAGACCAAAACATGTTGCCATAACAAAATACCAATAATTATATAATATTGTTGTGTTTTTGACTTAATAAACTAGTTGTTTTATTGTGACCATTATATTAAGTTAATCCTAATGCCATTATTCAGGGAATTAACCGAAGAACAGGAATACAGGGCAATCCACTTTAACTGCAAGAATTGAAGAGCAGTTTTTGAAGAGAAACTCTTAATATTTGAAGATTAGTTTTTTGATGAAACAAGAAATATTTTTAGATGGTACAAGGCCTGCTTAGAAACTGGAGGTTGAAACTTCAAGACTCTGCTACAGAGGAATGTAAACCAAACTGCAGGGAAAAACACACTCCAAATTTTCTGTGGATGCATGCTTTTTATGTAGTGACACTCCCATTGCAACTGCCTTTCTTAGGCACAAGACTTATCACAAAGGCATATATATGTTATCTTGCATGCATATTTGGTAATTTCCAACACCACAATCTTCCTCCCTCTAAATTAGGAGGTATAACAGATTTTCTCCTGTCATACTGTCATATTTATCTTCATCTTACAAATGTAAGTGCAAACCATTACATAAATGATATTAATTTATTGCAGTGCAAAGCATGTACACAAGTATGTACTTACATAAAATTTATTCTAAGGAACAAATTCAGACATGCTGCATCCTTGACATTACACCACATGCTCTAGCAGATGTCAATATCTGATGCAGGTGTCATGGAACACAGAATATCCTGCCACTGTGTCTTCTTTGCTGCCAGTCAATAAAGATGTTCACATTACACCTCTCTTCATGGTTTTTTTGTGTTATGCAATTTGAGATTCTCATGACAGTGAATACTATGGTTACACAGTCTTGGATGTGATGCTGTGTAGTCTGGTAGAGATGTAGCATTGTTTAGAAGAAACTTGCTACTTCCATCTACAGGGTGAAAGAAGGCAGACGAAGCAGATTTCTCCAAAATTCTAGTACTTGTCTACCAGACTGCATGGAATCACATTCCACAAGACTGTAATCATAACCTCATTTTTGTATCTGATAATAAAAGATGTATATTACCATCTGCAACAGATGTAGATAGTTATTTTTATTTTACCTAGGTATTACTAGTGTCAAGTCAAAGGAAAGTCTTCAGTCTTCTGGGACATTTTGAAAGACTCAACACAAGAATATATTGGATTACTATTCCAAATTTTGAAGAATATCAATCCATTATCCTTTGATAATATGCAAGGACAAACGGTGCATTGTTATGCTTGAAACTTCAATACTTGTCTGAAGAAGGATGCTTGAATCAGCATTGTTATAAAACCTTCCCAGTACCACTCTCAAAAGACCATATACTATATAAGCATAGGTTGTTATGGAATTTTCATGTATTAAGATAACAATTAATTTGGGTGCAGATATGCTTCTGCAATGTTGATGAAAGCAATAGATATTTATTCACACCTCAATTAATACCACCAGGTGATCAAAACAAAACAGTATGACAAATACTGAGGACCAGTCTGATTGATGTCTGCAAACATGGCATTTCTCTAGCTTCAGTTTCATCCTGGCATCATAAGGTTTAATGTGTTTGAGGGTTCTAGGCAATTTAGCATACATACCCTGAAATGTTAAACAATAAAAAATAACTAAATAAAAGAAAATTAAGAGCACGTATTCATACACTGTTTAGTGGTCATGTTTTGACAGAATGAATATTTTTTGTTGCCAGGCTGCCTACCATAGACTGGATAACATCAATGCTGCATAGCAACTGATGATGATGATGCCTGATGTGCAATGCTCAGTCCAGTGATAAAAATAATAATCTCTTTATGCTACCCACACTAGTCACACTTAAACAGTACTTCCTCAATCATTTTCTACCCTGGCTAAAATCCATAAACTGCAAGGCCTTATTTTAGGGTCACCTACATTTTTAGTCCTGTAAATATTAAGATTATGGTCTTCTGGGACGTAGTCTGGTAGATGAGTACCAGCATTTTACAGTAACCCACTGACTCCATCTTCAGGGTTCTTCTACTCTAAGATGGTAGCAGAAATTCCTTTGACACATGGTAATTATCTATCAAACTACATGGCATCCCACCCCAAAAGACCACAATCTTAATTCCTGCAATCATGAGAATCTCACATTTTGCCTACAAATATTAAAAACTTCTAAAGTAACTGCTTCATACACAGTGATGTTTTTGATAAAGCATCTGTTAATCTGACTGCTAAATTGCCATACATTGCTTTCAGCCAAGAACCTTTGCTTCTCTCATATCACTGTCAACACCTCACCTTGCTCAACAAGTGGCTTATCTTGCTCTAATAGGGGTACATTGTGTAGTGGGCAGGCTGGTGGACAAGACACAGCAGGTGGATTTGTTTTCTGGTCTCTGATCCTGTATTGCAAGCAAACACCAATCAAAGTTATTATTAAGTGAGACTCAAAGTTGTTATGGTGGCAACTATGAAGGTCACTGTCTTCTAGGATGTGATGCCATGTGGTATGGTGAATATTACTGCAGTTTTGGACGAACCTACTGCCTCTGTCTGTAGGGCAGAAGATAGAGGAAGCATGTTCCTCTGAAATGTCAGTGAATTTCTACCAGAATGCACAAAATTATATCCCAGAAGACAGCAACTTTTGTGACATTACATATTAAACAGACTGTGAAAACTGATGGACTAAAATAATGCTACTGTATTTTACTGCTCAAATCATCCAATAAATGTAGCACTAATAAGAGTAAACTTCCCTTAGCAAACTCCAGTGCCTTGCGACTAACAGTATATGTCAGTACTCACCGAGTACAGTTACAGCAGATGTATGCAGTGCAAGATAGCAGGAAGGTGCATATTGAGATAACAGCAATCAGTCCAACAATGTTGATCATGGTAAACATCTTGTGTTCAGAAACAGAATGCAGCTCTGTGCAGGAAGTAAGAAGGAAGTTCAGGAGATGGAAACAGTATAGAGAAGTGCACATTGACTACATATCACAGAATTGGCATACCACATATTACTATCAGAAAAATATAATTATCAATTATAGTTTGTGATGCAGATCTAATAAGAATGACTCACTACATTAAGTAAGTTATTCTTGGATTAATTTGGTCTTGTTGGAAATGAATATTTTGTTTTGTTTAAAAATATTTTATTGTGTTTAAAAATTCATATTGACTTTTAGCAAATATATTAATAATTGGTTGTAATATTGTGTGTAATTCCAATATAAAATTTGTTCAATTGCAATTTACAGTGAATGCAGTTCTCAAGTGTTTGCACAAGAAAAAACAAACCTAATACTCTCCCCACTATTAGTAAATAAGTAAAAAATTAGTTGGGCGGGTAGCTCAGTCGGTATAGTGACTGGCTATGGGCTGGACGGTCCGGGATTGAATCCCGGTGGGGACGAGATTTTCCGCCCGTCCAGACCGGCCCTGGCGCCCACCCAGTCTCCTGTACAATGGGTACCGGGTCTTTCCCAGGGGTAAAGTGTGGCCGGGGCATGCTGCTGACCACTCACCCCCTTCTAATGCTGCAGTCATGGAAGAGTAGAGCTACATCTCTACCCACCCTTTGGGCCACACAGGGCCTGTAACAGGATCATTTTACTTAAGGAAAAAAATTGTGTATCAGTAGTCAGGAATCTGACAGGGGTTATCCTGCACCAGCTGTATGTCTGCTCATGTTTTATTACTTCTGGGCTAAATAAAAAACAGAACTGAAAACTGATATACAAAATGACTATATAATTGAATCACAGATCACAAATATCACAGTTCCCACTGAAGTGTTCATGTTATGATACTAAGTATTTTCATAGGGGGGTAGCAACGTTTTGGAGGAATCCACTGCCTCTTAGACACCTAGCAGACTACATGGTGTCATAAACCACAAGATCACAACATGAATTTTGACTGCAATAAAAATGTCAACTCTCATGTACGCCACACTTCATCCTACTCATTAAGCTTCAGATTTTCAGTTGGTAGGCATCATGGTCAGACAATTGGATTACTGGAACGCCTGTGTGAGATATGTGGTTTCCCTTAGTCTCTCCAGTAAATAATGTACTGGAATAATTGCTTGAATCAGGTGATGGTAACTTCCTGTTTGCTAGTGCAGGAAGCACGCAAGCAGACACCTATATTCCAGCCATGAATATGTCAGTTACTGGACCCAAAATATATATTGTTATTTGTCCAGTTGGGATTTATCTTTGTTCATCCTAGAGGTATTTATTCTTACTGGTATTGTCCTGTTCTTCATGACTGGATGTCAACTCAACAGTGGTATTGTCTGTCTGCAAACACTGCTTCAGCTCTTCATCCCAAATATGGAACCTGGAACAATTTATGTCCTGTTTAGTATTTTGCACACACAGTTAATGATATTTTGTCAAAGTGTGGCTCAATGTTGCACATTTCACGCGTTTGTACCATATTGGCCAATGCCATGCAATTCACTTTACTAACAACATGCTTTTGGTCTTTTAACTTATTGTCTCGGTTTGTAGTTGTCATGCAGCATATGCCATGCTATCTTGATTCACTTACATCTATTCCATACTGCTGAATTCTGTTTTCTTGACAATCATTTTAATATTATTCTCATACAGAAGTAAAAATGCTCATGGTTATGGGAATCATGTACAATAATCCTGTGCCACTGTTACATGTTTTTAGGGATATTTACTGGAAAATTTTAATCCTTTGATTTGTTCTTGATCACCTGATTAGTGAATAATCTTTGCCTCATGTTTAATTTTCATCATCTTGACTGGATTTTCCTAAAAATAATTAGTAATATAAAAAAATCTTGGAAAACATTTACTGCTTTCATTAAATTGTACATTTGAGTCTTAAAGATTTTAAAGATATTTTTCAAGAACGTTTCCATTTTTATGAAATCTGAAGGATCAAGACTTAGCACTGGACCCATCCTGAGCCATATCCCCACAGTCTGCATTCCTCTTGATTTATCCTAATACAGTAGGGTATTAAGACTACTGTCATCTGGGATATTATACCATAGAGTCTGGTACATCTGTACCAAGCTTTTGGTGGAACCTGCTGCTGCCTCCATTTCAGTTCTTATAACTTAAAAATGGAGGCAGTATATTCCTCCCAAACACTGGTATTTACCTACTTGATGAAATCATGTCACATCTCAGAAGACTGTAATTTTAAAATTCATCACCCTAAGAACCTCAAATCACATCTTAATACTACTCGTCCAAGAAACCTCTTCCTTATAGAAATGCATACAAGGTTTCAGTGAAAACCTGAAGGAAAAACACCACTTTTAAGACCTAGACATAGAAGATCTTAAAAAATAGGATGGGAAGGCACAGGCTGGATTCTTCTGTCTCAGGATAGGGCAAGTGGTGGGCATATGTGAACACAGTAATGACTGTTCCAGTTCCATAAAATGCAGTGCATTTGACTACCTGAGGTCCTTTTAGCTTCTCAAGAAGAATACTATCCCTTGGAATTAGTTAGTTCATTAGTTAGTTAGTGAGTGAGTGAGTGAGTGAGTCAGTCAATGTATAATATTAAAAGTTAACCAGTTTCTGTGACTTTCCCAGAAATGTGAACATGTATTTTCTTTTTTCATCCTCTTTGTTTATTTCTAAATTAATGCTGTTTAAAGTACCGTGTGCAGTTCTTATATACCGAATTTTGTGTTCCTGTACTAATGTAATGTAATCAGCATACACATTATGTCAATTATGAGACACTGGCACTCTTACTCAATGGTTAAATGTAATATTTCATACCGGAACGATTCTTATGAACATAAATAATTATTTATCCTTATGAATTGTCTGCTGCAGAATCTCTTAGCTGCATGTTATATCAGTGACAGTCACTTTAAACACCTCACCTGTTACAGTAGCAATGCTTGACACTGCTGTCAGGTACATTGGCTTTACACAACATGCGATGATCAACACATTCAGTGTCAGAAAAACAAGTTTCACCGTAGTTCCTTGCTGAAACAGACATCATCATATTATAGGTGAGGAGGAGCAAAGGTCCTGAAATGTTGAGAGGAAAACTGCATTTATAAGAGTTATATGAGATTTAAGGTTCACATGGTAGTGAACATTTACATTATGGGCTGCATCCTTCTTCATTGTTAAAATGGAAACTGCACTGTTTATTGAAATATCTGATGAACTTTAAAACATGATGCAGGTAAACATTGAAATCTGAAATCATTCATGAGCTACAGACAACAATAACTTTTATGGATATGGGCCTTGGCTTCCTTATGCAGTAGTCATGTAGCTACAGTCTTTCTTAATCTTTGGCATTAGATGGAGATTAGTGGTTAGTATCATGTCCATCGCCATTAACTCCATGGACAGGAGCACCAGTTGTAACATACTCAGATTCAGTCAAGCTGTTGTGATACAGAGCAAAATCTCTGCCCTACCAGGAATCAAACCCCAGTTTTCCTGTTGTTCAGCCCATGGGTACACAGAGCATTAAGAATCATGGGACAAGTGTAAATATCCTATCATACCATGTTCAACAAATTACTGTGTGTGAATGTAACATATGATGTACATATATTCCGTATCTCATGTTAGAACTGCAACTGCACAATTAAATTTTGAGAAAAAGCAGAAATATATGAAACACCCCAATAAACCAAGTACCAGAAACATTTTTGTAATGTCATTGTGCATGCCAGTTAAAACTGATGTGGTAAACCTTCCATGCATAAGAGTTCTATGTGTATCATCTGCTAACATTTAAAGAAATCTACGTTTCTTCCACAAGGTCTACTTACATGTTTTGTACTGATGTCAGAACAAATTGTTTCCCTAAACAATATTAAGTGATAGTCTTTGGAATGGAGCTGCAGTGTTTTTTGTGAGCTAGACACTGTATTTTTAAAATATCATTTAGATGAACTTCGAGCTTGAAAGAGAGTAGATAATAATATGCCTATAATATGTCTATGCTATGGGCAGACAGGTATAGGAATATAGTTGCTAAAGGTAGAATAAACGCACCTTGCTGTACTCCAGATGGCAGCAGAAGCAGCAGAATTAATGCACCAGCTGCATTAGTGTGCCAGATTCCAGTCACAAACTGTCTCATTGCTAGTAGCAGTCAAATTCACACTGAATGTATTTATGTTGTTTGGAAACACACCATTATGGTTGTTTAGAGTTCAGAAAATCTTTTTTTCTCTGAAGTGTAAATTAATTCACACACACACAAGAACATCTACGTTAGCATCACTGTGCATTTCAAAATCCCTGCAGGTCACACTGTTTCTTGCGGAGTTTTGATCTTCTGCCAGCTCCAAGATTAATGGGCTTTCCAACTAACTCACAGATAAATAGGATGTTTATGAACTTCTGGGTTACATGAACTATGAAGAATTTCCTGAGTAGCTGAGTAACTATCAACATCTCAAGGACTTCACAGGGTGTAGATAGTTATCCAGTCAGTTATTCAGAAACTAATGCAGAGGACTGAATGTATTTCCAATTATTCTTAAATAAGGGAGATATACAACGTTAAAACCACATAGAATTGATTTAGTACATAAAGCAACAGCAAAACCAATTGAGCTGTCTGAATTTCCTAGAGATTTTCTGTCTTACAGAGGCTTTGGAGTGGGATGTGAAACATAAACGAGCACAGAAAAATTATTAACATTTCTCTGTGAATTTTTGGTTATCTGTACGAAAATAAGGGTGTTGGTAAGGTGGTGGAAGGTTAGTGGTGTGATGAGACACGTAGGTATATAAATGCAAATAAAATGGTAGTGTCACCTTTTAACACACAGAGTTGTAGGGATGTTAAATATCTTACTCTCTTCTGTAAAATAATGTGCCTGTTCACAAATTTCAAATAACTTGGAATAACTTCACACCAGGGACTGACATGGATGAAGGGGCTGCACAGTCACAAATAGGGCCTACAGGGCACTTTAAACCTGTACAAGTGCTTCTGGAAAAATATGGGAGCTGAAACCGAAAGTGCTATATGGGACATACACCAGAGTTGTAAGACCTATTATTACCTACACTGCCATGGTGTGGTGGCCTAGGGTCAACACAAAACCAACAGTCCCAACATCACAAACTGCAGCCACAGAGGATGGCTCCTACAGTGACACTTCCCGTCTTCTGGAGACCTGTTACTGCATTGGAAAGTAGACAGTGATTCACAGGTAATAATTTACACTCAGCTGCATTGAGCAGTAGAGGTCCAAATTCATACAATGATGGTGTACATATCTTGGGACATGAAGAAAGAAACCATCCCATACACAGGGACTCAAAAAAAATTCTACCCACCCATTAATAAACAGACTTTATGACAGGATTGGGAAAGTGGGTTTTAACTAAACAGAACTGGGAAACTTGTCTGGTATACAGATGGGTCCATTACATAAGAAGATATATGGCACAAGAAAGAAGCTTGATTTCAGCCTTGTAAAATAAACCACACTATCCCAGACCAAAGTATATGCCATTAAGGCTTCTGCAATTCATTCACTTTATTTTCCGTATATCCATATACAGGTAAAGTACCAAGGATGTGGAAATTGTCAAAGTAGTTGTATAAATATCTGTTAAAAATACAGACAACAGGACTGGAGAAAGGCGAGGAGAAACATCTATAGTCAGACAGTAAAGCTGTGACCAAAGTACTTGACAATAACCATGTAGTTCTACATTGGTCTGGCATTGCCATTAATCCCTGATCAAACTGTGTGAATGTAGCAACGTATAAATGAGTAAGTAATGGTAAGTGATATGATGTACTTTGGTAGACTGGTTCCTCCAAAACATTGGTAACAACCTACTTTACCCCGTGGTGTCATAGCCCAGAAGACCTTAATCTTTATCTGAATGCTGCACCATGTTTATGCACTGAAATCCAAATGTATTTTCTCCAAACTGAGTTCTGTATGAATTTATTGTCTCCCTAACCCATCTTAAGCCTCTATATTTCACTATCCTAACAACACCAGGTAACCTGCACATATTGCAAACTTCCCCTTTATGCATCATCCTACTCAGTCACTTCATTCCTTCCTCACATGGCCTGACACCTAAGCACTTTATTTTAAAACACTTACAATGTATGTTCATGCCTCAAAGAGACCACATTCCATATTACAAAACAAAAATGACTACATGCTGGTTTGTATATCACAATCTTCAGAATTTTGGTGACAATGTTACATATGTTATACTCAAATTAAAAACTAATCCTCCCGTATCTTTCAGCTCTTCGAATGTGTTGAATAATTCATGTCCCTAACCAAATGTACGTGGAAAACAAAAATTATTTCTCATACAAATGCCTGAAAAATAATACTTGTTTATATCTTTCTTTAAAGTTATATGAGTGGAAGTAATGTACGGAGATTTTTTGCACTTTAAAACATAATTTCACATAATAGAACATTCAAATTTACAACTAAAAACCTGAATTTATATACTTTTTTTATGTAACACAAAATACTCAGTAAGACTTCTCACTACTTAAAAGTTCACAGCTGCTGCTCTGTAAGTTAAAAACACTGATCTTTATACTGTGATCTTCCAAGTTAGACTGAACCAAACTGTTTACAAGGACACATCACAGTGCCTCAGCACTGTCATTATTTGACTTCCACGAAAACGGTACTGTCTGTAAAAATAACACAATTCTGAACCACCGCAGACATCAATTCAGTGGAATGTGAAGCAACCAGCCAGCAAATTAAAAGAGATATACTTCCTCCTCCTTCTGTGTACTGTTGCCAATAGATACAAAATGACCATTTATTCTGAACAGAGCAGTTAGACTGTATTGTAAACAGCAAACTAAAAAAATAGCATAATCATCTTCATTGTGACAGCAGTTTTGATACTGTAAACAGCACACTATAAAAATAGCATCACCATCTTCATCGTGATAGGAGTTTTGGTGTGGATAGAAGATGAAAGATAACTAATTTTGTATATCTGTGTTGATTCAATAAAATCTGCCAGGTCTATTGCATCAGATGTGAAGGACAATACTTATTTAATATTTCAGAACGTGTATGGACCCCTCCCTCCCCCTAGTAGATACCTTGTCTTACTTATCCATTGCTCAGCTATTTGGCAGCAACATCTGGCAGGAGTCCAAACAGAAAGAAAGAGAAAGATCGAAGTCACCAGGTTTAAGCAGCAGAAATACTGCTAATATTCAGTGACATATTCCCTTTGATTATTATTTTCATATTAATCTGTTTCAAAGGGACAGAATAAACATATCCTTTATCTAGTTACACAACAAAAATGTTCCAAAAGTCCTTTAGAACGCAACATTTTAGCTATGTACAGATTCATATTTCTGTTTCTATGAGTCTAGTACTGAGGTCAAGTGCATACAGAATGTGCCAAAAGACAAAGGGGATTGAACATTCAAAACAATGGTTAATATATGTACTTACTTACTTACTTACTCCATGGTGCAGAGTCCTTCTTGAGAAGCTAATTGGTCTGCAGCTAGTCTAGAAACTCCCCACATTTCACGGAACCCGAAGGTTCATTACCGCACTCACAAGCGTCCGCCACCTGTCTCTATCCTGGGCCAGCCCAATCCAGTCCAAATACACACATCCCACTTCCTGGAGATCCGTTCTAATATTATCCGCCCATCTACGCCTAGGTCTCCTTCCCTCTGGTTTCCCCACCAAGACCCTATACACCCCCCTCTCCTCACCCATACGTGCCACATGCCCAGTCCATCTCATTCTTCTCGATTTTATCACCCGCACAATATTGGGTGAGGAGTACAAGTCATTTAGCTCCTCGTTATGCAATCTCCTCCATTCCCCCATTACCTCATCCCTCCTAGGTCCAAATAT
>Ga0123355_10012308_pt1 | contig 13251 bp, 14 predicted proteins | sample TergutEmb28metaG_3_FD_89872 | JGI IMG/M metagenome (GOLD analysis project Ga0123355, IMG submission 89872) | Embiratermes neotenicus P1 segment gut microbial communities from Petit-Saut dam, French Guiana - Emb289 P1 | ecosystem: Host-associated > Arthropoda: Insects > Digestive system > Gut ... | reverse complement strand
TCCTTCCTCTTCTTCCTATTCTTCTTCCTCTGCTTCATCATCTTCCTTCTCTTCCTCCTCTTCTTCCTCTTCCTCTTCTTCATCATCCTCTTCTTCTTGCTCATCTTCCTCTTCCTCTTCTTCATCTTCTTCCTTTTCTTCTTCTTCTTCTTCTTCTTCTTTTTAAGCTCACAGAAATACAGATTTGTATTCTGTGCTAATAATTGTTATTAAGGTGGCTAGCTTGATGACGATGATGTGGTTGGAGCATATGTCATACATGTGGAGGAAGAAAGATGAGTATACAGGGTTTTAGCAGAAAAACCCAAAGAAAAGAGACTGCTTGGAAGACGTAGGCATAGATACAGAGGTAATGGATCTGGGTTTGCAATGATTTTTTTGGCTGAGTAAGGAACTGGAATAGGAGGGTATGGCTACATATGGCTGAGGGTGGGGACCAGGCACAGGTTTGTTATTTTATGTGATCATGTACAAGGAGATAATATAATGAATCTTAAAAAAGTAAGAATACAGGTAAGTGTGTGTGAAGCATTTAGGTATCATACTTGTTTTCAGAGAGACTGTCACAGCCTAGAATTATTTTGGTAAGAGGAACAGTTCAGAATACCATTTAAGGGTAGTATTCCTCCTCAGGTTGTGTTTGTTCAGTGAAACTCGTATTTTGATCCCTTGGACTGGAACAAGTTATTGTGGGGCATTTGGGGCAAACTTTTATTTTCATATTTGTCGCAGGTGAAACTTTTTATTAATTCATACTCATTGTATTATGCTTTTATTACCTACACTGTGGTTGTGAAATAGTAATTGGAAAGGTTTTTTAAAGGTACTATCCCATAATTTTCCAGCAAAGGCTGAAAGAAACCATGATATAGCCACTGTCCAGGTCAAAGTTCAAACATAGACCCAGTATCAAATGAATGCTAAGCCACTGAATGAAAAATGTTTAGAATTTTCTTGTGATGTAGGGCAATGGTGCATTGTCTGCATCTGTTCCACAGACCTAGGCCACAGCTACATTGGAGCCAGAACTGACATAACACAGCAAACCAAAATTTATGTAGGCATACATCGCCAGACACATGTGTCTACATTTAATTCGACATGTCTGTCCAGACTTATAGTTACTGCAACTATATTTCACAGAACCATTAGGTTTAGTTGTGCTGAGTTTTCACTTTAGCACAACATTATGTTTACATTTGTTATGTAGAAAGTATATGATAAGTAGATATTCATAACAACAGTTACCATTCTGATATAAAATGTATCAATATTAACCCTTTAAACGCCGAATTAAATCCCATCTGCCATTTGCTGGCATTATTACGAGCTCACCATATTCTCCACATTAGCAGGATAAGGGTTAAAGATATTAAGTAAGTAAAGCAATCCCATTACAGGCCTGGAGTGGCCCAGAGGGTTCCAGGAAGTTAATGTTCCTAGATTTCATGACAGCGGCACAGGATGGTGGTAAGGTTGTCAGCCTTATGCACCGGCCGCCTTTACCCCCAGGAAATGTTCCTGGTACTCATTTCTGTTAGAGGCTGAGTCAATCCCAGGGCCATAGTGCGATCGGAAGGATTTTATGTCAATGAAAAAGTCCAGTGACACCAGCTGGGATAGAACCAGCAACCTTCTGATTTGTAGCATAGCACCTTAACCACTGTGCCACGGCAGTCCCCATGTAAGTAAGTTGGAACCTATTTCATTAGTGTTATTATTTCAGTACTTACCTGCAATGTTTAATTTTTCTCCTGTTTCATCCCACAGTTTTGGCTGGAGATCTCTGTTATGGTAATTTTTGTTTCTTTGTTCCCAAAAAGGCATCATATCTGTAACTAGTTCTATTAGATAGGTTTTGTCAAATGCAACAACACTTGCATCCTATACACACTGCAGCAGGTACCTGGCTGGACTGTCAGCTCGAAACCAACCTACTTTGTTTGACACCAGACAGTCGGCAGTTGTTGGGAGATAACATTCCAGTCACATCAGTTTCAGTGTAGCTGCTGACATAATCAGTAATGTGGTTGATATCTGCTTCCTTGTCTGGAGTCTGTCCAGACTGTTGTGTCGTGTTGGTTCTGACTCCACTGTAGCCACGGCCTAAGTCAGGTCTTGTCCATAGTAATTTTGCATTTTCTGTGCAGGTAAAGATGAAGGCGAGAAAGTTACAGAGGAAAGGGAAGAACAAAAGAAGGAAGTGGATCAAGAAGAAATCCATAGCCATCAGCCAGAAGATCCCAGTAATGCAGTTGATAGTACTTCTGCAAGAGAGACAGAGACGTTACCAGATGACTGTGACCCTGTGGAGGAGATGTTACTGAATGACAGTAGGCCAGGAGAGGAGACTTCACCAGGTGAGAATGCACATGCAGAGGATGCTTTAGCAAACGACAGTCCCCCTTCAGAAGATATGTCAGATGACAATGCTCCTGCAGAAGAAATTTCACCAGTTGGCAATGCACCTGCAGAGGAGATGTTACCAGATGACAGGATGACTCCAGTAGACACAAGTGATAACTGCCAAGCATCTGAGGCAGAGGACAATGTGCACACCTCATTCCAGTCAAGTGCAACAGTAGAAAGCAGGTTGTCCCCTCATCCAGAAGATGGCAGAATTTCCTCTCCTATGACAGATGGTGAGATCAGAAGTTTGCAGCCTCCAGTTGAAACTGAAGAGAGTGTAGCTTCACCACTGTGCAGTGAGAATGAACAGTCTGATGAAATCAAGGACCAAAGTGAAATTTGTGAAGTGGGTGAACCATCTGGTGACAGAGAAGTGAGTTCATCAATCAACAAAACTGAAGTGGGATATGCAGAAAACATAGCTGCTGTCTCCCCAGTTAATAATGAAGTGCTCTCACTATCAGGGGAGAGGCTTCCACATGCTCCAGCAGAGAGTACAGATACATCGGTAGCAGGAAACATAGTTCCTTTATTAGAGGAAAAGGCTGGGAATATCTTAACAGAGGAAAATGAAGGAGGGACTGATTAAGTACCAACCAGTGTTTCTGAATGAAGAATTTCAGTTCAGTACATTCTTGTCATTTTCTTTCAGAAATAGTGTATATCATTCTGGGGGGAACAGTGTTGCAACTGGACATAGCTGCCTGTTACTGCCACCTTACTGCAGGAATCTTTATCTAGTTTTAAGTGTTTGTATTGGCATCTCATTTTGTGTGTGTGTGTGTGTGTGTGTGTGTATGTGTGTGTGTGTGTGTGTGTGTGTGTGTACTGATATATTTGTATTAGATTTGTGTTGATACAAATGTGTACATGTAGGGGAACATGTGAAATGAAGCGAAGTGAAAAATGTATTTATTGAGTTGTGGTTGTTCTTTATATAAATCCATGCCAGCATCACACCACGTTCTTGCAGAGCATGGATTTCTTGAAAACATAATGTACTTACTCTGGTTTACTCATCCATTTTACCTCTCACCTTGTACACTACAGCTCTGCATTGCTGTAATCCACAATTTTTCCCCTCCTCTCCAGAACTGTTCTTAGATTCACATTCTGTTTCCTTGTAGCCTGCAATAAGAGTTGTTTTACTTACTTACTGCATGAACCAGAGACCCTCTTGAGAAACCAACCAGTTCTCAGTTTTTCTAGAAATTTCCTGCATTTTATGGTACCTGAAAATTCATTAACATATTTACAAGTGCCCACCACCTTGTCCCTGTCCTGAGCCAGATCAATCCAGTCCATTACCCGATCAATCCAGTCCATGACCCCCCATATCACTTTCTGAAGATCCAACTTAATATTATCTTCCCATCTGTGCTTGGGTCTTCCAAGTGGTCTCTTTACCTCAGGTTTCCCCCACCAAAGCCATGTGTGCACTTCTCCACCATACATGCTACATGCCCCACCCATCTCATTCTCATTTTGATGACCCAAATAGTATTTGGTAAGGAGTATAGATCGTTATGCTCCTTATTATGTAGTTTATGCACTCCCCAATTACCTCAACCATCTTAGACCCAGATATTCTCCACAGCACCCTTTTCTCAAACACCCTCAGCCTACATTCCTCCCACAGTGTGAGTGACCACTTTACACACCCATACAAAACAACCAGCTAAATTGTAGCTCTGTATATCTTTATATTTTTGGATAGCAAACTGGAAGACAAAAGATTCTGCACAGAATGATAGCAAGCATATCCTGGCTTCTATCTGCTCTTAATTTTTTCCTGAATGGAATTTTGATTGGTTAAGAGTTTTTCCCAATTATTTGAACTATTCCACCCTTTCAAAGGAACTATTATCAATCTTTAGGTTGTAACTTTGTCCTGCAATCTGATCTCAAGACATGACCTTGTACTTTAGTTTTATCAGTGTTTACTTCCAGTTGAATATCCTTACTAACAACTACTAAAGCATCTATGTTTTTCTTCATAGTGTGCACACTTCTGCCCAATATATTAACATAATCAGCATAAACCAAAAGCTGATGTGTACCTTTTTTAATTTAAAGCCATCCTGGTTGACCTGCAACTTCCTAATACTCTAAAGCGAAGCTGAAAATCATTGTCGATAAAGCATCTCCTTGTATCTATTCTTAATAGGAAACATGTCGGACAAATGTTTTCCTTCCCAGTTTCATTCAGACACATTTTTATTGGCCTTACATGGGTATGAAAATCAGTGAGAAATACAAGACCTTCCTCCTAACTGAACCATAAGCTGTCTTGAAGTCTATAAATAGCAGATGCATTGCTTCATTATATTCCCATTGTTTTCAAGGATTTGACAAATGCAGAATATATAATCATTTGTTGACCTGTTGTGTAAAAATCCCCTTTGATCCCCAATAATATTCTCTCCTACATGTGCACAGGTAAATACTGAATATAGGGTACTTTCTTATTCATACTCATTTGTTTGATTAATACAAGTTTTTTTTCCCCACTCCATCATTGAGTTAATATGTGCAAGTAGGTTTCATCCTTGTGTGTTATTATACCTTACCTTAATTATTGTACTTCAGAAGTTTGGGTTAAATACTGTTTATCGGCCATTAGAATCTGAACACCCTTAGCTAGTGTTGCCAGTTATTCATGTATTTCATCCTTATTCTCTGTCTTTCAGTATTATTCCTAAATTTTGAGTTCACATCTGTTGTTTGATAATTCATTATCCATATCACATTTTGATTCTGTTTACCTCCTTTTTTTAAAATATTAGTGTTTTAGATTTATGCAAGTAACATTCCAAGTTTGATTCTCAGCAGTATTTTCAAACTGCTGATAGAAATCCCAGAATTTTAATTTCTACTGTTGCTGGTACTTCTTAAGCCATTGTTACTCATATACTCTATAATGCCATCTGTGAAAATATTTAATTATATGTTTACTCAAACTGCATCCTTGCCATATTCTTTTTTGGTCAACAAATTCCATCGCTTCACCCTCCTTGCTGAAAACTTTGTACTTCATTTTGTTAATACATTTCACTGTACTTTAGCTCATTTCTAATTATTTTATGTTAAACCAAAAAGATTTCCTACCAATGCAAGAAAGTGTTTTTAAGTCTATAGAACACCAAAATTAACTGCCCCATCTTGAATCACATATTTGTCATTCTGTTTGTTATAAAAATATTGTATGTGGTTCTTTTGTCCTTTACAAACCCTAATAGGAACTTTGTTAAGGCCCTTTTATTCGTTAGCCAGTGTCTTAGTTTGCAGCTGTGGTTCCAGAAAATACCTGGGCACATAGTGATAAAAGCAACAGTCCCATGTAATTACCTGTTTTCCTCCCACGTCCTGTTTTAAATTGGATTTATAATTACTGTTTTGCAATCTGAGGGAACTCATATTCTTCGTTGACTACACATTTCTGTTATGTAATCAGATGTTTCCTTCATAGACCTATACAGTTGTCCAAACCTTGGCCAGTAACCTTGCATAACCTGTGGCTTTTCTGTTCATTCAGTGTAAATTTTTCACTTGCCTTTAAAATCAGTGTTCATTTCTTCTGTATTTTAGCCTGAGTGGATGATTGGGACAGTTTCCCATTAAATGTACATCATTTTCGTTAAAAAGGGACAACACTGTTCCATGATGGGCATGTCAATTGAAAAGAGCCCTGTTGCAGCAGAAACCTGACATTTAAAAACCCATATACTGGAGGTTAAGTACTATTTCAGTCTTGTATCAACTTATATTCACACAGTTTTAAGATAAACAGTGTTAGTAAGTATCATGGATGTAAGAAACTGTACCAATTTTGAGCACATTAATAGTTTTGAAATATTGTGGGATTAAAATTTCGAAACTTGAATTTTGGACTGAACTCGTTCTGTTTACATGCCCCTTTCATCAATATGTCTCTTAGGTTTATTACTGAGGAAAAATTTGGAAGGTTGACCTGGATGAATTGCCATTAAATTGCCAAAACTTTGAACCTCTGAAATAGTTATTTCATATACCATTTAATATCCTAGCAAAAAATCTAAATTTCAATCTGAGACTGTCCTGTAATCAGGAGTTGCAAGTTGTTAGAAATTATAGTTGACTGTTCAGAATGTCAGAAACATTATTGATCAAAGGATGTAAGACTACATACTAAATTCTTTAGCTGGGGAACTGAACCTTAGTTTATTACCTGTTTAGTTGTTTACTTAGGGTATTTTTTAACACTGCTCTTAATAGGTGTTTTATGATAACAACTGATCACAAACTGACTTGGTTCAACATCAGTCTGTGTGTGTGTGTGGATGTGTGTACCCTTGTTGGAGTTCCTTGGTTCACTTTCATTGGAACTGCTGTGTGAAGAATATCTAGGATGCCCAAGCATGAAGATAAGTGAAAGATGATGATGGACCAAGGGGTAAAAAGTAATTTCTACTTTGTAAGTGTTTTCGTTGACAGCAAACATCATAACCATGGGAGTTACAGACCCATGTAACAAATCCATCAGTGTCTTTGAATTGCATATTGTGTTTTGAATCAGTCATGAAGTATTCAGGAGACAAGGCAGAAAACATTTTTGCTATTGGAACACTCTCACTTACTGGCAGACAAGTATATGTGGTTTCTGGGTTTCACTGAAAGGATTGCTGTTGAAAAACAAGTAATTTTTCTTCCTCTTTGTACTGTTACAAGGGTAACGCTGATACAAGTATCTACTTGTTTTTATTCACTATGTTTCTATTTTATTGCCATTTGATGAAGCAGCATTTACACTAAGATATGTATAGTGTTTTTTTAATAATTAAATTCTGCCAACAAGTGTCAGTGAGGCCTGTGGTAGCAAGTTGAATTGTAAGATGATTCAGCAGCTTTATTTGTATTGCACAGTATGTTGCATGATATGAGATTCATAACTGAAATAAAGAGACGGAATTGTATAAACCTAGAATGAGTAATTTATCCTTATATCTGCCTATGTAATAAGTAACAGAATGATCTGCCCTGATCTTTTTATTGCATTTTGTACAAATTGATGGAGAAATTTAGCTATACAAGTGTGTTTGAACTTGTTTGAAGAGACCAGCAAAATGGAAGTAATTGAAATATAAAACATGTGTTGTAATTTCATTTGGAACTGCAGTTTAGATTCGGTGTTCATATGCCATGCACTTCTGACTTATCCTTAGTGTGTTCAATGACTTGTGTTGCCAGACATTGTTAGTAACCTGGAAATTATGGTAAGTAATGTATAAAATTCTGAAATCTTGTCTCGGTTTGGATTTCTGTGTTTCCATGTCCTTTGTGTGTCCACCACTGGAAGATTTTTACATTTGCCGTTTGGTATACTCTCAGAGGAATTGAGTACCTGAATGTGTGAAGACAATGCAAATGTTACAAAGGGTTTCCTTGAATGGTTTTTAGGTGCACTTGCAAAATTGCAAGAGACTATTAGCTTCATTAATGTCTGTCCATTCATCCGCATGGAACATCTTGACTTCCACTGGATGGATTTTCATGAAATTTGTTGAGTGTATTTTTAAAATCTGTCAAAATTCATGTTTCATTAAAATCTGACAAGAATAATGGGTAATTTCATGTGAAGACCTATGTATGTGTGTATCTTACTCAGTTCTTCTTAGAATGAGAACTGTTTCAGACAAAAGTTGTAAAGAAAATCAGAACATGCATTTTACGTTAACAGCTTTTTTCCTAAAATCATGTATTTGTGAGATAATGTGGAAAACATATGGTGGAGTTAGGCCACAGATGATAATATAATATGGTGCACCTGCTTGTGCATGCTAGATAATTAAGGCCACACACAAACACAGAATATATATTGTTTTGCACATCGACAATGGTTATGCAAATGGACCTCAGTGTTACGTTATGCCTGCTGTGCACTGCCTGTGGTTTAGTTTGGCTCCAGATACTGGCAAAAAATTTTCATGGGAATGCAACTTGTGCGAGATGTAGGTAGTACCATTTTTGACCTGTGAATTTTTATTCTGCAGGTGCAGTGCAGAAGTCAAAAGGTGGATAAAATTCAGCTCAACTTTGAGGCTCATTTCTAATAATACATAGGTTATAAACCTTGCCAAATTCATATGAGAGGGAACTTACCAGCATAGAAGTACCAAAACGAACACATTTTAAGAATGTTAGTTTTCAACTAGATGGTTAAAGTTTTTATATTTATTTGAACAGTTTGGTAGGGTTAGGATCGTTCTTTAAGAGACGTGTCCAAAACGTATGCCTGTGATGAGTTTGGTTTTGCATACTGGATGCATCAGGCAATGAGTGTGGTGCCATGGTCATAAATATCAGAATATTGGCCAGTAGGTTTGTTGAGTCTGTATAACAATAGAAGGTGTATATGTGAGGTAGCCATAATTCATCTGAAAATAGGACTAGGAGCTCAAAATTTTGGCATTATTTCAAGAATGAATATGGAATATGCACTACCAAAAGTAATCAAAATTGGTCTCTGGGATGTGGGTGTATGTACCATTTTCATCAGATTAGAAACAATTAAGCAGTGGCTGCATTCTGGGCAGGTTGCTATGGTGGGTTGTCATAAACACAGGCTAAAAAAAAAATCAGCCTTTACTGTGTTTTGCAATGGGGTATCTGTGGTTACCAGGTTGACATCTTAACTGGATGGCAACACTGTAAGAATAAATAGTTAACCAAGATTCATAAGATAGTAAGGATGTGCACATTTAAAAAGAATAATGGTCTATTTTGAATCTGTTGAGAAATTCAATAGTTTCTATTGTATGGTAACTGAAAGACAAGACTGAAGTGCTGTTCTAGGCAGGTTGATTCAGAAAAAGTAGAATATGATTGTGTTATATACTTGGGTTGATTGCTCACTACATTGCACTGTTTGTGTGAGATGCAGTGATTAAAGACAACAATTGGCTATCTGCAGTGTTCTACATCAGACTTGTTGTGATTACCAGGTTGATGATTGACATTAATAGTTCGAGTGCAGGTAATATAAAGAAATAACTGATGCAAGAAGTTGTGCAGTAGTTTGTGAATTTAGGTTGGTATCTCTTTGGTAAATGGGAATATTCTTAGGACTGGTATGATGAACTTCAGTTCAGTTTTAAGGAAATCCTAAACAGCAGCACTATTTCTTAGAAGTCTGGATTTGTACTTTGCTGGAAATAAATTAGTGGGGGGTCTGGTGTGGATACTGGACGTACTTTAATTTCATCTGTGTCTCTCTTTCAAGCCATATAAAGGAATGAATGCACCAAAATTGTCACACTTTTTATACTTTACTGTCATACTTGTACTTTAACACAAACCATACTTTTAAAGAGAAGTGCATTTGATTGGATGTTGACCAACTAATTGCACTGTTATATGTTTTTAAAATATTTATTTACAATTAACACTTTAAAACATATCACTTTGTTTAAAATTCATCGTTACTCCTACATATTTCGGTCCTTCTGGACCATCCTCAGGGAGTGTTATGTTCCTAGTATTGAAGTTGCTAGTATTCTATATTTGGTGTTGTGACGGCATGCGTTTGGGTGTTCAGGTTATGTCTGTGTGCCTTGATGTGTCTGTTGCCGGTCGTGTAGCTATAGCAACATGACCGGTAACAGACACATTTACCGGTCGTGTTGCTATAGCAACACGACCAGCAACAGACACATCAACAAGGCACACAGACATAACCTGAACACCCAAACGCATGCCGTCACAACACCAAATATAGAATACTAGGAACATAACACTCCCTGAGGATGGTCCAGAAAGACCGAAACATGTAGGAGTAATGACGAATTTAGACAAAGTGATATGTTTTAAAGTGTTAATTGTAAATAAATATTTTAAAAACATATAACAGTGCAATTAGTTGGTCAACATCAAATCATTAAACTATTGCACGGAATAAAAATGAAAATAAGAAGTGCATTTATTCTGTGCCCCCCCCCCCCCTTTAACTCCTAATTACTGATGGCCAGTTCATAATTGTGTACTACAACAAACTTGAAACTGGCTTAACAGTGTCCTTGATTGTATTTTGTCAACATTTTCCTTTCATGTTTTGGCTTTGTTTCATAATATATAGTGAATTCTTTATTGTATGTGATATTTTTGCATAGTGGCTGAACTTTGTAGTGAGCAGTGTAAACAAGACCAGGTACTGAAGAGCAAGCAGTTACACACTGTTTAGTGTGTTTAAGTACATAAAAACAAAAATATATGGGTTACAGGCGTAACTGCTGAAGCAATTGATACCAGTTCTGTTTTTAAAGTGTGTAAACAGCATCACATAGCTGGTTTTTAACTTGAAGCCAAAGCAGGAAGGGAGAATGGAAATAGTAAGGTGCAGAGTTATGAAAGTCATTGATGTTGGCAGAAATAAAATGGGTGGAATTCCATTAATTTCAGTTCACAACTGAATTGCCATTATAGAACTGGATTGGCAGAGTAAAGAATGATTGTGATGTAACTCATTTTAAAAAATCTCCTGAAGGAGATCCATTTGCTTCTTGCAAGAAGGAAAGTGAAGCATATATTAAGAGAGGTCATTATCTGATGGCATCACAAATTCCTTGGTTCAAAAAAAATTTTCTGTTCAGTGATATATGTGGTTCATGGTACAAAAGTACAGTTAAAGATTCCCACATTCTTCAAACCATGACAGTATATGCTGCCACTGACAACAAGCTTATGTATGTGTGTGTGTGTATGGTTTTTATTCGATTTTTTAAGAGAGAGCATTTCACATGGGAACTGTTTTGAAACATTTTGCACATAACGTTGCTTCTGAACCTACCTCTACAATATGTTACTGTAGTGCTTCATACATCTGTGTCAATGTCTCTTTTATATTAACAGTTGTGGTAAATATTGTCATGTACTGTTGCAACCACGATACATCTTACATCAGTTGTACATTACAGCAGGCTCTCAGTCATGATTTTTTTTTTATGTTTTGTTGACCATGCATCTCGATATAATCGGGTCAAGAAAAACCAACTTGATGCGCAACTTATTCTTTGTATATTTTGTCAACCTCTACATGTTTCGGGCATATCTAGACCCATCATCAGGAGGTACAACCATATGTATACAATGTTTGATACTTATTATTCTTTTTAGATGACTGTGCTGGACAACAGACAGTCATCTAAAAAGAATGTTGTATACATATGGTTGTACCTCCTGATGATGGGCTTAGATATGCCTGAAACATTTAGAGGTTGACAAAATATACTAAGAATAAGTTGTGTATGAAGTTGGTTTTTCTCTACACCTCCCTCATTCATGAATTCGCTTATCAACTTAGCACCTACCATTGTAACCCTCATGCATTGCAGTAAGGTCCCTCCCTTGTTTCCAGTCATGCCTGTGTCAGCTATGCAGGGTAATTCAGAAGAGGTCTCTTCTGACCACCTGACTTACATAGTTCATTCATTCATTCATCATTTAGTAGTCTGTCTTACGACAGGTCCAAAGCCTCTTCCGAAGCGAACTCGCCACATAGTCCAATTTAGAGCTTCCTCCTTCAAATGAGAGTATCCTCTCCTTTCCTTGAAGTCATCCAGTAGCTTCCTACATCTTCTTCCTCGTCTTCCTGTCACTTCTATCCCCCCTTTTATCTTTCCTTCAATAACCTGTTGTAGAAGGCAGTTTCTATGCAAAATGTGACCTATCCAGTTAGCCTTGCATTTGCTTCTTTCATGTAGGATGTTCCTCTGCTCCTTGTCCCTAAGTAATACTTCATTTCTCACATGATCAGTCCAACTGATCTTCTCCATCCTTCTCCAGCACCACATTTCAAAACTTTCCAGGTGTTTCTGATCTACATGATACATTATGTACTTTGTATTTTTCACAGTTTTTAGAACTAATTGTTACTCTTGTGTTTTAATCATGTCTGGCAAGTGTGGTATACCCACTGACAGGCATGAGTATTGCCACAGTTGGATTACTTGTTTCATCAATAACAAGGCAGACAATGTACGTGTATGTATAACATAACATTGAGATGTGTTCATGCAACCTTTGTTACAGTGGAAAAGCAATTAGTATTACATATTCTGAGTGTGTGTTTATAGCCTTATGTATCCAGCATGCAATGCGCATACACCATATTATCATCTATAGCCTGCCCGGCTTTGCAGTATTTTTCCACATCTCATTTATGGCACCATTTTCTGGGGTGGGTGGGTTATTGGTGATAAAATGTATATATTGATTTTCTCTACAATTTTTGCCTGAAACATCATTCTAAGACAAATTGAACAAGATATGATCATAAATTTATATTGGTCTTCATGTAAAGTACCCGTTATTCTTGTCCAATTTCGATGAAACTATTCCATCAGAATATACTAATATCAAATTTCATTAAAATCCATTCAGTGGGAGCCGAGTTGTTCCATGCAGACAGACAGACATGATGCAGCTAGTAGTCACTTTTGCAGTTTTGTGAACGTGCCTAAAAATGATGACAAGCAGGGCAAGTATTATGGTGAGTGCTCACACCAAGAACAAATACTTATTGTGTTTGTCATAGTGACCCCTTCCTGCAAGAGGTTGAAGGGGCCTTATGTGAATGGGTGGAAGATGGAGATAAGAGACTGTTATGGCATCACAAAAGGTGTATCAGTGCATGCAAAGCAACTAATCACATCTTTGTGCCATCTTCCATCTCCTTTTCAATGCATGTCACTTGGTCATCCTGACAAATTTCAGTCAGTAGCACCAACATGAGAACTATACCATATGGCCCCATTTCCCAGACATACTATCTTTTTTGACTAAAAAATTTGTGTCTTTGTGTGTGTGTGT
>Ga0123355_10012307_pt1 | contig 13251 bp, 6 predicted proteins | sample TergutEmb28metaG_3_FD_89872 | JGI IMG/M metagenome (GOLD analysis project Ga0123355, IMG submission 89872) | Embiratermes neotenicus P1 segment gut microbial communities from Petit-Saut dam, French Guiana - Emb289 P1 | ecosystem: Host-associated > Arthropoda: Insects > Digestive system > Gut ... | reverse complement strand
GTGTAACCTTTCTACACTGCAGACACATGTGACTGATCAGTCCACTGATCTATGCTACACAGCACGACTGTGTAACCTTTCTACACTGCAGACACATGTGACTGATCAGTCCACTGATCTATGGTACACAGCACGACTGTGTAACCTTTCTACACTGCAGACACATGTGACTGATCAGTCCACTGATCTATGCTAAAGAGTATGGCTGTGTGACCTCTCTTCATTGGATATTATTTAGCTTATCATAGGCTAATTTTGGGTTAGGTACCAAAAGGCATAAACTTAGATAACACTATTTGTAATTAGCACTTAATTCAATTCATTATAGATTACAAAATGAAGAGGTTTGTAGAATGGCCGAGCTCAAGTAAATACGGCATTGAAACGTAGGCTCCATTGAAAGCAGCGCCTTGTCGCCCACATGGTTTCTTCCTTTCAGGTTTTGTGAGGACCGAACATTAATACAGTGGCACTCTGAAAGAGACCTGCAATTTCCTGCAGCACGACGCAATCCAGACAACTGTAATGGGCAGAAAAATAAAACTGTAATACTTAAGAGCTTGTTGCGGCATCGCGTGCTGGTAATTTGAATTTTAAATAAAATAAAGGAGCATGATCACCGCGACTTGGAGGCAGCACACAGCAACAGAAAAACCTGTAGTCGTTCAGAGACCATTGAGCAAAAAGCAATTTAATTAAGGGGGGATCAGACAGGGTGGGAAGGGGGTGGGAAAGCACGTTTACGTCACGCTTTCGGAAATAAAAACGGCCTTATCTTTATTTCTAATTTCATTGAAAAAAGAAACTAATTTGTCAGTGGAATAAAAAAGTATGAACTGCCAAACCCACTAAACTGAGGCGAGTGAAGTAATCTCCTTTCACTGAGACAGGCAGCCAAGAAGGTGAATTTCCCCCACCTATGGTGTTTGGAGGTGGCGAACTCCTCTACACACGTCCTAAAATGTTCCACCCTGCATACCAGTCATCCAAGCAGAATAACATGTACCAAATGTCGCAAAACACAGTTGTTTCTCCTGATGATGGGCCCATAGTCGCCCGAAACATGTAGAGATTGATAAATATACCAAGAACAAATATACTAAGAATAAATTGTGCACCAAGTTGGTTATATTTACAAGATTATCTCAACGAATATCAGCTTCATAAGAAAGGTACAGCCGAATACAGATAACACGTATGTACTACCATGGGATTTTATTGCTCAATACGCAATGCAAATACAAGCGTACGTAAAAGCATTACATACTTCCCAACCCTTTCCACCTCATTCTTAACGACATTTCGCTTAATAAGAAAAGATTAATTTCGTAAGACCGGTCACAGGATTCCTCCAGTACGTTCACTGTGTAATTTACCTTTCAGAAATTACGTAAAATGAGAGTGACAACGTAAATGCAAGAACTTCCGAGATAAACCTGTAAGGCTTTTTCCTATTTCATTGCTACAAAGTTATGCAAACTCATTAGAACAAGGAACTTTATTTATACTCGACTGCAAGTACAAGTACAGATATTGTACACACCAGACTTTGTTGGATACAATCACACCGCCCCTACGTTTGTAACAGTTTGCATTTAACACAAAATGTGCAGGCATTTCACGGTCTATCTCCGTAACTACATCAGATGGAATACTATCACCATCGAACCGAAAGCTGGAGATGTTCGCAAGGCCGTCATATCCTTATATTACGTGTATGACACTAGCTTGAAACCACCTCACAGTTTCGCGTGTCAGGCATGTTACTAGTGACTGTTGGAAACTAAGACGCATTGCAGTAAGGCACCCTCAATTGGTATACTGTTTATAGTAAATTTCGGGAAAATTTGTCAAGTGGTTCGTAGTATAAATGGAGGAGAGAAAGGACACGAAAGAGAAAATATAGAGCACGGTCGGTCTGGTGTATCCGTAAGGTAGGGAAGTAGGCTGAATGGTACAGTAAGTCAAAACATTACAGCGCTCAGTTTACCAGTATCCCATATTCACAGGCGTTTTAAGGTAGCACATTGTTACGCAAACATTTTCGTCAAAACACTTGAAAATACAAATAATTATGGGAACAGAAAACTAAAGAAAAGTAAGAAATGCGCTCTACAAGTGACTCAAGTTGTTTTTCATTCTGTCTTCTTGTGGAGTGTTGTTCTGTTGATACAGTACAGTGTACTGTTGTTTGGAGCAAGGTGAATGGACTAGAAGCACTTAGAGAAGAACAATGAATAAAAACATAGTCTGAAACAGTCAGGAGAAGGAAAGCTGACTTGCTCCCGTGTTCTATAGTTTAATTGCTATTCAAACTCTTTCAAACTGTTTATTTTCAATTCACAATTCAACGGCCTTTGTTAGAAAAGGGCCTTTCTGTTCCTTCACACAGCCCTCGCAAGACGTTGCATATTGTATGTCTGCAGCCACTGGTAACAAACGTCATGTGAAAGCCTAACAAAACTCTTCAGACTACTGATGAATAAAAATTTTGATTCTTCAGTGCAAACATAACCTCAATTTGTAATTACAAATCATAAAGGACCTATTTTAGTGACCTTTATCCCTAGAATTATTGTACCTTACTCTTCGGATTCGTTTATCCTAATTCTAACGTCGCGTTTAAATTAATTTAGATTCTTTTCAAGATGCCTTACCAAGTGTTACAAAGGATGATGGGGTGACTTATACATGGTAGAGTGCATGGACGCACAACCTTTCCACAAATCTAGGAGACACTCTAAATTCTTGGTGCCAGAAAGTGTGACATGAAGTTCCATACTGAAGGCTCAAAATTCTGTAGCTCTGTGTAAAATGCACTGTCATTTGGTGCTTTCTGCTCCATGCATGTGAACTGATATACACGTTTTTCAAAGGAATGGATAAGAACTGCAATAAATAGGCCGAAAATATTATGCCCCAGTGCACAGAATTCAGTCAACAATGCGATCAGGGGCCCGGGATTTGTGAACCCTTGGTGAAGTGCAAAACATACTGAAGTAGTCTTAAGTTGAGGCATCCCCGCTGTGTATGTAACAATGAAGTAAAGGACAATATACGTCAAAACACAAATGGTTTATTAGGTGGGTGTAGCTACGGTGTTAATGAAACAACATGTTTCGGTCCACTCGGAGGCCATCATCAGGTTTACAAATGTTACGTAGCTACAGGAGACTAATAACAATGCGTGGTATGTGGCAGATGGTGAAGTAATCTGTCACATTGTAAGTTAAGGAGTTAATTTTACAGAAGACACTGTGGGAAGTCATGAATGCCTCACTGGAGGCAGAAGAAGGGCCTAGATTTGAACCACGGTCTTCGTCAATGCAAAGTAACGCTAACTATTACAATTGCAATGCACAGCGAACCATCTCTTACAAGTATCTGCATCAACGGCCCATGGCGCGAATGCAGAATTTGTCTCACTATGGAGATGAGCAGCAGAAACGGCCGTGACAAACACGATCTCCATACCAAATGCATGATTCGAACCAACGATTTAGGCCTTCTCCTTTGTATTTTGCAACGTCAATGTAATAATACTGCAGCTCATCGACACCCAGAAGTTCGTTCACTGAACTACATACAGTGCTCGGTGTGATAAGTTCGTTACTTGCAATGCGGTTCCAAAGCAAATCAAGTTGGGACTTGAAGTTATTCACCCTGTGGACTTTGCCCATGGTTCTTTATTGAAAACAGAAATCAAAACACAAAGTTCGTGTGTAGAATCGGTACCCGCATTCACGCATAAGAGCAAAAGGAAGACCTCCGTTGCGTCCGACACGAAAAGCAATTATCAAGCTCTGGGGGTCCTCCTATTGCGCCCGATTATTCTTACTCTTTTGACTGAAGAGGGGACCGATTTTGTCCCCTAAACTTAAAAATGGAACGGTGGACAAAGTGCAAGGAATGAATGCTTGCAAATAAGATGCGCCATCGTCAGAATCGTGCATAAGTTGGGGCTTCATTGTTTGAGTAAAAAACTAAGTTCCTTGCTGTCAAACTGATATTTTTATAGCCGTTTTTATTTCCAAAGTCTATTACTTTGAAGGCAACATGCTTGTATTTAGTGTTTGTTTCACGACGTCAGTATCTAAGACCGTAGAGCACCCATGGTACGATTGCTGAGGGACGAACTGGAAGGGATCTGTAAGGAAGCGACTGTGCTCCAAACAAGACACTACCTTGGCACTTTTTGGGATGAGTGAGGATACTCACGAAAATTAACATGATAGCACAGGGACGAATCTAGCCGGCTAGATCCCAAATACGAACTTAGAGAAGTATAGCTACTCTTGTCTGCTCCAGTTCTTAGCGTGTCAAAGACCTTGTTACACATGAACCGAACTGACACGCTGACCAAGGACACAGCTCGTCTTCAATTCGCAGTCTAATTAAACGACACGTTTAGTTGCAGCAGCACCGTGCAACATTAACATGTCTGTGAAAGGCACCATTGGAAAAAGGAGATCTTAAAAAGTCAAATATTACTTGTACATGCTTAACAGGAGGCAGAATAAGCGTCGTCGTAAAAAGCTCTATTTCAGACGGCGCTTCGTAGCCTTGCGCAGAACAGAGGGCTTCCCCGAAAATATTCGGGAACCGCTTCTGTGAAAGTAAGTTATTTATCAATCGAAAAAGCAACAGACACCCTCAAGCGCGAAGTTAAAGCTACAGCAATGGAAACGGATCGCAACAAGCTGTTTCAAGCCAAGCAAGACAACGGATATATATATATATATATATATATATATATGTCATGCCTCTCTATCTATATGACTTCTTTCCACTAAGTCCAAAAGAGAGGTACGAGAAAATATAGAAACGATAACGGGTGTATCCATCAAACCACATATTTCAACTAAGACAATGAGTGCGGCATCTTTGGAACACAGCAATGGACCTTCCGCTTCCGTTAACAAGAACTTCAGTGACGAAATGAGAGACTAGTAGCTTCTCAAAACGGACTTGCTCAATGCAAGTAGTTTGTTAAACACTTCATCCTACGAGTACTGTAATTAGATTTGGTAAGAAAGTTGTAGGGGAAAGCTCTGCATCTGTAGTAGAACGCGGAGCTTCCCGATTCGAATCCCACGCAGACCACCGTCTATCCAAACTGATGGTCTTTAAGGTATTCAAGTTGGTTGATCAAATGATGGTCCTTGGGATTCGGCACAATGCAGCATCTGCTTGAGCTGGCCTTTCTTTGCCACGTGGCTGCTGTACAAATAGGCCTACATGCTTAAGAATTCTACTCGACCTATGGAATGTTGTCACAGATATTTCTAATAGTTGTTTTCTTTGTACGTGATTTGGATGAATGCGAGAACGGAGAGAAGTACAGAAAAACAACAGTCCACTGTTCTGAACGAGAACAGCACAGCCTTTACGAAAGGACGATTTTCATGTTTTAATTTTCTCTCATTTCGTAGGAATATTTTCTGGTGTTCGGAATTTATCTCACAGCATTAGCCGTGAAAATGGCGTCAAATGCTACAGAACACGGGTTGGTTGAAATAGAAACCTTTTCTAAGTGTGAAAGTGCCGTGTAGGGGCACAGAATTGCCGACAGCAATCCGAAACTCAAAATCATCCTCCAATAAATTACGTAATGTGGTTGAAACGAATAAAAAAACTTTCTTCGGCGACTTCCAAGTGTTTTCTCAATAAACTGTAAGGGTTTCTAGTAAGAGGGTACTTACATAACCAAATTATGAAGTTACTAGGTAACAGGAAAATTGAGGAAAATTCCGTAACAAGCAGCTTCATAACTTATAGTATTCGCCTTATACATGTATTAAAAAGGTAAAGTGATCCCGTTACAGGCCCGGTGTGGCCCAGAGGGTGGGTAGAGGTATAACTTTACTCTTCCATGACCGCGGCAACAGAAGGGGGTGAGTGGTCAGCAGCACGTCCCGGCCGTACTTTACCCCCGGGAAAGACCCGGTACCCATTTTACAGGAGGCTGGGTGGGCCCCAGGGCCGGTCTGGACGGACGGAAAATCTCGTCCCCACCGGGATTCGATCCCCGACCGTCCAGCCCGTAGTCAGCCGCTATACCGACTGAGCTAAAATACATGTATTACAAGAGTGATAAAGTAAACCACGTTGAGAAGCGGAGAGGGGAAGGGCGGGACATACAGGTGAGGAACACGGAACATAAGCACAACGTTTCATTAAACAAACCATGTAAGAGAATTATGTCTAGATTAGACAACAATAATTTTGAAACGGTGTGATTACGTGGATTGGGCCCTTCACTGAGGATAGGGTCTGGTAGGACTAAGTGATGTCGGTTATAAACTGGCAGGTTCCATAAATGGTGGAGAATTTAATTCGAAGAGCGACTACCCCCTCTCCACAAAATAAAAGGACTTGTCAATGGAACTATGAACTTGTATTAAGAATGATTCCTAAAAAAACTCCAACGGCCAGTCGCTCCTACAAGAGTGAGGCTACTGTAGACAATGCCTTTTCTGCCTTCCGTATTACAGCCGGCGTATACTCATGTAGCCTAAGCTGATGTGTAGTTGCGGAGCCCAACACCTTGCCTCACCAGTTTCTACAGACCCACAATGAACAACAGTCTTAACAATTGATTATTACAAATGTCGCATAATCTCACTGTTAGTCCGTAGCTATTCTGACGAATCTAGTGCATCAGAGTAGTAAAATCAGAGGTATTTATTTATGTACATGTCGCTTGGAACGGCATGTAATTTGGAAATTTTAGAGACGAAAGAAACATAGAAAATTAAATAACGAGAAAAAACAGCGGAAGAAAGGGCAGAGAGGCGTAATAAAGATGGAGAGTGTCGGAAAATGTAGTAAATGTAACTGGTGTGGCAAAAGTGTTCCAGCATTTCATACAAAACTGTGTAAACATTTTATCTTTCACCAAATCAAATTCCGCAGCCAGCTCCAACTTCAGTGTCAGTATTCTCAAACACGTCCCACCACACTCCATCTGCCTTAGTAGATAAACATAGATGTATTTGGCGATGGGTACAAACCTTGACCCTGCTGCAAGGTCTCTCTTATGTCGAAATAATCACTTCAACATTCTGTTTCAAACACCACGTATGTTAGTACGAGATCTGAAGTCCTGTCAGCAGATTTTGTATATTTTCCTATACTTTAAAACGCATGTTTATAGGCAGAAAATACATAAAAGAATAGTAGGCAACATTCCCAAATGTAATCTGTTTAACCGGTTCGTGAATGGAAATACATGATATCTCATTAGTTTGTATGGCATAACTGTTTCGACAGGTCCTATACCATGCTGCTCCGTACAAATCAATTATTAACTCTGTATGTACACCAGCGATTTACAGTGGAGCGTAGCCGCACTCCTCGCCACAAGAGGTAAACCACCCGCATGACAACGACGGATTAACTCGTACGTCTCCAGAGTGTTCAACGCGTTTGTGAACCGACATTATTCTTATCAACCACAAACACGTTTCGAATCTAGAAGTTTCTGCATAGCTAAGCTCAAAGGATACACACTGTGGTGTGACCGCCGAACGATAACACTTTAAGAGCACCAGCAGGAACACAAAGAGAAGAGCAACAGATACAGTCCAACCAAATGTGAGCAGCAGACAAGGCACATTCCCGTACAATAAGAACACGAAAAAAAAAAAAAAATCGTGCAGTAATGGAAAAATGTAAGGAATAAATCTGAATTTTGTGAAGAAACCTGGTTTAAAAGAAGAATGGAAGAGTGCATAATTACTACAAACTGAATCTTAAACCTTGTTCTAGGTCTTCTTAGGCAGAAATGCAGCTTGGATGTTCGGCAAAACAGCGCCTTGAAAGAGGGTGATACCAGACAGCAGTTTGTTCAGCTATTAGTTATTACGAATGACCAAATGCAGGCGACGCCGATTGATCCTACACCACTTCGTGTCACGAGCAGCGTTACCGGCCAATTTCAGAACGGCTGGTGCAAGGTATTCCACAACAGCTGCTACGCAGAAATGTAGTAGCACCTTGCACCAAGTCTGTGCTTACGACCCACCGGGCACTGAAGACCAGCTCTACTAGAACAGGGTTTCGAAATTTGCTTCGCTTTACCGCCTTTTACCGCGTCTTGACACAGTATAACTGGTACAACTGCCTTGCAAACTCAATTCTGTACTACGTTTTCAAAAATCAGAAATGGAGACAATTCTTCATGTCGCAACAGAAATGTTCCTGGGGATATAAGTAAAGACACAGGAAGTTTATGTTGGATCAAAACATACTACATGTAAGTTATATAAACGCTGATGATGATGATGAAGATACCATCATATCGTCATTAAAATAAACGAAAAGACATGAATTTAACAAAGGATGGAGCTATACCCCTACTCCCCTTTTGCGTCCTCACGGCGTGACATGGAAAACTTCCAGGAATCTTCCGGCAGTACAGTCAATAAAGATCTTCCTCGTTAGCTGAACAGTTGTTGAAGTCAAGAACTTACAGTATCAACACTCGTAACACTCATACCGCGGGTCACATGGGACATGATGCAGTAGGTTGCAAATGAATGCAGCGTTACGGAAACTGTGGCAACGAGCCTACTGTACGTTACATACACGTACGATTCCAAGGGGCAAGCGTTGTCGTCTTAAAGACAGCGTCGGTGCTGAACCATACGGACTGACGTACCGCTGCACAAACACAGCCCTTCTTGACAAACCGACAGTTGCTCACCCGGTCACGAAATTCCCCGCCAGTTTTGCTACCCAGCGCCAATTATCGCTTTCCTGCCAAAGCTCGTATTCTGAGCCACCTGAATCCGATCCACATCTTCCGACGCTATTCAGTTAAAATTCTTATTAATATTATCCTCCTACCTGCATCTCGGTCTCTCATGCGGTTTTCTTCTTTCAGATTTCCCCACCAAAACTCTGTACGTATTTCACATATCTCCCATGTGTACTGAATGTTTGTCCTAAATTTTTCGCACCAGTAATACGCACTCAATACTAAATGAAGACCAAAACAGACAATATTCAAGCAAAATTAACATTTAAATCGTTAACCCAGCACTTTTTAGACGTCAGAGTTCATAATGAAAAGCAAAAACAGACTTTAAATAACTGGATGTCTGTATCGACGTTAAAAATAAGTTTGTGCCTCAAACAAACAAGCATCAAGATCAACGGAGTGTTAAACGCCTAATCACACACTTTAATGACGGGTTTGGAGTGCCGTAAAATAAAAAAGTTTATGGTAGAGCATCTCTGGTTGACAAATCGCCTGTCTCCTACATACTACTGCATAGGAGGAATATAGTTAACCTCGGGGCAGCAACTGTGTGGAAACTCGTGGCTGGTTCGTAGGGTAATTCATCTCCGCTGTGTTTACAGTCAAATAAAACCAACACATACAGTAACAATATCAGCAGCTACACTGATAGCGATCGTCGTGTTCTGTAAAGGATAACATAAAATGTTTTGATATACAACTGCAAAATGCAGAAAGAGGCCTCAAACTTTACAATGAATTCAGTCGCAGAATTAGTATAAAACATGCAGTCTAAAATAATGAAATGCTGTGTTGAAGGAATATTTCTTGGTGTTGTTTTGTGAGGGGGTCATAAGCCCATTCCACATTTGTGTTCAATGCTTGTGATGGAACATAACCAAACTGCATCATTGGAGACGTACAACAACAAACTCACAGTCAAGGACAGTATTCCTTAATTATTGAGCACCTCCCACTTCTGCACTATGTAAGGTTTAAACAACCAGCTTCAACCACCAGCATCTCTTCCTTTTTTAGCGAAAAGCGGCACCCATAATCAGTAGAGAGAACAGCTCTGGCAAAGGGCCTCATACGTGCTGGATCCCACCTAGCTACACGTACAGTGGGAACCAGGTCTCTTCCCCGAGAATGTCAAACGGGCGCAGCGGTGAACAACCACCCTCATCTAGCGCCGAGGTTAGAGAAAGAGTAGAGGTCATGGCATGCTACAGAATGAAATTTACCTTTCTTCACCTTCGCTTTCGTGTTGGACGAACCGGGTTACATTCCCAATAAGTACTAACTCCTGTTCGGCTCCCTGGGGTCCACCCAGCTTAACAAGGAATAATACTCCTTCTTTACCAGAAAGTGAGGGTACGCGGTGGCGCTGTTGGTTGAGGCACCGTGCTACAAGCCGGAAAGTCGCGGGTTCAAATCTCGATGGTGCCACTGGAATTTTTTATTGACATAACCCTTCCGGCCAAACTATGGCCCTGGGGTTGACTCAGCCTCTAACAGAAATGAGTACCAGGAATATTTCCTGGGGGGTAAAGGCGGCCGGTGCGTAGGACTGACAACCTTACCACCTTAATGTGCCGACTGTCTTGAAATCTGGGAGCCTCAACCTCCTGGAACCCTCTGGGCCTGTCCAGGCCTGTAATGGAATTGCTTTACCTCTTCACAGAAAGTTAAACCTCATCTTGAAGCTGACAAAAAACCTCCACCTACAGCCGCCGTTAAGAATGTATGTACCTTAAAATTCACTCTTGCTCTACACATGAACAAACAGCACGGGCACACGTAAACAGGAAATAGGAGTCTTCATTGTGCACTTTTCGTACGAACCGAAGGCGTGTACAGAATCACGTACCCTCGTCTACGCACACAATGGAAAGCAAAGCTACCGAACTAATTTCCATTAAATTTGGTCTGCGAAGTCGACACAAGTTGTGGAGCGCACAGTAATGTCCGTCCGTGTCTCTATGTCTATAGAAAATCACAAATCGACAGTTGTCAATTTTCCTCCCAGTAGCTCACACTGCAAAGAATCTGCACCACATCGGAATGCTGCTGCAACTCAGGTTCACAACGCCTGATTGCAACGTTATTGGATATGGTGAGCGTCTAAACATTAAGACACGAAACATCTGCTCAGTGCAGCTTCTATATTTTGCTTTTTCTTGTACAATTTGAAAACAGTGCAGAGAGTGCCTAAAATCAGCAAGCTGTTGAGAAGTCGTATTTGTATGCAAGTTCCATGTCTGAAACTAGTCAGCGAAGTTCGAGTTAAGCTTAGTACTGCAAGTCGACACTAAGAATGTGTCTGGGGAACATTACACTGGTTACAGTCGATCATCACTGCATACAAAACCTCACCACAATGTTACAAGCGTCGCATCATACACAAAACTGTGTCTACATAATACAGAAGGGAACCGCGGTAGCACAGTGGTTAAGGTGCTGTGCTACAAATCGCAAGGTCGCTGGTTCGATCCCAGCTGGTGTCATTGGAATTTTTCATTGACATAAAATCCTTCCGGTCGCACTATGTACCTGGAGTCGACTCAGCCTCTAACAGACATGAGTACCAGTAGTATTTTCTGGGGATAAAGGCGGCCGGTGCGCAAGGCTGACAACCTTAAAACCATCTTGTGCCGTTGTCAAGAAATCTGGGAACCTTAACTTCCTGGAACCCTCTGGGGCACTCCAGGCCTGTAACGGGACTGCTTTACCTTTACCTTTACCTTTTACATAATACAGAAAATACAATACACGCAGAACTGAATGTTGCTTTCGAAGCACGTGTCGATGCAACTCATATTTTATTGACGCGATGAAGTGCCATACGCTACTAGTGTCGGTAACATCAGTGGGAGATGCCACGTCTTGGGACACTCGGTGCGGAAGTCGGATACTTCTACATGGAGGACAGAAACACAGCCTACCAGTGAATTTAAAACGTAGCAGAACAAGGGCGTCTCATTCTCATTCCAATCACAATCTGCAACAAGATCTAATCAGGGCAAGCTTCTCTAACTCAGAAGCCTTCAGACGGGTAAACAGCTCTGCCTCTTGTTCTTCTTTAATTATATGCACTTCTTCGCTCGGACAAAGCTCATGAGCGAGTTACGCTGACTGTCATACTGGAAAACAAAAACCAAAATAATTGAAACAAATGCTCTTATGGTTTGGAGCTCAAGTGTAGAGTCGCATTTGAGGAAAGACAACCTGCCACCAGCAGCAAGTCATTCATCCTTCATAAATAAGTCAAATCCGCTCACAGGTACTGGTTTAAACAAGTTTGTCTCATCGCTTCTGGAACCTCCACCCACTCTCTCACCAATTCTTCTGCACAAACATCGCTCAACCAAATGAAACAACTTGCTGCAACAATGTATTCTTAGCTCGACATGTTTCGGGTACATACGCCCATCATCAGGAGCACTGGATGTTGAGTTACAGCATATGGTTTTCTGCACCGAGTTTTTGGATGGGTGGTGGTCTTGAGAGCCGCTGCGTAGGTCGTGTGTTGCATCAAGTTGGCATTTCAAATTATTTCATTAGGAAGATGCACGGTCAAACAACCCTCATCGCTCAACCAAGTACACTAAGATTCCAAACCCGTATTATGGAGGAAACCGTAGAGTTACCAATTATGTCTGCGTTTTCGCTACTTCATATCCACATAGCGAAAGCCTGTGTGACATACAGATATGATTTATTACAACTCATTGCACTAGTAACACATATTATATAACCATATATACACTGCACTGGAGATGCACAACATTAACCTGTACTGTACCTTCAAATAGCACACCACCTACCGTCATCTTCCCATCTCATTCGACAACATAAAATCTACACCACTGCAGCCACGCTGTCAAATAAATCCGACTCAAGCGATGTGTACAATTACACGAAGTCATGAAATCCCCTTCCGTGTTCCGTACCTTGTATCCAGTCTTAATGACAGCAATCTATCGTATCAAAAAATGTAATTTCGCAATAGCGGTTTCGTACCGCAGAAAACAGGTCGACGGACTATAATGGTTAGATCTAAAGCCCAAATAAATATTACCGATATGGAATGTGAAGACAAACTGTTCGAGCATCGGTGATAGAAAAACATCAGGAGCTTGCGATATCACAGAGTTAGAGACGCTGTACAGAAACACGCCTCACTCTGCGAGTTTCACGCTAGAAAAGCAGGTCTACTGTGTGGCACGATTCTGCGGTCCGTGGGTGGTAAAACAAGCATAGCTTGTGGATAGTAAGCGGTAAAACAAGCAGGCCGTGCGTTAGGTAGATGGTAAGACGAGCAGGCCTGATGCATGGCACAATATTTCGGTCAGATGGTGGTACAACAATCAGGCCTGATGCACGGCACAATATTTCGGTCAGATGGTGGCACAACAAGCAGGCCTGATGCATGGCACAATATTTCGGTCAGATGGTGGCACAACAAGCAGGCCTGATGCATGGCACAATATTTCGGTCAGATGGTG
>Ga0123355_10012306_pt1 | contig 13251 bp, 11 predicted proteins | sample TergutEmb28metaG_3_FD_89872 | JGI IMG/M metagenome (GOLD analysis project Ga0123355, IMG submission 89872) | Embiratermes neotenicus P1 segment gut microbial communities from Petit-Saut dam, French Guiana - Emb289 P1 | ecosystem: Host-associated > Arthropoda: Insects > Digestive system > Gut ... | reverse complement strand
GTTTATACGATTCTCGAAAATCATCGTCGACAACACATCGCGAAAAACGGCTTAATGCCGCCGATTTTCCGCTCGGTTGTCGACGTGATTTTCTGAGATTCGTATTATTTGTGATAATCTTGCAAGCTCTTGACCGGTGCTGGCTCTTCTCGCCAAGATGCAATAGCGTCTATGGCTGTGCGAGCTGATTCTAACGTTGTGTACATAGGGATAGACTTTCTTACTGCCGCTTTTCTAATATTGGGACCCATGTTGTCTTTGCCGCCAAAGCGTGTGTTTACTACTATGCTAATTGCTCCATCCATTATAAGATCTGCAATTGGAGCGTTTCCTGGGATAAGTGGAGCAATTGGTTCGCATTCTATACCAGCTTCTTGGGCATGTTTGTATGTGTTTTCGGTTGCCATCAGCTTAAAACCAAGTGCCAAAAATGCATTGGCTATCCCCGGTAGTTCGTCCATATACTCGCTGGCAATAGACAAAAGCACGGTGCCAGTATCCGGTAAGCGGTGTTTGCCCCCTTCTTGTGACAAGAAAAACGCTTTATGGAAGTTTTCTGAAAGTCCCAGCACTTCACCAGTGGAGCGCATTTCTGGCCCCAGCACAGGATCCACTTCGTGGAACATGTTAAAGGGGAAAATCGCCTCTTTTACGCCATAAACGTTTAGCTTACGGGGTTTTTGGTTTAGGATTTCTGTAGTGTCTTGCCCTTCTTTTACTTTTATCATTACTTGAGTGGCTAGTTTTGCCATCTGGATATCACAAACTTTTGATACCAGTGGGACAGTCCTTGAGGCTCTTGGATTGGCTTCTAATACATATACCTTGCCAGAATGCTTGTCTATTGCATATTGGATATTCATCAGACCAACCACTTTTAGTGCTTGCGCGATTTTCTTTGTGTAATCACGGATAATCATCTGGTGTACTTCCCTTATTGTTATGGGAGGGATACTGCAAGCTGAGTCTCCTGAGTGTACGCCAGTTGATTCTATATGCTCAATTACAGCGGGTACCAATACATTGACACCGTCCGAAATAGCATCGGCTTCACATTCTAGCGCGTCTTGCAAGAAGCGGTCGATTAGTATTGGCGGCATGTCAGGGCCAGATTCTGTTATCGCTTTTTCCATATATGCACCAAGATGCTCAGGATCATGAACTACTTCCATGCCTCGACCGCCAAGTACATATGAAGGACGTACAATTACCGGATAACCTATGCCTTTTGCGACACTAAGTGCTTCGGCAACGGTGTTGGCCATTCCCGCTTCCGGCATCGGAATATCTAACGATTTCATCATATTGCGAAACAGGTCTCTATCCTCTGCAGTGGCAATAATCTCTGGTGATGTGCCAAGGATGGGTACACCCAGGGCTTTGAGTTCCTGCGCTATATTAAGAGGCGTTTGCCCTCCAAACTGGACAACTACGCCGCTTGGTTGCTCGTGACGGTAAATCGCCATTACATCCTCGACTGTAAGTGGTTCAAAATAAAGCCTGTCTGCTGTATCGTAGTCTGTGGATACGGTTTCGGGGTTGCAATTGATCATTACAGTTTCGTATCCCAATGCGCGCAGCGCGTAGGTCGCATGGACACAGCAGTAGTCAAACTCGATACCTTGCCCTATCCTGTTGGGGCCTCCGCCAAGGATCATGATCTTTTTCTTGGAAGGGAGCAGGGTTTGTTGTGTTTTTCCTAGATAGGTTGAGTAGTAATAAAATGCCTCGTTGGCACCACTTACCTGGATCGAATCAAAACTTTTGTATATGCCCATTGCAGCACGACGGCTCGCGATTGCGGTCTCTTCTATACCAAGTAGCTTGGCGATATATTTATCGGCAAAGCCGTCTTTTTTTGCTTTAATTAATAATACATCGGGTATGAGATTGCCTTTGTGTGTGATAATTTCTTCCTCTAGATCTACCATTTCCTTTAAGTGGTTTAGAAAGTAAGGCTTGATAGAGGTATGTGCATTCATCTCTTCTACTGTTACGCCTTTGCGCAGTGCTTCGTATACTATAAAAAGTCGTTCGCTCGAAGGCCTTAACAGCATATCCATTAGTTCTTCTTTAGAATGCGCGTTAAAGTTACTGGCAAAACCTAAACCGTGACGCCCATTTTCTAGTGACCGGATGGATTTTTGCAACGATTCTTTAAAGCTCTTGCCTATGGACATAGATTCGCCAACGGCTTTCATCTGGGTACCCAATATATCCGTTGCCTGAGAAAATTTTTCGAAAGCAAAACGAGGGAATTTGACAACCACATAATCCCCAGGAGGTGTGTATTTATCTAGGGTGCCTTCTTTCCAATATGGTAGTTCGTTTAGATTAAAACCTGCTGCAAGCATTGCTGCAACCCTAGCTATAGGAAAGCCGGTTGCTTTTGATGCCAGCGCAGACGAACGGGATGTGCGCGGGTTGATTTCTATAATAATAATGCGGTCTTGTTCGGCATTGTATGCGAATTGGCAGTTGCATCCACCCACAACGCCTACTCCGGCTACGATCTTGTGAGCCGCTTCTTCTAAACGTCGTTGAACGTCTTCTTTTACGTCCATCATTGGTGCTACACAAATGGAGTCGCCTGTGTGTACACCCATTGGGTCCAAGTTTTCTATAAAACAAGCGGTAATCATGTGACCAGAATAATCTCTTACTATTTCTAGTTCCAACTCTTCCCAGCCAAGGATACTTTCTTCTATTAATACTTGATTTATCAGACTGCGGTCTATGCCCCTTGCGGCTACAACGCGTAGCTCTTCTTCTGTATAACAGATACCGCCTCCTGCACCACCCATTGTATATGCGGGGCGTACTACACAAGGGTATCCTACTTCTTTTGCAATTTCTACAGCACCTTCAACGGTGTATGTTTCCGCTGACTTTGCCATCTCGATACCAAGATCAGCCATCATTTGCTTAAAAATTATCCTATCTTCGCCGCGTTCTATTGCGGCTAAGTTTATACCAATGACTTCTACATTGTATTTTGTAAGGATACCTGATTTTTCTAGCTCGAAAGCCAAGTTTAATGCGGTTTGTCCGCCGCAGTTTGGAAGTAGTGCGCAGGGGCGTTCTTTGGCAATAATTTCTTCTATACGATTTTTGTTGAGCGGTTCGATGTAGGTTATGTGGGCAATGTCTGGATCTGTCATGATTGTTGCAGGGTTGGAGTTTACAAGTACAATTTCATAACCCAAGCTCTTTAGGGCTTGGCAGGCTTGTGTGCCAGAGTAGTCAAACTCACAGGCTTGTCCTATAACTATCGGGCCAGAACCGATAATCAGGATTTTCTTAATGTCTGTTCTTTTTGGCATGGGGGATTCCTTTCTTTTTTGGAGTATGTTTATACTAGTCTCAGTTAATTAGTATTACTTCATTAATATTGCCATTATTGCTTTTTGGGCATGTAGACGATTTTCTGCTTCGTCGAAAATTACATTTGCATGTTTGTCGAATATTTCTGTGGTGATTTCTTCGCCGCGGTGAGCGGGCAGACAGTGCAGTACGATTGCATTCGCGTTTGCGTTGGTCATTAGTTTATCATTTATTTGGTATCCTTCGAATGCCTTCATTCTTGCATTAGCTTCTGCCTCTTGACCCATGCTCGACCACACATCTGTCACTACCACGTCAGCTCCTATTACTGCTTCGGCTGGGTCTTTAACCAATTCAAATTCATTTTTATATGATGTTGCAAAATCCAGCACATCTTGGTGAGGTTCATATCCTTTGGGTACAGCTACGGATATCTTCATATCCATTGTCAGGCAACCAATTATTAACGAATTGCACATATTATTACCGTCCCCGATATAGGCCAGTTTCAAACCTTCCAACTTGCCTTTCTGTTCACGTATTGTCATAAGATCTGCAAGTATCTGGCATGGATGGTCATAATCTGTTAGGCCGTTGATCACCGGGATGCCTGACCATTTTGCTAGATCTTCCACGTCTTTTTGTGCAAAAGTCCTGATCATTATCCCGTCTACATAACGACCAAGGACTCGCGCTGTGTCCTCGATTGGCTCTCCCCGGCCCATTTGCAAGTCGGAAGCTGACAAAAAAAGCGCCTGCCCGCCTAGTTGGTACATACCAGTCTCAAAAGAGACTCTAGTGCGGGTGGACGCTTTTTGAAATATCATGGCTAAAGTCTTGCCCTGTAAAGGCTTGGATGCTTTGCCTTGTTTATGCTCGGCTTTCATAGAATCAGCCAAGTCCAATATTTTTACAATATCGGGCTTGGTCAAGTCCAACATTTTGGTCAGGTGTTTCATTGATGTACCTCCTTAAGCGGATGTCAATTTTTCATATTATAACATAGATGAATATTTATGCAAGATTGATGCATATTTATTCATCAATCTTGCTCAAGATATTATGAATAATTTTTAGTCCTTCGTCAATATCATTTTTTTCTATTACAAGAGGAGGCAAAAGGCGCAGTATATCTGTACCAGCTGTCAATGCTGCTAGACCTGCATCTAGCAATTTTGCATTTATCATAGCAGGAGGATGATTTTTTATTTTTATGCCTATCATTAGACCTCTGCCTCGGATTTCTTCTAATATGGGTAGATTCATTTCTGATATTTTTGTGCTGATGTACTTGCCTTTTTCTTCTACACCTGGTAGGGACTCTTCCAAAATATCCAGCACCGAAAGTGCAGCAGCCGTGCATATAGGGTTGCCGCCGTATGTGGTTGCATGATCACCAGGATTTAACGTTCTACTCAGTTTTTCCCCTACCAAAAAGCCGCCAAGTGGGACACCGCCTGCTATCCCCTTTGCAAAGCTCACCACATCTGGCTGGATGTCAAAATGCTGATATCCAAACCACTTACCAGTACGTCCAAAACCAGTTTGCACTTCGTCAACAAGTAGTAACCAATCACGCTCGCGGCATATCTTTGCTGCGGCTAAAACATAATCGGTATCCAGAGGCATGACACCCCCTTCGCCTTGTATAGGCTCTATAAGAAGTGCGCATACATCGCTGCCTTGAGCCTCTAGTGCTGCCAAATCCCCAGCAGGTATATGCCTAAAACCTTGTGTCAAGGGATGAAAATGCTGATGAAATTTATCCTGGCCTGTAGCCGCCAATGTTGTAATAGTACGACCATGAAAGGAGCCTTCTAGTGTGATAATTGTTGCGCGGTTACTGCCGTACTTGTCGCTACTATATTTGCGTGCAACTTTTATAAGTCCTTCATTGGCCTCGGCACCAGAGTTTGAAAAAAAAGCACCGTGTAATCCGGTCAGTTTTGTAAGCCGTTCGGCGAGTTTTGCAGCTGGTACTGTATAAAAAAGGTTTGACACATGAGCAAGTTCCTGAGCTTGATCGGTTATGGCTTTTACCCAAACGGGATGCCCATGCCCAATGGATGTAACCCCAATGCCGGACATAAAATCTATATATTCTTTGCCATCGGCATCCCAAAGGCGGCAACCTTGCCCCTTTACAAAAGCAATAGGATACCGACCATATGTTGGCAGTATGTGATTGTCGGATAATTGTTTTACAACAAGATTGGACATAAAATTCGCTCCTCACAGTTAATCAACATAATGTACCGCGAATTTTGATTTTTTTCAATCCTTAAATCTATTTGAGTTTCCCCAAAATTGAAAACAGAGCAACCTGCAAAGCCGCAAAGCCGCATAGCAACTGTGTTTACGAGCAGTTGGATATTGAAATCAAAGGAAAATAAACGTGCAAAACTAAGCATGGAAATGATATACTGTATTCACCACAAACGCAGTCGTATCAACCAAAACGGAGGTTTTGCACATGGTCAATTATAGCACGCTTGGACACAACTTTAAACGGGGGATTTTCAAGTTTTCAATAAAACTTAGCGATGGTCTGAAAAAACCAACTCAAAATTCATAGCGGATATGCTATACGGGATTTTAGCGTCACAAAGCTCGTATCTCACAAAAATGACACGGAAGTTAAATAAAAAAATAGCCTTGGATAAAACTGTTGAGAGATTATCCCGCAATCTAATGAACTTTGAAGATACCGAAACATTGACCGAAAATTACTTGAATACCATAAATCCGCATTTTGATGAAAATACTGTGTTGCTCATAGGCTTGCTAGATTTACCTTCTATGCCATTTCTGACGGCTTAGTTGAAATATTTTCCAAATCTTATGTCGGGTTGGCTTCATTTTTCCGAAAACCGGAGTACGACCCGCAACTTACGCTTGCGGACTTGAAATAAAGGAAAATTGTGTGAGAAATATGAGCTGAGGATAATATTTATAAACGATAGTAATCAGGTTTTAATATGGAATGGCAAATGCTGTCAAAAATTTGCCCGTCATAGTTTTTGTATCCTTGCTCGATTATGCCCTCATATTCAAAGCCGCATTTCTCTAAAACGCGCTTGGAGCTAATATTATGAGGAAAATGGAAAGCAGTCAGTAACTCAATATTCATCTCGTCGAAAGCATATTTTACTGCAACTTTTACCGCTTCTGTCATATACCCTTTACCCCAATAATCTTCTGAAAGCGCATAGTTTATTAATTTTGCGCTATTTCTTTCGCTGAATTTCCCCCGATTTTCGTCGGGATATATTTTCAAATGATCGATGATTTTTCCATTTTCTTTTAATACGATTGCCCATACTTCATCATTTCCAATAAATGATTTTATTTGGGTCAACGATTCGTCCTTGCTTGATGAGGGTTTCCATCCTGCCATTGAACCTACATTCGGATTTTTTGCGTATGCGTAGTAGTCATCCAAGTCGTCAAGTTGCCACATGCGTAATATCAAACGCTTTGTTTTTATGATTTTCATTTTTACCCCCGAAAATATAAATGTTTGGCTACTATATAAACATATCACACCTTTACAAATTTTTCCGCTCATTTTTATTACGCCTCAAAAAATGGGGAAACTCAAATTACATCTAAAGCCAATTTGGAAAATATGTGATCCAGTGTATGATTTCATAAAACCCAGCATTTACGCGAAAAAAGTGGTATGACACCATACCGCTTTTTCTATGATTATAGTCATACTTATTTTGTGCTATCGCTTAGTTTGAATTCGTGAAATTTGCATACGCAGAGTTAACCCTCTTGGTTTTTTATGCTATAATCGAAGCAAAATCTATAAAATTGCGTATCGTAGCGAAAGGAAAGCCAATGATCGATAATATTACTGCACTGCGCACAAAAATCGAAAAAGCCCTTGCCAATGCAATCGGCCTTGCTGATTTGGAAAATCTCCGTATAAGCATTTTGGGCAAAAAAGGCGAAATTACGGATCTATTAAAGTCACTTGGCAAGCTCCCCCCAGACGAACGACGCCAAATGGGACAAGCAGCCAACGAACTTAGAGATTGGGCAACTACAGCAATTGCCGATATCAAAAACGAAATAGCCGCAAAAGAGCAAGCAGCCTCTCTTGCTACAGAGTCCATTGACGTAACCCTGCCTGGGCGCAAACGCACTATCGGCAGGTTGCACCCTATAAGCACCATTCATGCAAAGCTCGAAGCACTATTTACGCGCTTGGGCTTTAATGTATTAGAAGGCCCACATATCGAGACGGTATACCATAATTTTGACGCACTCAACTCACCACAAAATCACCCTTCTAGAGATGAAACCGATACATTTTATTTTTCGGACGACTTACTGCTGCGCTGCCATACATCCCCCATGCAAGTCAGGGTTATGGAATCGCAGGCTCCTCCTATCCGTATAGTTGTCCCTGGCATGACCTTTAGGCGTGACGAAATTGATGCGACCCATACACCCGCTTTCCACCAAATGGAAGGCCTGGTTGTGGATAAGGGTATCCATTTTGGCGATTTAAAAGGGATGCTAGAACTTATTGTACGAGAACTCTTTGGCCCAGATGCTAAGATACGCCTAAGGCCTAGTCATTTCCCATTTACAGAGCCAAGTGCAGAGGTAGATATCACGTGTTATTCATGCAAAGCAGATACAAAAGAGACCTGCCGAGTGTGCAAAGGCAGTGGTTGGGTAGAGCTTTGGGGTTGCGGCATGGTGCATCCAAAAGTGCTTGCAATGTCTGGTATAGATCCGGATGTTTATAGCGGTTATGCCTTTGGGCTTGGGACAGACAGGCTTACCTCTGCCGTATACGGCATATCAGATCCTAGACTCTATTTCGAAAATGATATGCAGTTCCTTGGTCAGTTTTAATAAATGTTGTCTACAAAAAGATGCCAATAAGGAGGGTCTAATCCCGTGAATATCCCCATCTCCTGGCTAAAAGCCATAACACCTATCAACGATTCGACATTACAATTTTCCGAAAAAATAACAAATATCGGCCTTGCTGTAGAATCAATCCAAAAGCCTGGCGAAGAAATCACAGGTATAGTAATAGGCCAGATAATTTCTATAGAAAAACACCCTGATGCAGATCGGTTATTTGTTACTCGCGCCGATATAGGGTCAGAGGTCTTGCAAATATGTACTGCCGCTACCAATCTAAAAATGGGGGATTATGTCCCCGTTGCAATAAATGGCGCAACCCTTGCCAATGGCCTAAAAATCAAAAAAGGCAAAATGCGCGGACAAGAATCCAATGGGATGCTTGTTTCTGTAGAAGAACTGGGCTACACACGCGATGATTATCCAGAGGCACCAGAGGATGGTATTTATGTATTTGACAAGCCACATCCTTTAGGCGCAGATGCAAAGCCATTTTTTGGCTTGGATGAAGACGTGCTGGAGTTTGATATTTTGTCCAACAGGCCAGACACAAACTCGGCAATTGGCATCGCAAGGGAGGCTGCCGCACTATATGGCAATCCATTTGTGTTACCCGAAATAAATGTAAAAGAAGAGGCCGAAAGCACTGCTTCGGATTATGTAGCTGTAGAAATAAAAGACAGCTCCCGCTGCCCTAGATATATCGCTCGCGTTGTTATAGATGTACACGTAGCCCCGTCACCTGGCTGGCTACGCCGCCGTCTATCTTTAGCCGGGATACGCCCCATAAACAATATTGTAGACATTACAAACTATGTGATGCTCGAATATGGTCAGCCGTTACATGCTTTTGACATAACTGCTGTTGCCAAGAAAAACGGCAAGCATAATATAGTGGTACGCACAGCCACCCAAGATGAAAAATTTACAACTTTGGACGGAGAAAAACGCACCCTTACGGATACCACTTTGCTAATAGCCGATTGCGATAAAGCCATTGGTATCGCAGGTATTATGGGTGGAGAAAACTCCCGCATATCTGACGACACAAAGACAATCCTTTTCGAATCCGCTAATTTTGACCCCGTAAGTATACGGATGAGCGCAAGACAACTAGGGATGCGTACAGATGCATCGTCCCGTTACGAAAAAGGACTTGACCCAAACCTAGCCATACTTTCTGCCAATCGCGCAATGGAATTGATCGAGGAGCTTAGATGCGGCAAGGTAGTGCCAGGCATGGTGGATGTATATCCATCCCCCCGTCAAGCTAAAACCTTCAAATTCAAACCTGAAAATATCGCAAAGCAGTTGGGTTTACCAGATCTGACATCAAAAACAATATACGATTATCTGTCCAAACTTGGCATCAAAACAGATAAAGACAATAATGCCACAGTCCCCACACATCGCGCAGATATAACAATAGAAGCTGATCTGGCAGAAGAAGTCGGCAGATTTTATGGCCTCAACCGTATACCGTCCCGCTATATACAAATGGTTGACGGCATACAAGAATCTGCTTCGTATGGCCCACCATCATATTTGACAACCACAATAAAAAAAGCCGCTGTAGCCCTTGGTTATTACGAAGCCAAGACCTTCCCATTCGAAAGCGCAAAGGTCTTTGACAAATTACTGCTACCTCAAGATCACAAAGATCGCACCCATATTGCGATAAAAAATCCCCTGGGTGAAGATATGGCAGTAATGCGCACACTGCCTCTAAATGGCTTGCTAGAATCTATAAGCCGCAATTACAACAATAACAACGAATCTGCATGTTTATTCGAAGTATCAAAGACTTACCACCCAGAGAGTTTGCCGCTTACAAAACTACCCAAAGAGCCAACCTCTATAACTCTAGCCGCCTATGGTGCAGATATGGACTTCTTATCATTAAAAGGTGATGTAGAAGAAATGCTTGCAGCACTCAATATTACAAATATAGACTTTGTACGCCATCATTTGCCCTATACACACCCGGGCAAAACTGCACTAATCCAAACTGCTCCCACAAAAGGTGAAAATAAGCCAATAACTCCAATAGGATATATAGGTGAAGTACACCCAAAAGTATGCGAAAATTATGAAATTGGCACTACATGCTATATCGCTTGCTTGTGCGTTGAGACCCTTAGCCAGTTGTATATCCCACACCGCAATTTCTCTGCTTTGTCTGTTTTCCCGGCAATGACAAGGGATCTAGCACTTATCATCCCCGAGGCAATTTCTGCAGCAGAGGTAGAGATAGCTATCCGGGAAAGAGGTGGGCCACTTCTTACTCAGGTAAAACTCTTTGACGTATACCAAGGCCCCCAAATAGAAAGTGGCTACAAATCCATGGCATATAGTCTACAATTTAGAGCAAAAGATCGCACCCTTACCGACAAGGAAGCACAAAAACCCCTACGCTCTATAGTGGATAATCTAAAGAACAAGCTCGGCGCAGAGGTAAGGGATAAATAATATAGTATTACCTTAATTTTATTTTGTAAAAGGTTCATGAAAAGAGGCACAAATGAGATTTATTTATATGATACCTGCGGCATTACTGGCTCCTGCCATTCACGAATGGGTCAAGGCTCTTTGCTCTGCCCTCCAAGGCGACCAAACACCAAGAAATACAGGTAGGCTTACACTCAACCCTTTTAAACATTTCGAACCGGTTGGTTTTATGTTTATACTACTCTTTGGCTTTGGTTGGGGCAAGCCTGTAGACACTACGGCTCTACATTATAAAGATCGGCAGCGCGGTGTAATTGTCACATATATTACGCCGGTACTAATAAGTCTTATACTTGGACTTGTTTCTGCTGCCTTGGTTGCAATACTAGCAGGCGGCGGTGGGGACGGCTTGATACCTTTACGCATCGTGTTTTCTCAGCTTGTGTTCTTTCCTTTTTTGCCTCCTGATCTCCATTCTTTGGGGATGATACTGTTGGCACATTTTGCACTTATTAATATAAATTTAGCAATCTTTAATCTTATACCTGTATATCCATTGGCTGCCAACCATATACTGTTGCGACTTAGCCGTCCAGACACTATAGCGCGCCTAACCCACTACGAAAAACCCTTGCAGATTATACTCATCCTGTTTTTGCTTTTTGAAATTGCAGAAAGGGTAATAGTACCTATATCTATGAGGATTATTGTATTTGCTTGGGGGATCGTTGCCTGATGGAGATAGAGTTGGCAGATTTTCATGGGCCTTTTGATTTGCTTTTGCGACTTATAAACAAAAACGAAATTGATATATACGATATACCCATTGCCAAGCTAACCGCCCAATATCTAGAACAAATGGCTAATATGGAGCAGTCTGGCCGCTATGATATGAACCAAATGAGCGAATATGTACTAATGGCGGCAACCTTGCTAGAGATAAAATCCAAAATGCTTTTGCCAAAACCAAAAAAAGATTCTGAAGAGCCAGAAGAAGACCCAAGGGACGAACTCGCAAAAAAACTATTGGCGTATCAAGAAGCGCAAGCCCTAGCTTCAGAGCTTGAGCGCATTTCCCCACCAGGCAAACGTATATCGGGTGCTGGTGATCCTAATTTCTTAGCAGAAATAGAAAAAGACATAGACAGCCAAACCCCAATTATGGATGGGGTGCCACTTTCACATATATGGAACATATTCACAGATGTAATGAGCAGAAGAGCTGCAAAACGAGACGAAGTAAGAGCCGGTTTTGGAGAAATGCAAAAGGAGCGATTTACTTTACCGGAAAAAATCGCATATATCCGTCACAAACTAGAAACAGCGAGTCAAGTGTCGTTGTCATCCTTATTTGAATACTGTAACAGCCGTACAGAAATGGTTGTGACATTTCTAGCCTTATTAGAAATGATACGCCAAGGTATGATTAAAGCAAGACAAAATCACGCATTTGAAGATGTATACTGTGTAGCTGCGTAAGTTGCATTCGCTTGCACACGAAACCCAAGCCTTAACGGAATTATCGCACCTTTATCATTACAGAAAAATAACGGTAGCGTATATAATTCTTATGTCTTAGTGCTATCATGCTTTGGTGTATCATTAAGCTCTATTCGTTCATAGATTTTTTTCAACTGAAAATAGTTAGGTAAGAAAACAGCAATCCCAATGCCACCAATAAGTACAAACGGATACCATACGTGAAAAGGCTGCCTTAATATAAGAGCGATAAGTCCAATTGGTAACAGCAATACTCCAATCACTATCGGCACAACAGTAATCGTCAATACGACTTTTTTATATTTCCCTTGTCGAACAAAAACACCACCCATTATCCCAATAATACCTCCGCAAATACCAATTGCGCCTCCCAAGATACCGCCAATAAGTCCCGCCATTTGAGCATTAAACCACATTTCGCTTATACCTCCCCATATAAAAGTATAAATTACTTGCAAAAATAATAGCATATGCATTGTATCAAAATCAACGTAAAAACCGGGGCAATGATGTTGAAGTGAATATAATGGCACGTTTAGTATAATCACTGTGAGGATGAATATAATATGGAAAAATTCTTGAAAATGGTTGAGGCATCCAATAAGCGTTTCCCCGATGGTGTGTATCCATATCAAATGGCTACACGATTATTGGAAGAGTGTGGCGAAGTGGCAGCAGAAATTAATCATTGGGAAAACTCTGGTCTCAAGCGACAAAAACGCGGAGAACCTTCCAAAGATAAACTTGCCAATGAGTTGAGGCAGACAATAGTTGAACTTTTTAAGATAGCCGTTTATTATTCAGTAGAGAAAGAGTTGGAAGATTCAATTGAACGGTCATTACAAAACTCAAGAAATGAAGGGCTGATAGATTAATTCGATAACAGCGTGAAGGGACTATATGATGGTTGAGATGAATGGCAAACAATTTGATTGGGATATAAAGAAAAACCTGATAAACATTGAAAAACACGGCGTATCGTTTAAGATGGCGGCATCTGCATTTTTCGATCCAAAGGCTAGAATTTTAGATGATGACATCCATTCTCAAGATGAAGATAGATTTATTTTAATAGGTGTAAATAAGTAC
>Ga0123355_10012305_pt1 | contig 13251 bp, 9 predicted proteins | sample TergutEmb28metaG_3_FD_89872 | JGI IMG/M metagenome (GOLD analysis project Ga0123355, IMG submission 89872) | Embiratermes neotenicus P1 segment gut microbial communities from Petit-Saut dam, French Guiana - Emb289 P1 | ecosystem: Host-associated > Arthropoda: Insects > Digestive system > Gut ... | reverse complement strand
CTGTCTTTGTGCTTCCACTCCCCGCTAATCTCCAGATTTTTGCAACTGTATCACCGCTGCTATGGTTCTGGTCGACCGTGATATGCGGACACGCGTGTGGAACGAGATGGACTATTGTATAAATGTCTACCGTATTACCAAAAATCTGTGAAATATGTAAAAAAAAAAAAACTTGGAGAGTTTTTCCCTCTATCAACCATGATCCGTTGAGTAGTTTATTTGTTGCGAATTTTTAAAATTTTTCACGAACTTATGAATAACCCTGCATAATATTTATAATTTATTATTCATCAGACTCGCCGTCGTCACTCATAACTGTATCGTTATCCGTCACCCAGTCACTATCATCTTTATCTTCACCACCGTTCTCCCATAGAATGTCTTCTTCGGATCCGTCCAAAGTATTGCTTATACAACACTTCTTGAAAGATCTGGCGATAACATCCAACATCCAATATTATTCAGTCTGCCTAGTAGGCAAGGGGCGGTTGAAGGAAAGATGCGGATTAGAACCTCAAACTAACCTTTTTTCGTTTAATAAATCGGCAAAAACTAGTACGGATTAGATTCGGGTGCGGATTAGATTAAAGAATGTACGGTATTTGAAAATATACTGCAGGCGTTCAGAACGCTGACGTGATTAAACGCCTGGTCCAGCCTTTTACTTCCTTATATATAGTTCCCGGGATTGGTACCATCTAGCCTCCAGCCCAGCATATACCAGGGCTTCTTACTCCCGAGGCAAAGCAGGCGGGGCGTGAAGCTAAGCACTTACATCCATCTGTTGCCGAAGTTAAGTATTTGTAGAGAAACGTCCTGGGTCTGTATCCAGTGCGTCTGAATGGCCATGATGCTTGTTTTAATACAGAGATAAATTTATATTCTAAGATACTCTCAGATAATGAGACTAGACACAGTCTAATGGTTGACGACGTTGAATGATGGATAGGCAAGGTGATGGAAGGAAGCAGCCTGGGTCTAACTGTAGGCAGACACAACCCGGGAATTTTCTTGTAGGAAGTGAACGGAAATATGAAGTTCTCAGTGAGAATCCGTTGTGTTGTCAGGGATTCGAACCGGGTACTTTATGAATACATTTCTAGATCCAAGTGATTCTCTCCTGTTATTAAGATATTCTAGATTTGTTTATTAACATTTGACCAATTGTCTTCTCTAAATAAGGTACGGATTCCAGGGAAGCCGTGCTACATATCTATGCAAAAATTTTTGTTTTTCGTTTGCTATTCAAAAGCACAAAAATTAAATGTAGAGAACTGTAATTTAGCCTGATGTTTTTTATGGATTGCCTCTCGCATTGAGGATAGGCTGAGGTTTCCAGAAAACATTGTGCTTGTGAAACATCTGGGCCTAAGGCGGAGAAGGCAAATGGTAAATGGAAGATGCATAATGAGGAGCTTAATGATTTTTAATCATCTTCAAATATTGTTCTGGTGGTCAAATTAAGGAGAATGAGATAGGCGGGTCATATGTAACGAATGGTGAGAGAAGAGGTGCATGCAGGGTGTTGGTGGGGAAAACTGAGGAAAAGAGACCACTTTAAAGACCTATACGTATGTGGGAGGATAACATTAAAGAGAACCATCAAGAAAGAAGATATGATGCATGGACTGAATTAATCTGGATCAAGAGAGGGACAAGCGGTTGGATCCTGTGAACACTTTCGTTGACAGTCAGTTTACACCAAATACAGAAACTTTCTTCTCTAGTTGACACAATATGAGCTCCCAAAAAATGGCGGTACTCCATGGAGCAGATATGATGCTCTGTAGATTAGTCTACCTTTCTGCTTTAGTTTTGTTCTTGGATATTCGATATTTCTCAGCATTTTTTTTACCGCTGTTCTTTCAGCTGTCCTTTACCTTCTGTCTTCATATCCCCTCTTCATTCGGCACTAAACAGCAGAGGATGTCCCCGACACTTGCTTCATCTTGCATCGTAAACTTTATGGACGTAATCATGGATGCGTGACGTAGACAATGGGCCATGATCCTGTTTCCCCTGGGACTACTGGACCGCACAGTCTTAGACATTCAGCTCCCAAAGAGTGAGATTATAAACTCTTGCTGACCAGTGGAATGACCCCTCATGTCTCTGAATTGATATCATGAGACATTACGTACAACGAGACAATGCATTGTGAAGGGCAGACACGTGCGGAAATGAGTGCATTAAGTTATACAACAGGCCGACACTAAAACTTCTGATACTGTTTGTCAGTGGAATCAAATCTTGTGAACACTGTAATAGTAGGAACATGGTTGGATTGATCTGACTCAGAACGGGGCCCTTGTGATTCTGGCAATTATACGTCGGGATCCCTGTACAGTGGGGAACGTCTTGACCAACTGTGCGGGCAACTATCGGCTTCTGAAGGGGAAATCTCAATGCATTACAGTCTCGGCCGCTGGCATCTAGGTTAAATAAGCCATAGATAAATTCCGTTGAACGGATTCCTACTTGAGAATCTAACGGTTCCTCAGCTAGTCAAGAAGTTTGTTTGAAGTCATGGACCAGAAATTTTTTTACTCTTACACAAGACACAAAAATGAATTATTATATAATTTTACAGTTAAAATAGTAAAACTTCAACTCCAGCATGTTTCTACACTCTTCGGGTCATTTTCAGGGAGTACGCATCAATTGTATTTGTATAAAACATAGCTGTGTGTAGTTCAGAGAGTTCTGTTTCAGGCTTCGAGTCTTCTAATAACACCAAAACTTATTTTTGGATTATTTATTTACAAAAAGTCATGTTTTATAAAAATATAAATGATACGTACTCCCTGAAGATGACCCGAAGAGTGTCAAAACGTATTGGAGTTCAAGTTTTAATACTTTGATTGTAAAGTCATAATATTTTGAATTTTGTTGGTGCTGTTTAACGTAATTATTAATTAGTCTACTGACATGATTGACATACAATTCGTTTCCTGTGTTGTTACCTGCCATTAGTCTCTGTTCTAAGCCAGACGAATCCAGTCTACCGTCTCTTCTCCTATTTCTTTAAGGCCCATCTTAATATTATCCTGCCATTCATACTTACATTTTTCAAGCGGCTTCTTTCCTCGAGTTTTTCGCACCAAAAATCTTTATACATTTTTTGTTTCCCACGTGTCACACGGGCCTCGCCTATCTCACCTTGTATCCTTGACTGTGATAAAGTATTTGGCTTGGAATAACGTCATGAAGATCATTTTTACCCTCTTTTCTCCGTATCAGTTCCTCTCTCCTAAGTTAAAATGTTCTGCTCAGCCTAATGTTCTCAGAAGCAGTCTATCCATAAAAATAAAAAAAATACCTAAATTTCTTTAGAAAAAGTAGATGAAATGGATAAGTAGGTTTCTTGCTACATTCACATTTTATGAAAGCGATAATTTTTGCGAGGTGATTAGACGAAAGAGAACAATACTCTGAAATATTTGCTCTATGCTTACATTTCCTACCTTAGTGAACTGTCCCTTAAGTTGGAGATTTAATAGCCACCTGATGGCACTTTCTGAAATCACATCTTCCTGCACTCACACTTCATGAACGTCGCTAAGACATTGCTGCAAATATTGAGATGAACTTAAAAAGGATAGAAAACTAAAGCAGTGTTTATTATTGTATCTTCTTGCAAATTTTATTTTCTTTCTTTCTTTATTCCTTTCTTTGTTTTATCTGACTCACTTTTATTTTTATTACTTATTTCTTTTGTGGTTTAGTTAACAGTTCTATTTGAAGGTCAAACAATTCAGTGTCGAATATTTGCATGATTATTGAGAAACTGACCAATATTGTGGGAAGAGTTGTAGTGGTGTAAAATGAGACACTTCCCACTGAATTTGACCGAAGATACTAGACAGAACCCACAGAAGTTAAAGGAGACAGTATCGTGACACAAATTTGAAATCAGAACCCCACAAATCCAAGAGGGTTACGTTCCAGCTGCGACTGTTGAAAATCCCTGTTGCTGTCTCCCATAGTTGTTTCGATTCCAGTCCTTCATTGTCCGTTCTTGTATTTTCACTTGCATTTTATTCTTTCACTTCCTCTTTTTCTTACCCATCATCCCCATTCAGGAGTATGTCAGCTGACTAAACACCATCTTTGTAAAGATGAAACCATTAACACCGTAGTCCAGTGTCGAAAAAAGGTCTCTGTATTTGACACAGATCTGTTCGTGAGCTACACACGGATCGCCGTGGTCAGCTTTAAATTAAATTTAGCAAAACAGGGGTAGTGGGGCGAGGGATAATGAATATTAATATTCATGCAGATGATACAACAGTGAACTGTAACCATAATTAGAACCCATGTATCGCCATTCTATAAGCGGCGTTATTACGATATTTCTAATTGTGTTCTAAGTAAACTGGACAGGGCTCAATAACAAACTTCTTGCACGTGCAATAAAAGTGGCAATGTGAAAAATTATTTACCACCAAAATGTTGTTCAAAGCACCGTGTCTTCGAAAATAACAAATAAATTACTAAGTACACTGTAAATTGTGTGTAAATATGTGTAGGTGACACGGAAGTGCATATTTGTATATACCAGCAAATAAGTGGCACGGCACTTCCGGTTTGGCCGTTGGGCGGCTGTCACCAATGGAGTTTCGGACTCGATTTCACTGCTTTCCGTGTGGTATTTGTGGTGGACAACGCAGAACTGGGACAGGTTTCCGACTAAGGGTTTTGTCTTTCTCTCCCACTCTTTTTCCCCAGGTGAGTCGTATCCATTCATGTAACAGGACTTTATATATACTTTATATATACTTGGCAGCTGAGAGCGACTTGAATGAAATATTCTTCGCCCAATCTTAATACAGATTTTTTTGTGGTTTATTTCATGATTATGCAAATGGTACACAAATCCAATCTTACCGAATTACAAACTTGTACTTCGTTTTATTTATTAGTATGTACCACCTGCTTCGAATTGAAACGCTATGAAATGCGGACACAGAGAGTGTTTCTATGCATTTTTTTATTTTTCTTCGAAAAAAAATCGGTGGCGCCTTATGCCAGGCAGTTGTCCTCACACTTCTCTGCGCGGAGGCCTGGCTTTACCTTTATTTACTTAAAATTCGGTAAATGAAGCCAAGACCCAATAGAGGCCGAAATGGGTGAGAAACAAATTCAATACAAATTCATCATAACTTATGGTCTTCTAACTAAACGTAAGTGTGATTATGACCCATGTCATAGAGACTGCAACAAGTGTAAGTGAAGTTTTAAAATAAATTATTCATCCCACAAATATATGCGGTTTAATAATTTAGATGTAGCAAATTCTACTTGTCCCGCTATCAAATGAGAATTCAGGCTAATTGTGGCGTTTCAGCAACAGACAGACCCCCAGTCTTTGAAACGCCTTTCCAAAGAACAACGACTTCGACAGGTACTTATGAAGCACCACTAGCTCAGCTATGAAACTTCTTCAGAACTGTCAATCACATGCCTCAGTTATGTCGCGGTAACAGGTTCCTGTATTGCCCACATGCGTGTGGTAGTAGCTGTAATGAAGGTGCAGGGTAGGAGGTAACCGCAGGATCCTGTTCGGGTTGGACTGTAGGACGTTCAGGGAGCGTAATTTCTTGACGTCACTGAAGGCTTGATGTTGCCCTGTTCACTTCCTAACTCTGAGTAAAACTCCCCGGGGTTTTCATGTAAATTTCAATTTCAATGGAGATTAGCCTCGGGATTACTTTCATTAGTGAAGTTTCGACCGCGGGGTATGGCCACCAGCTCACAGTCGGTGTTTAAATTAAGTAGACGCCTCGCTCTCTACCAATTTACGTATTAAATCCTTGAGGGATGGGTTAAGTTCGAAAATTAAGCCGTAAATGCACTACTGATTTTGCATAATCAAAATGTTTATAATATTTTATATTACTTAAATTATGTAAAAATTCCGGCCTAACCTCTCACGGAAATTCTGTGTAATATAATCCTTCGGCACAGTGATAGCTTAATGTTCGTTTCGAGAGGCTACGTAGAGCAAAACCGGGAAATGAGGGTCGAATACGGCAGAGAAAAAAAAATTATTCTTTATTCCAGAGCATTTAATTTCCGTTTCAGGAGTTACGGAACACAATTTCCTAGGAGGCATAACTGCCGTGTCTGAAGATGACAGGTCACCTCCTTTCAGTTAAACATTTGTGGGAGTCTACCTGCAGCCCTCCAACTTCTTCGTTGTTTGGCGTTTAGCTGAAAAATGGGTAAAGTTTACATTCACATTATTAGGTGCAGTAGGCTCGAAGTTCGTGAATCTAGATGTTCGGAATTTCAGCCTTTCGTTATATATTTTAATACCATTCTTTTGAGCTTTCGTGGTTTGTTCCGACGCATCGGGATGAGATCGCGCGTGGGGACATTCAGCTTTTCCCACTCTCCTGCCATCGCGCAGAAAATTCTCAGCTCTTCAAAGTTCTGCCTTTCAGACAGTTAGAGTTGGTTACTTCTATAGTAGAAGGAAAAGACTCTACTTAATTTAAGTTTTGTTGCATTTAATGTTTTAAAAAATTGCTTGCAATTCATTAAAATAAATTGTAATTATTTTATTTTGTATGTAACATTATATCTCTAAACTCTATTTCATAACATTTTGGAAACAAGTAAACCCTTTTCACTGAAAGTAGATTACGGTATTTGTGGCGGTTTTTTATGAGTCTCAATAAACCTGTAGAGACGAAGAGTAATCTGTTTTATTTAAATGTCCTTTGCGTACCGCGCAGTAAACACGTTTTCTCTTGGTTATAAAAACCATTCAGTGAACAAGTTGTAGGAAAACAATCGCTCTTTGTCCTGAGATCCGTATAAAACACATAAATGCAATGTGTGAGGAGAAAGCAGAATTTTTAAATTTCAAACCTGATGGAACATTAAGTATTCACTGAGCTTTAGGTGGTTTATCGCAGACTTGGGAAAGTTACAGTTTTTTCTTTCCTTTTTTAATTAAAAGCACGTTCACCATTTCGGATTCTGTTGGACATTTCCCACAAGTAAATTTTAATTACGAACATTGAATTTTAAACTTAAAAACTTGTCGTTGGATGTTGTACATTTTTAAAATAATGGGCACAAATTCCGTACGTTAATATGAGAATTGGCCGACATGCACATCCACTGATTTAGTAGTAATACAAGCGTTAATATTAAAAGTATTCCAGGTTGGCCCACTCAAGCGCCTTCAATATAAAAACTGTGTCACTGAAAATAAGTCGCTTTGCCGGATGGTCAAGTGTGGCGCCATACAGGTGTGAAGTGGGGTGGAAGCAAAACTGTTTAAATTCGTGGTGCTATTTTTTATATTAAGGCCATTGACTGGTTTCGCGCTTACACCTCTCTGTCCCACGGAAGACAGCTCTCTTTATCCATCAGATAGAAATGTCGATGGACCCAGAGCTAGTTGGATGTAACGGCTTACAAAACATGATTGCTCTTGTTATAAGTCGAAGACATGTTATCACATGACTGATCAGTTTGTGTTCTCATTATGTTTCACTGCAGTAAATGTAGGGGGATAGAGTAAGTGATAAAGCGAGGCAGAGTCGAGCTGAATTGCAACATTATACTCTATAATATTTTTCGGTGTTAATATTAATATTAGCTTTATTATTGCAAAAAGTATTATTATTATTATTATTAAACAGCCTGGGAATTGAATAAGCCAATTGTATTATACAATAGGGCAAAATTGTTGTAGAAGAATATTGGTCATTTTTTAACAGAGAATTTCAAAGATTTTATGAATTGGGATTCGAATTTTTAAGTATTACTCAGTGGGCTATAGTTGATACCGCTATTATTTGTGGGGTGACGTCGTGTTGTCTGGCAGGTTCGTACCAACGGTTCTGAGAAAGATATTCCTCTATCTTCATGATATCTCCACATTTTCTTCGCACCAATTCCCAGCACTGGAAAATTAAGGCAAAATGCATGTATCTCATATCCGTGCTGCCAACATGGTTCCATATCAAAAAGTGTAATTTGATTTTGATCAGTTTCCGCTTCCAGGTTATCAGCATTCCTGACTTGCATTTTGGAGGTTCCTAGTTATTCAGGGTTAAGGTTATTCATTTCATTGCTCAGAAACTAGCTCACCCCGTATATACCGTAAGGCCTTCCTCTGAGCCCCCGGAGAAATGTTGAAACAGTAACTTAATTTTCTCACAGTTATTTGTATTTGTCCATCTCATCACTTCGCAGTATACTAGGATACATTTTCGTATCACCAGTATTGCAGCCTTATACGATGTAAAGTCTTACGAGTATATTTTAGAAAAAAAAAGTCATCGGTTCGGTAAAGCTGGAGTTTCAAACTCACAGTCCACCCTGAAATTGTATAAAATACAGCTCCTTGATAAACACCATCCGAGTCTTCCCTGAATGTGCAGACAGGCTTTGCTACCAAACTTCATTCTACACATCCCGTTGTTGCACGATATGTAAAAAGGAATGTAAAGAACAGCCAATCACAACTCAGCTTTGGCAGGTATTTAATGTCATATTTTACTACATGTTTCGGCCTCGCGTGCCTATCATCAGGTGCTTTTATTTATAAAAATATTGAGAAAATTATATAGAATACCATAAAATTTGTGAGCGAGATTGAGGTTCAATTTTAAAGAAGTGCCAATTTGAAAACAAGTTTTCACGTAATTTCAGCCTGAATTAGAAACTTAAAAAACAGATTCATTCTTCATGCATTCTTGGAAAGGGAATTAGATGTCAATCTTACAAATTTTGTGATATTAAATAAATTTTCTCAATGTTTTTACAAAAAAAAGTAGACAGTAATCAGTAGACAGTGTGCACTTTCTTGGAAAGATATTTTCGTTCTTTCTTGCTGTCGCTCTGTTGTCACTGCTGTCTGCCCCTTATACTGTCTACACCTTTCCCCTCTTGAATATTACGTTAGAGACGGACCTTTTTGGGCGTACAAGATGACTTCAAATGTTAAATGTCCAGCCCTGACCCTGTGTAAGGGCACTGCTGTCAACGGACGATAGCGACCTTTATATAGTGAGACCTTTTCAACTCAAATGCCCCTTGACCCTGGAATAATGTGGTCTTAAAGATGAAGTAACCCCAACGGATACTGGCCTTTTAGAATTAGACTTCCTTTAGGTCAAGTAAGTTTGCTTATCGAAACCAAAATTCTAGACATCAGTTTATCACGTGCTGAGTATTTTACTTACTGAATAGGAACATGCAATAAAATTTATTCGTACGAATTTTTAAGCCGATAAAAATAGGAAAAATCGTACTGGGTAACTCTGCAAAATGCCTCTATTTATTTATTTTTTTGTTTTATTTCTCCATTACGTAAATTCATCGTGCAGCAGGAGGCTTTTGTGCCTGCGGTTCGCGAACTCTGATCGTTATAATCACTGTCAGCTGGTTTTTCAAATAGGATTTGGACTACTCATTTGTTAGCCCCCTCTGGCGAACCGATAGAGATTGTGGCGAACTGCATTGTGCTAATGAAGAATATACGATTACACATGGACTGTAAGGCAGCCCCTGATTCTATCTCAATTAATATGAGCAGAGTTTATTAAAGTATTGCAAAACCGATTGTTAATATGGTGGCTTGGTGTGTGGCCAACCGAACAGGGGATGTCATGTTAATATGCTGAAAACAAGTAATGAAGAAACATAGATTAAAACAATAATTAGGACTGCTGATATGGAATAAATTCAACGAAAATATGGTTCTCCATGTTGTTCTACCTCTTGATGAAGGGTATACATAGGTTGAATATCCGTATTTAGTAAATCATTCATACTTACTTGTTGGCTGCAGAAATCATGGCCAAAGTGACCTGACTGTACAATAGCTACTTGTATTTGTACAACGAAACATTTAATGAAATAACGTTCAATTCCTCCATAAAGAGTGTTTGATGGACATCTTATAATAGTGGAGAAATTTATTTTCATCATTGTTAAGGTCGACTGGAATATGATATCATTTGATTTCTGTATCGGTTCGGTCGGTCGGTTACCGCAAGACATTAGTAACACCCACCAAGCTTGAAAGCCTTAAGAATATAAAATATTATAGTAACATATTTAAAGACCATATTTTAAAGACCTATTTTAACAAGTTTTCTCCCATGAACGTTTTTGTTTCCGAAGTGGCTTCTTTCTTTATATTCGACAACTAAAACCTACTGATTTCCTGTCTTTCTCTCGTGCTATATATTGTGTCTACTTCATAAGTTTCCGGTAGTGTTACATTTTGGGTCAACTTCATACGTTTCCGGTTGTGCTTTATGTTGGGTCTACTGCAAACTGTTCCAGTCGTGATGCAAATTGGGTTTATTTCATACGTTTCCGGTTGTGATACATGTTGGGTCTACATTATACGTTTTCGGTCGTGCTACATGTTGAGTCTACGTTATACATTTTCGGTCGTGCTACATGTTGGGTCTACATTATACGTTTTCGGTCGTGCTACATGTTCAGTCTACGTTATACATTTTCGGTCGTGCTACATGTTGGGTCTACGTTATATGTTTTCGGTCGTGCTACATGTTGAGTCTACGTTATGCGTTTTCGGTCGTGCTACATGTTGAGTCTACGTTATACCTTTTCGGTCTTGCAACATGTTGAGTCTACGTTATACGTTTTCGGTCGTGCTACATGTTGAGTCTACGTTATACGTTTTCGGTTATGATACATGTTGGGTCTACTTCTTACGTTTTCGGTCGTGCTACATGTTGGGTCCACTTCATACGTTTCCGGTCGCTACATTTAGTTCTACTTAATACTTTTTCGGTCGTGGTAAATGTTGGGTCTACTTTATAGGTTTTCGATTGTGCTACATGTTGGGCCCACTTCATACCTTTCCGGTCGTGCTACATATTCGTTCTATTTCATAAGTTTTCGGTCGTGCTAAATGTTGAGTCTACTTTATACGCTTTCGGTCGTGCTACATGTTGGGTTTACTTCATACGTTCCCAATCAAACTACATATCGTTTCCACTTTACATTGTCCCTCTCACGATATGCGTTTCATTTACTTCACGTCGTCTCCGTCATGCTACACGTTCCGGCAGTACCATCTAATAATGTTGGTAAACAGTGCAAATTTTGAAGTTTGTCATTGCGCTTTTTTTAAGTTTCTGTTACTTTTGTTCTATTATTCCCAAATATTCTCCTCAGCAGCTTCATCTCTAAAGCTCTCTTCCCTTGTTGTAAGAAACCAACATTCACAACCATAGAAAGCAGCAGATAATATTTTATGTTTTTCTGTTTCTTAACTTCATCTCTCAATTTTATGCTTACTAATAAATAAATCCATTTTTATGATCCTTAGAAGAATTACAGTTTGTTCTTTATAGGTAAATAATTTTGTATTCGCACATGAAAATGCGCAACGGTGAACAAACATCAAGTTTCCTTGAACACGTACGCGTAAGTTTCCACGTGCAGGAAGTAAGTTTGCTACAGTTCCACCTGTAGTCCATATATGTAAATGTAACGCAACGAGTTGCTGGTCAAATGAATATAAGAAGAATTTTATGTAACCTCCCACCTTTTCACGGAAGGTTTTGCTCTCGTGGTGGTCGTCGGGGTAATTACGCAGTAAGCTATACCTGGCAAGATGATAATTTCTTTCCTCCGAAACATCGGAAGAGACGTTCCAGCCTGCAAGGTACAGGCTACAGAAGACCATTATTTAAGAAACATATTTTTAGTATCGATACATCCGGTATCGATCTTGCTCAGCTGCAATAAATCTGAAATGAGGGAACAAGTGATAGCCGTAATTTGCAGATATTTGCTCGCGATGGTCCCGAAGCGACTGTGTGACTCCATCACGATAATTAGCTCAATCGTGAAAACTCACGACCCGCAGTAGTCCTGCTGCTGATCGCTGCAGGACACCCTGCCCCTCCCTCTCTCTGGGCGATGTCCCTTCTGTCTTACAAGCAAGAGCCCGAGCGACTGATATTCACAAGCTCCTCTGTTGAAAGTGTATTCCGACGGAGTGTCGATAGTATCTCAAACATGCTATGTTCTTTGTGGCATTTCACCGCGTGTTTTACTGCTTAAGAAAGGGTAATTAACTGACAAGTTCTATTTTTGGGAGAAGCACACCCCCAAAATGTGGAATATAGAAGTTTATTGTTCATTCTGCCATTTAACAAGTAGAATTGCACAGCTTCTACACGTTTTCAATTGTCCCTTATTCCTTACATTACACGTAACTTCGGAATCTCTGTTTCCGACCTTTGGTGAAAGTCTGGTGAAATGTTGCGTCCTGTCTGACGCAGCTGAGAAAATTCCTTTTCATCAGAGCGCAGAAAGAGATCGTTTTTCAAAACATTGTTGTTACGTTCCGCGTATGAAGGAAGTAAAGCACGAGTATCCGTGTGCTTGCCATAAAGGCAAGAATAACGCTCATTTCAATTCACCATAACCTCAAATTTAAAATTTAATAGTTTCTTATTGCAGTTTATTAATTTTTTACACTGATTGTGGTCTTTTTGACAACCATAACTTGAATGTGCTAAAGTACCTGAGAATGGTAGAACAGTGCCGAAACATGTAGTGAACATGAACAGTGACAAGCATATAAAACGTATTTTTAAATACGACTTACATATTTAGTAACACGTAACACACCATAACGAGAAATTAATCAACATAAATTTTGGAAAAACTTTGCAAGTTTAATCACATTGAAGAAAGGAGGAGCAGATTTCAGCTGTCTATAGTTGTAGAGATATAGACGTCTTCGAACCCTAAGATGAAGGCTGGAGTCGGTTGCGGTCTACGTGTCTAAATGTTGTCATAATTCAGAAGCTAAGTGCGCGAAAATAAATTCGGCACTCCATGCTGCCATAAAATTCAGGATTATTAATCTACTCCTTTTTATGCAATTAATACGTTATTTACACAACTATAATTCTACTATTTGTTTTTATGGATGTGTTACTTTTTCTCCCATATTAGTGTTATGTAATTTTGCCTGTTGTTTTTTATGGGTGTGAAACATGGTCGTTGACACTGCGGGAGGAAAGGAAGCTGAGGGCGTTTGAGAACAGGGTGTTGAGGAGAATATTTGGACTAGGAGGGACGAGGTAACGGGGGAATGGAAGAGATTGAATAACGAGGAGCTAAATGACTTGTACTCCTCACCCAATATTGTGCGGGTGATAAAATCGAGAAGAATGAGATGGGTTGGGCATGTGGCGCGTATGGGTGAGGAGAGGGGGTGTATAGGGTCTT
>Ga0123355_10012304_pt1 | contig 13253 bp, 17 predicted proteins | sample TergutEmb28metaG_3_FD_89872 | JGI IMG/M metagenome (GOLD analysis project Ga0123355, IMG submission 89872) | Embiratermes neotenicus P1 segment gut microbial communities from Petit-Saut dam, French Guiana - Emb289 P1 | ecosystem: Host-associated > Arthropoda: Insects > Digestive system > Gut ... | reverse complement strand
TCGATCGTAGGTGAACTTACAAGACAATATATGCTTAGATTACGAGAGCAAGAAAAAAGTGCCGAAGCATATAGATAAGTTTCTATGCTTAACGTTTTTGCCGTTCAAATAATTTTGATTTTTTTTATTGGATTGATTGCTGGGGCAATTGTTTTGCCAATTAAATTTTGGCACGGGTGGGGTGTAATTTCGACAATAATAGTCCTTATCGGACTTGTTCTTGTATATTTCGTCGGACTCTAGGCGATAATCTAGACCATGCAACTTGCAACATCGATAAAGCAAAACACGCTGGTCATCCACTTTAATGGCGAGCTTGATCATCACACCGCGGATTGGACGCGTCAAAGCCTTGACTCTGTCATGCTTGAAACACGGGCGGCCCAGGTTGTGCTTGACCTTGCGAATTTGAAATTTATGGACAGCACAGGTATAGGTGTCCTGATTGGCCGTTACAAAAAGATGAAAGAACGCAACGTTCCAATTTTCATAAGCAATCCAACGAATCAAGCGGAACGGATTTTCAAGCTTACTGGACTTTACACAATCATGCCAAAAATAGGAGGAAAATTATGAACATATTAAACACAGTTAAAATCGAGTTCCCTGCCCAAAGTATAAACGAGAGCTTTTCTCGCGGCGTAATTGCTATGTTTGTTGCGCAACTTGATCCAACGGTGGATGAGGTCAGTGATATCAAAACCGCGGTGTCCGAGGCGGTGACAAACGCAATAGTTCATGGCTATGATGAACGCGGAGAAGGCAAGACCATTGTTATCGAGGCAACGCTTTATCCTGACCACATTAACATAAAGGTCACCGACACAGGAAAAGGAATAAAGGACATTAATATGGCGATGCAGCCATTTAATACAACAAAGCCGTCCGAGGAACGTTCGGGCATGGGATTCACGGTTATGCAAAGTTTCATGGATAATCTCGAGGTCAAAAGCCAAATTGGCAAGGGAACAACAATAATAATGCGAAAAGCAGTAGGGGGGTGAGCGATGGATCTTGTCTCGCGTGCCAAGGCGGGTTGCGAGGATGCCAGACGCGAACTTATCCAGACAAACTCGCCCCTTATTAAATCTATCATCAGGCGTTATATAGGAAAAGGCGTCGATTATGACGATCTATATCAACTTGGTGCACTTGGGTTTATAAAAGCAATTCACAAATTTGACCATGTCCATGGTGTAAAGTTTACAACTTATGCTGTTCCGCTTATTGCGGGCGAGGTAAAGCGTTTTCTTCGTGATGACGGGGCAATAAAGGTCTCTCGTTCTACAAAAACACTTTACACAAAAATTAAAAGGTTCCTCGCGGAAAAGCAAAACCAAGCAACTGCACCAACAATTGATGAAATCGCCGCCGAGCTTGAAACAACTCGAGAAGACGTAATCTACGCGATGGAGGCGGCCCAGATGCCCTTGTCGCTGTTTGAAAAATCCGACAAAGAAGATGGCGATGGATTGTCATTGGCCGATCGAATTCCTGCACCAACAACACTTGACATATCCGACAAGCTTTTGTTAAAGAACTTGCTAACCGCCCTCGAAGACCGTGAACGAAAAGTCATGATTTTGCGATATTTTCGTAACCAAACCCAGTCCGAAATCGCAACAAGATTGGGCATCAGCCAAGTTCAGGTCAGTCGCATCGAACAACGCGTCCTTGAATCCTGGCGCGACACCCTCTCCGAGAAAATCGTTTGACATATAAATAGTTTCACCTATATACTCCATTATTGGAGGCCTGTCTATGAAATTCACAAAATTAATACTATCAACTCTCGCCATCGTGGCACTCATAATCCCCGCAACACTCCTACTCACCGCATGCCGGAGCGGAAATAACTACGAAATCAACCCCGTCATCCGTGCAATCGCAACCCAAACACCAACCACCACAGTCAACGGAATCGAAATGCCAAAAGTCCTTGAATACCTAACTGACGGCAATTACAACTACTTCTTGCTTGACATAGGTGCACTTCAACAAACATTCGTTGCTCAAATTTTTGACACTATGCACACACAAGGCGGTGCAGTAACTATAAATATGTCGAGGACAGAAACCGAGGATAAAGAAGTGAAGACAGGAACAACAACTTCAGTATCAGAAAGCCTAAGCACAAGCCTAGCAACAGGCGAACAAGTCACATTAACGGAGGCAGTAAACAGGGGCATATCGTTCATGGGAATCTCACTTTCCAACGTGACAACTACCACAAGCGTTGATGAAATATTCACGATCACAACACAGGGCGGAACAACACGACAATGGTCAACCGATGTCAGTGAAGCCGTCAGAATAGGTAACTCAACATCATTTGGTGTAACAATCGGCCCAAACGCAGAGCCAGGCTACTATAGAGCAGCATTATTTGCCAACACCGAAATATTCAAGAAAATACAAACCTGCCTAGATAACAAGGAACTAATCTCAATCGAAGTAGTTGCGGTCGCAAGGGGTTTCACAAGACGTGTGGAATTCAGTCCAAATAACGTATTCGACAACAGCCCAATTTCAACAATTCGCCTGCACAACATGTCCGACCCGCTATTTCTCGCGCAATTACCAATTCCACCTGAACCACTACCGCCGCCGCCACCGCCGCCACCACCATTTGCTCAAATTTCGGCGGGCCTTTCCCGTTCTCTCGCTGTAACTGATTGTGGTCAACTTTGGGCGTGGGGCAGTAATTTACATGGTGGAACTGGTCTTGGGACAGGTTCAGGAAACACACTTGTTCCAACGCGGGTAGGGACGTCAACAAACTGGGCATATGTATCGGCGGGTAGTTCTCACTCGCTCGCAGTTACAAGGGCTGGTCAACTTTGGTCGTGGGGAAACAATGCAGATGGTCGAACAGGTCGGAATACTACCACTGGCAACACGCTTGTTCCAACCCGTGTAGGCACGGCAACAAACTGGGCAACTGTTTCGGCGAGTAATGATCACTCGCTCGCAGTTACAAGGACTGGTCAACTTTGGTCGTGGGGGCGGAATTTTCATGGTAGAACAGGTCTTAATACTTCCGCTAATACCGCAACACTCGTTCCAACTCGGGTAGGGACGGCAACAAACTGGGCGTCCGTTTCGGCGGGTAATGATCACTCGCTCGCAGTTACAACGACTGGTCAACTTTGGTCGTGGGGAATTAATGCAATGGGGGGAACAGGTCTCAATACCTCATTAGGCAGCACACTTGTTCCAACACGCGTGGGAACTGCAACAAACTGGGCAACTGTTTCAGCGGGTAATTCACACTCGCTTGCCGTAACAACAGACGGTCAACTTTGGTCATGGGGGTCTAACGTAAATGGTCGGACGGGCCTTGATACTGCTTCTGGTATCACACTTGCCCCAACACGTATAGGCACGGCAACAAACTGGGCGTCTGTTTCGGCTGGTAACACTCATTCGCTAGCAGTTACAACAAGTGGGCAACTCTGGTCGTGGGGAAGCAATTTAGATGGTCGAACAGGTCTCAATATTACCACCGGCAACATACTTGTTCCAATCCGCGTTGGAACTGCAATAAACTGGGCTACTGTTTCGGCGGGTAGGGACCACTCGCTCGCAACTACTACGAACAATCAAGCATGGGCATGGGGCAATAACGCAAATGGTCGATTAGGAGACGGTACGACGATAAATCGTTTGAGCCCCGTACAGATTATTGTAGGTAAATGACTTGACAACGCACCGATGATAATTTAATATTGTTGCATACTATCTTTGTGGGTGGTCTTTGTTACTGAGGATGAAAATAAAAAGGAGAAAAAATGACAAAAACAACAAAAATAATCATCGCCTGTGTTGTTGCTGTGACCTTGATTGTGCCTGCGATTGTTTTACCAATCGTCCTGACACGGTCAAACACACACCGCCTAACGGGCATTACACTAATGACACCATTCAGTTCCGCTACCATCAACCGCACAGGTTTTAATGTTTTGGATGAACTGGAAAACCTGGTCAGTGACGACCTCGTCAAAGAAATTATTAGGGTTATCAGAGAGTTTAATGAACACGAAGAAACCGAAGACTTTTTAAGTGACCTAATCGCTGATTTACTCGGCGATGAACTCGACGGGATCGAAGTAGAACTCATGCTACACGCACCGGCTGGACCTGCAAAAGACCTGTTTTTACAACACATTGAACTTTTCCGCGACGCTGCGATTGGTTCGCCCGATTGGAATTTGCCCGGTTTGATGGAGGCAATCGCACCCGTGGTTGATGAACTTGACCTAATTTTGTACAGATTTGGGTTCTGGTCGTTGTTAAAGGAAAACGTTAACAACCCGCACTTCCTTGTAATCGTTGAGCATGTTCAAGTCCTGTTGACCGCCGACCCTGAAAACCTTGAAGGGTTTAACGTTTGCGCACTTGCAACGGCGTTTAATAGTTTGTTATCCGGCGTTACTGGATTCGATTTACTTTCGCTTAATGACATGATTGGGGACCTGTTTGCACTTGTTGGTGATATAGGCATAAGAATTTCCGGCAACAGCTTCCGTATCACAAACACAGCAACCTTGATAGGTAACATCCTTGGTGGTCAAACGGCAATCGATGGCCTGGAAGACGCCTTAGACGGCTTCCTTGAATTCGCGATTGTTGAAAGGGTAGGAAATTATCTCAACCTTGAGACAGGTCTTGGTGCACCATCTGGTGTTGACACAATACCTCTTCGAGACAGTCTCGGAGCGGTGCTTCCGTTGTTCCTTGGAACATTGCTTCCTGCAACGGTTATAAACGAATTACTTTATGGAATTGATGCCTCAGTTTATCAAAGTGGCAGGGACCTTACAATAACTCTAAGCCTTGACTTGATTAAAATTCTGCCGGCAATTCTTGGATTGCTAGAAGACGAAATAAACGAAGCAGAACAATCAAGCAACATTCAAATCGGCAATATGGTAAATCAACTTGCGACAATTATTGGAACATTGCCGCTTTCATTGAGTTTAAATTTCCGAAGATAGTTGTTGACAAGTTAACGGACTTGTTATAGAATAGAAGTTGGAACAAGGAGGCAAGGGTATGTACGCGATTGTCAAAACAGGTGGCAAACAATACAAGGTCGAAAAAGACTCGGTTTTGTTTGTCGAAAAAATGAGTGCCGAAGTAGGCGGAACGGTTGACCTCGAGGTCGTTATGTCCGTTGACAAATCGGTTGCAACAATCAACGGCAAAGTGGTAAAGGCAAAGGTCATTGAACACGGTCTTGGCGAGAAATTGGATATTTTCAAATACAAGCCAAAGAAAAATTACCGTCGCCACATGGGCCATCGTCAACCGTATACCAAGTTGCAAGTTCTATCTGTATAAGGAGGTAAACAAGTATGGCAACAAAAAAAGGGGGCGGAAGCTCGCGTAATGGAAGGGATTCTAATTCCAAACGACTCGGCACCAAATGTGGTGACGGGCAAGCCGTAAGTGCAGGCAGCATTCTTATCCGCCAACGCGGTACAAGGATTCTGGCAGGCGAAAACGTCGGCACTGGCCGCGACCACACTTTGTTTGCATTGCAAAACGGTCGGGTTGCATACCGCACAACAAAGGAAGGTCGCAAAAAGGTATCTATCGTCGCCTAGGTTCATATACATGGGCTATGAAAAGTTCAAAAATTAAACCGTTGCTTACTGGATTGATTTATTCAATTTTGGCGACGGTTTTCTTTGTTTTGGTTCTTGCGATTTTTATCGTTCTTGGTATGGGCGGTATGGCAAGTGACATCTTCATCCAAATCGCAAAGGTTCTGTCGATTTTCTTTGGTGTTGGTATGGCGTTAAAGTCCGTTAATAAACTTGGCTGGGTTTACGGCCTCGCCACAGGGGTTGTTTATTCCTTGCTTGCATTCTTGATATTCTCGGTTGTTGATGTTAATTTTGGAATCGGCGTAGGTATCCTGGCAGAGATGCTATTTGCCGGTGTAGTTGGTGTTCTAAGTGCATTGCTTTTAAGAGGATTTAATAGTAAACTTAACTCATGAAAAAACTTTTGCTTGTTGATGGTAACAGTCTTCTCTACAGAGCCTACTATGCATTCAGTGGCACAGGGGTAACGTTAAGCCATGATGGAACACCTACTCATGCAACTTATGGGTTTTTAAATATGTTGGTTCGTGCCATCGAGAATATAAAGCCAACTCACATTGCGGTTTGCTTTGATGTTCGCGGAAAGACTTTCAGGCACGATCAGTTCAAGGATTACAAAGCAACACGAAAGCCAACCCCAGAGGATTTAATAGTTCAACTATCTGATACAAAGGAATTATTAACAAAACTTGAAATAAAGGTGGTCGAAAAGCCGGGGTTCGAGGCCGATGACCTGATCGGAACTCTTTGTGGGCTTGATGCCGATACCGTTATCTTGACCGCCGATCGTGATGCGTTTCAATTGGTTGGGCAAAGAACCGAACTTGATCTGACAAAAACTGGGGTAACAACCCTGGATATATGGACAGAAAAAAGAATCGAATCAGAATATGGCATAACACCAAAACAAATGATTGACCTAAAGGCAATATCGGGGGATACATCCGACAATATCCCGGGTGCTCGTGGCATAGGCGAAAAAGGGGCGATTGCTCTTATCCAGCAATGGGGGAGTATTGAAGACATTTATGACAATCTTGACAAAATAAAAGATTCAGTCCGCCAAAAATTAATCACTTCCCAGGATACGGTGTTTCTAAGCAAAAAGCTTGCAACAATTAATACGTCGGTTGAATTGGACATCCGCCTTCAAGACCTCGCCTTAACATTCCCATTCAAAGTAAACGCCAAACAGGTCTTCGTGGACAAAGGATTTAAATCCTTGGTTAATAAAAAAAGTATCTGGCAAGAGGAAGCAGAGAAAAAAGATATTAATCTTGAGGATCTTTTGAAAACTTCATTCAAGGAACTTGTCATTGACTGGGACACGGAATTTGTTTACGTAAATGACTATAGGCTTAGGATCCTTGTTAACCTATTTGATGGCGGTCTGCCCCAAGACGAAATTTGGCGTGGCCTAAAGCCCTTGCTTGAAGGTGATGTTCCAAAAAGTATATCCGACTCCAAGGCATTAAAAGAAACTTTGCTGCCACTTGGTATTAAACTGGACAATATTATCAAAGATACAAGGATTTCAAACCATATTGGCACTGGGTCAAAAGGTTTGATAAATGATATCGAATTGCCACTTGTCGATGTTTTGATTGACATGCAAAATGCGGGCATCGCTCTTCACATGGTCCAACTCGATAAAATGGCGGACGATTACAAAACAAAGATCGACAGTATCACCAGGGAAATTTTCAAGATCGCAGGTGTTGAATTTAATGTAAATTCGCCACAACAACTTGGCGAAATTTTGTTCAAAAAGCTTGGGCTAACGGCAATCGAGAAAACAAAGACTGGATATTCGACTAATGAAGATGTATTGCAAAAACTAAACGACAAACATCCAATAATCGAACCAATTCTAAGGTATCGAAAACTGGCAAAACTTTATTCGACTTATATAATGGGTTACAAAAAATTGGCGGACAATGGATTTATTTATACAAAATTTAATAATACTGGGACAATAACGGGAAGGCTAAGTTCGTCCGAACCAAACATCCAAAACATCCCCGACGAAATTCGCAAAGTTTTCAAGAGCCGTTTCAATGGCGGCAGGTTACTAGGTGCCGATTACTCGCAAATTGAACTTAGAATTTTGGCCAGTCTAAGTGGCGATGAGGTCATGATAGATGCATTCAAAAACGGACGCGACATACATGACGAGACTGCAAAGGTCCTGGGGTGCCAACGCCGCATGGCAAAGGCCGTGAATTTCGGAATTATTTATGGTATGTCAAGTTTCGGCCTGGGCGAGAGTCTTGGTATAAAACCATTCCAGGCACAACAATTCATTGAAAAATATTTTGCCCAGTTTCCAAAGATAAAAGCATTTCTTGATTCCTGTGTCGAGCGTGCCAATATAGATGGCTATATCGAAACAATTTTCGGCAGGCGCAGGTATCTGCCTGATTTATCAAGCAATAACCCTCACAAAATTAAATTTGCTCATCGTGCCGCGATGAACATGCCGATGCAGGGTGGTGCGGCGGACATTATTAAAAAGGCTATGATTACAATTCACGCAAGAATCAAACGCGAAAATCTGAAATCAATAATGGTTGCACAAATTCATGACGAACTTGTGTTCGATTGCACCCCTGACGAGGTTGAATTAATTTCAAACCTCGCACGCCAGGAAATGCAATCCGCACATAAACTTGCCGTACCATTGCATGTCGACATTTCAAATTGGTAATTCTTAATATATTTTCGCTTTGTCAACATCCTTTGCCCAAGGTTCGTCAGTATACATTTTGAACTCCGACTTTTTGCAAAAATCTCTTTCATAATTAGATTGAGCTTCTGGGTCGATCTTGGTAAAACGCAAATCCGCAAAGCCTTGGGTTTTGGTTTCGGTGCCACGTTCCAATAGTTCTTTAAACGTCATTTAATATTATATTACAAAAAGAGTTCGTTTGCAAGTATGTTATGTGTGCTGTATAATAGGACATGGAATTCTTCGATGAACTTGACGAATATGGCAAGCACACAGGCAAGACAGTTGCTCGTGATGTCGCACATAAAAATGGGAACTGGCACAGAGCAGTTTTACTCTTTGTCGTAAATAGCAAGAATGAAATACTTATGCAGAAACGCAGCATGCAAAAGTCCCTTTGGGCAGGACGTTGGGACGGAACTGGTGGCGGTCATGTTGATAGTGGCGAAATTGGTCTATTTGCGGTTATCCGTGAGTTGAAAGAGGAATTGGGAATTGACGTTGACCCTAGCGACGTTAGATATATCGGCGGTTGTTTATCCGAAAATAGAAATGAAAAAATGTGGAATAGACATTGGAACGAATTTTTTGTTGCACACAAAGACATCGACGAAACAAAAATTAAATTGCAAGAAAGTGAAGTCGAGCAAGTCAAATGGATAGATTTCGACACGTTCAAAAAATGGGTGAAAAGCAGGAGTAACGAATTGACGGAAAAATGGGAAGCATTTGACGACCTTGTTCGATATATGGAAAAGTATGTTTTGAGTGGCAACAAAAGTAAATTGCCTAGAACAATAACCGAAATACAAAAAGCGGTTTATCAAAACAAGGTCAATCAAAAGTTTAATATAACGGATGTCAATAAAGAGTTTTGCCTGTTATATGGCGAACTTGCCGAAGCATACGAAGCATGGCGGAAAAAGAAAGACGATTTAGGCGAGGAACTTGCTGATGTCGCGATTTATCTATTGGGTCTTGCGGAAATCGTTGGTGCTGATTTAGAAAGTGAAATTATGAAAAAGATGCTCAAAAACATCAAACGAGAATATGAAATGAAAAATGGTGTTTTAGTTAAAAAGGTGGCAAAATGAAATTATTAAAAGAAATCTACGTTGACACCGATGTTAAGTGCGACAAATACGAAATCAGAAAAACCGCACGGGCAATTTTGTTAAACGACAAGAACGAAATTCTTTTGATGCACGCACGAAATGGTAACTGGTATGAGCTAATCGGTGGCGGAATTGATGACGGCGAAGCCTTGGATCAAGCACTACACCGCGAATGTTTAGAGGAAGCAGGTGCAAAAATCAGAGTTCTAGGTGAGGTTGGTGTTACTCTTGAATTTAGAAACACACAACAAAGATTAAAAATCAATCATTGTTTTGTCGCAAAAATTATTGGCGAACTTGGAACAACAAATATGACGGACGAGGAAATTCGCGATGATTTCATTTTAGAGTTTCACTCGTTAGATAAAGCAATAGAACTTGTGAAAAACGCAAAGCCATTTGGCGAGCAAGAACTTTTGGGCAAGTTTATGAACGCAAGCGAACTTGCATTTTTAGAAGAATATGCAAAAATTAAGGAAACTCTTGAACGAAAAATCTAGTTTATGTCGGACCATAAAACATAATTGTTTATTAACTCATAGATTCCTTCATGTCCAAGTGCAATATTATATTCGTCAAATATGATGGAAATCATTACTTTGGACATGTCATCTCCCAAAACTTCTTTCGCAGTTTGTTCGATCAAAAAAATCAATTTTTGAAACTCGTTCATTCCTTTGCTTGAATAGGTTCTTTCAAGTGGTAACTTTTTACACCTGCATAGATGGTCTTTTATCTGGCGTTTTATATTTTCAAGAGTTATCTCAAGTGTGCAATTCTTGCTACATCCTAGGCATACTCCTGTGTCTTCTGGGAATCTATCATCATTATTCCAGGCTTTAACATATTCAATCCATTCTATCATTAATTGACAATAGCACATAAAAATCCTATTGTCATGCCTTTTTGCATGAATTTACGAAAAAATAGGACATTCAAATCCTTTGCGTTTGTGAAAAAATATAGTAACATTTCATTATGACAGAAGAACTTGTCGCACGGTTGAAAATTCTACGAAAGAATAAAGGACTAACGTGTCAGCAACTAAGCGAAATGATCGGCAGGCAAGACAGCTACATAGCACGCGTTGAAAGGGGGAAATATGGCATACCAAACATAGAGGATCTAGAGAAAATTGTTGATATATGTGGCTCGTGCCTTGAACAACTTTTCTATGACATATATGAAACATATTACGAAGAAAAAAATATTCGTGAAAAATTCAGAGATCTATCAACCGACAGCAGAGACATAGTAATCAGGCTCTTGACCGTCTTACACAAACAGGAAGAAAATGAAAAAAGGAGGAGATAATGAAAAAATTATCACATGCAGTTTTGGCACTGGTATTCGCCTTGGGCACCCTGATGTTTATATCAACATCGCCAACAAACGAGGTTTCCGCGGAATTCGACGAGCGTGTTTTTATGTCATCGGATAACATGGAGGCACGCGGGGGAGATCCCGTGACTTACTTTACTGAAAGGATTGATTTTCATCGTCGTGAATTTTCCACTTTTTCACTTAATCCAACGATACCTGCCCATTTATCGTTGTATCATTGTGGAGTGACGGGTGCGGCGGCAAAAATTTCATGGTATCATGTTCAACATCCGTCGCTAAAACCTGGACACAATCCCGGAATGCATTTTGGTAATCAATTTTTTTGGGGTCCTCCAAGTCCGGTCACAAGGGCAATGCACAGCGAGCTAAATGTTCGTATGGGCGGCGGGGCAGGAGTGACAATCGACCAATATATAATGGGTATCGGGGGATTCCTAAGATCAAGGGATTTCAGGGTGAGTGTGGGACAGGTTCGTGCCGGGAACAATTCAGTGAGTCCAAGTTTTTTTACCTCAATGCATAATGGAATACCGGTGGCATTATTCCTGGATGGATTTAACCTATTAAGTCCTACAAGTATACAATCAAATAATGGATTTGACATAGTAAGTCTTGTGGAGCATCGGGGATTGCATATTATGGCGGCTTACGGATATTTGACCCTTTCTTATTTTAATGCGAATAATGTCATGTTTCGTCAGGACGTATATCTTCATGTTAACACCGGTTTCGCTGGCATGCCTCGTGGCCTTATAAGAATAAGTTCACACAGCACACTCGTATCGGCCATAACAACACACATTTCTTAAAGGAGAATTTAAGGTGAAAAACAAAAATCAAATACTCATAGATTTTTTGCAAACTCATGTTGGCGAGTTATCAGAAAAAGACAAAGAAACCGCTCTGCATCTTGATAATATGCTTGATGAATCAAGGCCAAGATATATGTCACGATCTCATACTCGTAAGAATCGCTTTTTGCAACATCTCGCCATTTCATTGATGACAGCCGTAATCTGCCTTTCAATTGTTTTACCAATAACACTAACGGGCAGGAACGGAGCGCTACCCACACCAGAACAAAGAATTTTTACCGTCGGGGATGTAACATATTTGGATATCCAGTTAGGAAATTTTACGTCACTCCAAGGGTTGCTTATGTTCGAACCAATTAATCACCTGCCTTTGTGGGTGGACAACGCCACAGAAGTAGGTAAAATAGAATTCGTAGAACAACCGGCGACCATGTTGGGTTATTCTTTAAACGAAACCATCTTGTTACTTGATGGTAAAGGGTTTATAATGTCTTTTAGAATACGGACTTTCAAGTATTATCATTTTGCGGGCTACGTCGAGCAGCATTTTTCCGCCCTGGAAATTGCAAGTGGGAATCCTGTCACAAATCAGACATCGCAAACAATTTGGGAGGAGCGCGAAGGAAACCCATGGCCAACAATTGTGAATACTTTTGTAATTGGCGATCATGATATGAATGTATTTTACTCTATTAATACCAATGTCGCAGAGACCATTACATTCGTTTCTATCTTTTTTACCTATGGCGGCAACGATTATTTCATTAGGTTGGAGGATGCTGGGAATGTTATAACCTCAAATTTCCTCGAAACAGTATTCATGGCAACCTTACTTGAATCACCAAGGACAGGTGGCGAGGGCGTATAATCACTCTCAGTCAATAGAAAAACCGCTATGTCCGAAGATTTAGCGGTTTTTACTAAACAAGTTGTGGTGACTCCACCAGGGCTCGAACCTGGGACACTCTGGTTAAAAGCCAGATGCTCTACCTACTGAGCTATGGAGTCAAGAATGTTGGAGCGGGAGAAGGGGTTCGAACCCTCGACCTTCGCCTTGGCAAGGCGACGCACTACCACTGTGCTACTCCCGCGTCACATTTGACAACCACATTATACCACATTCTCGGGCTTTTGCAAGCACTTTTTTTATTCGGTATTGACAAACTCCTTGAAATGCTTTATTATTTGTATATGGAAAACAACACCTTTTTTGCAGGAGTAAGTCACAGGACACTAGAAGACATGCTGGACTCGGGCCAGGCATGGTTTAACAGCCCAACATCTAAACAGATCATTGCACATGTTCTTCGGGGGCATACTGAAAGTGAAATTCAAGAAATATTGGGAATAAGTGACCAAGTTCTAGACAGCACCAAAAGCATCGTAGAGTCCGGGGCAAGAGATTTCCAACACTTCTCTCAAATACACAAAGAAGGACATAAAGAGTTGACAGAATAATGAATTTAAGGTTATTATATCGTCATGACCTTAGTAATTATCGAGGGAATCGGAAAAAAGGATACGATTAAAAAGTATCTGGGCCCTGGGTTTGAAGTGCTTGCGACCGGTGGCCATTTTCGTGATCTTCCAAAAACGGTTCTCGCCGTTGACGTTGATAACGGATACACGCCAAGATATT
>Ga0123355_10012303_pt1 | contig 13254 bp, 5 predicted proteins | sample TergutEmb28metaG_3_FD_89872 | JGI IMG/M metagenome (GOLD analysis project Ga0123355, IMG submission 89872) | Embiratermes neotenicus P1 segment gut microbial communities from Petit-Saut dam, French Guiana - Emb289 P1 | ecosystem: Host-associated > Arthropoda: Insects > Digestive system > Gut ... | reverse complement strand
AGTACAGTACAGTACAATACAATACAATACAGTACAGTACAGTACAGTGCAATGCAGTACATTACAGTACAGTACAGTACAGTGGAGTACAGTGCAGTACAGTACAGTACAGTACATTACAGTACAGTACAGTACAGTGGAGTACAGTGCAGTACAGTACAGTACAGTACATTACAGTACAGTGCAGTACAGTGCAGTAAAATACAGTACAGTGCAATACAGTGCAGTACAGTACAGTAGAGTAGAGTAGAGTATAGTAGAGTACAGTACAGTATATTACAGTACAGTATAGTACAATACAGTACAGTACAGTATAGTACAGTACAGTACAGTACAGTACAGTACAGTACAATGCAGTACATTACAGTACAGTACAGTAGAGTGCAGTACAGTACAGTACATTACAGTACAGTGCAGTAAAATACAGTACAGTGCAGTACAGTAAAGTAGAGTACAGTACAGTAGAGTACAGTACAGTACAGTACAGTAGAGTACAGTACAGCACAGTACAGTGCAGTACCGTACAATACAGTACCTGTCATTGAGGCATTACGAAAGAAAAAGTACATTGGGACGAGAGATCAGGAGAATTGAGTTAAAGTCGTATAGGCCTATAACATAATTAAATCGACCTGGAGTGCCCCATTTATATTCGCCAATACTAAAGCGTCTGACACGCCATGACGATAATTGCTATTGATGTCGCCCAACGTGGCGTCGAGACGACAGACTTGGCCTGCCCCATCATACCTTGGCCATCCGGCTGAAATACTAAGACCACTGGCGCTTTCTCTGCAGGACATGCGAACTGGTACAGGCTCTCCGCCCAACCAATATCCCCGTGGCAATGTGTGCTGCTCTACTGATATTTTTTAATGTTTGCCATCCCGAAGTGATTAACACATATATAAATATACAATGAAGTATCAGTCAAACACAAAAAAGCTTTATACTACAATAATATACATAATAAAGTTTTGTTGTGTTTGACTGATACTTCATTGTATATTTACTACTGATATTTCCTGTAACACCCAGCCAGCATGTTGGTACAGCGCTAAGCGTCTGAACTTTATTCGCCTCGATTCTTGGCCTAGGCACCGGTCATTTTGATAGGCGTTTGTGGTTTCCTTCAGTTCTCCAAACAAAACCGAATAGTCCCTCGATTATACCACAACCTCTTTCTTCGGTTATCCTTTCCTATTCCTCATTCACCATTCAACCTGCCATCGACGCTACGTACTGTGAGAAAGGACAGTAAAATATCTTATATTTTGAAGTCTTTTTTATACCATGGGTGTACATGGTATAATGTGTCTTTGCCAATCCCGGTGGCCGCGCGATCAAAGGCGTCGCTCGCTTGCTGGAATTGAGGGTTCGAATCTCGCCCAGGGCATGGATATCTGTAGTTTCTGAGTATTGTGTGTTGTCAGGTAGAGGTCTCTGCGACGGGCTGATCACGTGTCCAGAGAAATCTTACCGACTATGGTTTGTCTTGAGTGTGATCGTGAAGCCTCGATAATGAGGAGGCCCTGGCCCACTGGGGCTGTTGTGCCATAACGGGGGAAAAAATAAATGTTCAGTATATATGTGGAAATACCTTTTCTAAGTTGCCACTCATCAGATACGTCTTTCGTCATTATTAATGACTATCATAATTTTGAACATGGCTTTGGCCGAAAACTACTTTGAATTAAATTGAAGTGAATGGTATTTGGGTTCGAGCCCCTCCGGGACGATACGCCTAGACCTTAGGACTGGTCCTTTGTGCCCCATGTTCTGTACTAAATTAGAGGAGCCCTGTTCCTTTAGCAAAGTTCCAGATGGCCTCTGTACTTCGTTTCCTGATATCCTCAGGGTCCGAAAAGAAGGAACCCAGTTGTGCACGTCTGAGTGAAGCCAAGGCCTCACACTCACACAAAATGTGGACTGAGTTTTCCTCCTCAGTACCACATTTCCTACAAGTTGGGTTATTACTCAGCCCCATTACATATAAATGTTTCTCAAGGTGTCATATCCAGCAAGGAGGTCAATAACAACCCTGGATTTTGTCCTATTGAAGGACAACGAAAACTGCTTAATCTGAACACGTAATTTGAAATTATCTGAAAAGAAAAATATATTTAAAATAAGCCATTATTGGGCCGGGTAGCTCAGTCGGTATTGCGACTGACTACGGGCTGGACGGTCCGGGATCGAATCCTGGTGAGGACGAGATTTTCCGCCCGTCCACACCGACCCTGGGGCCTACCCAGCCTCCTGTAAAATTGGTACCGGGTCTTTCCCGGGGTAAAGGTGGCCGGGGCGTGGGGCTGACCCCAACCCCATCTAGTGTGCCGAGGTCCTAGAAAGAGTAAGGTTATACCTCTACTCACCCAAACGGCCCTCGTGGCCTGTAAAAAGAGTGAAACCTAATAAGCCATTAAACATAGTGTTATATGCAAGAGAACAATAATGGATTATACCGTATTAAGTTACACTGTAAAGAAATCGAAACCTTCCCTATCATTGAGAATGAAAATTAGTCTTTAAGACTAGTTTAACGTTGAAAGTGTGATCACTGCTTTGCTGCAAAAGCACGGCATATTTGAGAAGCAGAACAACCGCCGGAATTGTCTGTTTATGTAGAGACGCACTTCAGCTAAATTATATACTGAATATAGCAACGGCCTTGACTACAGCGCATTGGCCCGAACGAAATGGAACCTGGAAGAATCGTGACTGCGCTGTGTGCGTCGAGTATCATCAACTGTTAAGATTACGCTATTTTGGTATGTGACACCATGTACCTCAGTTGATAGGCACCTATTTTAGAGGGACCCGTTGGCTTCTCTATCGCAGCGAATTGAGGTAGCATGCTTCTCGGAAACATCGATATGCCTCCCAGAAGGCAGTCAACGTCGTGTGTACTGCAGATCTTACAGTCCAATGTCACTGTGTTGCCAGGAAGGAAAATGGTTCTTGTTTTGTGGCAAATTATTATCACAGAGCCCATGGTGCTTACTTCATTGCGCCAGTCCCTAGCTGCTATGTATGTTTGTATGTGTGTACGTTATAATACAGTGATAGCCCGTACAAACCGTTTATCCTTATTGCTCCTTTTTTATTGCTGGTAAATTGACGTAACGCGCAAAACGATAGATCAAACTTGTGTATGATTATGTACAAACAGAAGGGGGTGAATGATGGAAACAAAATTAAAAGAAGCTTCTTTGTGGAAATGTACACAGTGTTGTGACCGTTTATTTTCCTTGACAAGCTGCTTCGTTTTGCGGCGCCTCCAAGTTCGGTAATCGTACATGTAGGGTAGACAAAACGACGCAGTTGCTGCTGAAAGCAATAACAGCGTTAATATGAAGGGGGTGTAAAAGAAATTGGATGAGGAAAGGAGAGTGGAGGCAGAGACATTGAAAATAAGCAACGACATAATACGAATCTCAATAAGTAATTAGAAATTGCAAATTACAATGTTCATATCACAACGGATGAGGCGTTTTTTACGTTAATTTAATTACTTACGGCGAGCAAAATTAATTCCAACAGATGTTTTTACTGTAGGCAGTTGCTTCAGCGAAAGAAGCAGGGTAATTCCAATTCGGAACTTGTCATTAAAATGTGCAAGAGGAGTTGTATTGTTTTGACATCCCGAAAATCCAGAGGAATAAGTTTTATTTCTATTTAGGGCTACAAAACAACATGACGTATTCCTAATGGAACGCACGTATCTGCATTTGACTGAAATGCCGTCTTTCACAACACTTTATGGTTACTTGTATATACGTTTATAGATATTTTGTTTTCTTTACACTTCGCTCTGCTTAAAGCTAAAGGCGAAGGTAGAGTTATCTCTGTTTGTAAATATGACGCCATAAGGGCATATAAGAGTGGGGGTATTGCAAATTTTATTCTTAACGTCGTTACTAAATGTTCCAGAACAGCTTCAAGCTTCCCCCCTCTTATCCAAGTAGCTGTGTGGGCCGAATTATTCGGTCTGGACGCTTTCGATTGAAGATTATTTTCTGTACTTTACAAGGAATCGAACCAGAGTTTGTCGGTTGCACAGCCTTTCGCCTAGTCACTATACCGACCGAGATTTTGCGGCGTCGTGTGAACCTGATGTGAAGTGAATGCAGGTCGCCCAAACTGGCTGACGTAGGTGTACAAAGCGCGAAATCCTTTTTATATAATTGTGTATCCTTTATATTTTAGAATTATCTGCTACTGTCGTTTCTTCCTCTGTCACTTCTGATTGCCTTTTATTTCTGTATATGTGTTCCTTCTACGCCTGTTTTTCGACCAATGAGCAGTAAATTTTGCTGCCTCGGATTATCCGTGCAGAATCGCTGTGCTGTAGACTCAAACGGGAAGACGACGAAAGCAAATGTTACGTTTGTGAGAACAGGTTTTATTATTGCGCATGAAAACAGGCTCCAAAACCATGAAAATTTGACCTCGTGCGCGGGATCATTGCTACCGGACGTGACGTTTCCTTTGGTTTAGAATTTGTAATAAAAAAAACCTCAGACTTCCATATTTCAAACTTTCATCTCAGTGATCGTTTGTTTGAGTTCTTTCCAAAGACATTTATGTAATTTTGTGGGGTCCGTAGTTCCCATGACGAATACTGCTGACATTAGGTTCTTGAGGGATGTGTCGCTGATGTAGTCTGAAAGTGGAGGCAGTAGGTTTCTCCGAAATATTATTTGCTACCAAACTCCGCCGGTCCCAGTGGCCGCGCGGTCTAAGGCATAGGTCTTCGGCCGCTCGTCCGCTGAGAGTGTGGTTTCGAATCCCACCAGGGGCTTGGACTTTTGTCTGTTGTGAGTGTTGTGTGTGTGTTGTTAGGTAGAGGTCTCTGCGACTAGCTGATCACTTGTCCAGAGGAGTCCTACCAACTGTGGCGCGTCGTTGTGTGTGATCTAGAAACCTCGTGAATGAGGAGGCCCTGGCCCAATGGGGGCTGTTGCGCCCAAAAAAACTACCGTACTCCACGGAGCGAGAATCTGATTCTGTGTTGAAGTGTCTTGCACAAATTAATTCCGTAGCTGTAATGTGCAAGGGCCACTGAAGCCGTAAAAAATAAAAGTTTGAAACAATTTCTAAAATGAAACGGAATATTACACTGAAATATTATATCAAAGAGGAGCCGGTGTGGGGCTGACGGTATGGAAAGTGGGCTACGGTCTAGACGATCCAGTGTTCAATTCCCGGCAGGAGGGCAGAGACTTTCTGATCCCTAATGCCTCCAGACCGACACTGGAACCCACCTAAAGTTCTGTTCAGTTGGTACCGGAAGCTCCGCCCCCGTGGGTAAAGCGGCTGGGTCGTGAAGCTGGCCACTCACCTCCACACATGGCCGAGGTTAATAATTACTGGAACTACACTTCTGGTCCTCCATTAGCTCCATGACTTGTTCAGGGATAAATGTACTTTCCTTTATTATATTAGAGACCCTGTAGAAGCGTACATAAATTATGTATGAATTATGATAAATAGATGGGGAATGTGAATGAATAGCAATTAGATGTCAGTGACAGATCCGGAGATGCGTGCATTGTAGGCAGAAACTTTGACTAAACTGCACCACTTAATCGGGTTTACGTCACACAGTTTTAGTAAGTTCCACATTCACACTTAAAGAAATTCAACCGTAATATGACCAAGTACGTCATAGGCGGAGATTTACAAAGTCTGTGGTCTGTCTTACGACAGGTCCATATCCTCTTCCAAAGCGAGTGTTCCAGGGAATGTGATCTAGTGCTGCCTCTGCCAAATTCCAGTATTTTTCCTTACTGTCTTCCAGCAGCTGCATATGTCTTCTTTCTTCTTTCTTCTTCTTCTTTTTCTTCTTCCTCCTCCTCATCCTCTTCTTCCTTCTCCCTCTCCCCTCCTCCTCCTCTTCTTCTTCTTCATATTCTCGCCCTTATTATCGTTCCTTACATCTTTTCGTCAATAACGTGTTTTAGAAAGCAGTTCCTTTGGAAAATGTGATCAATATACTCTGCCTTCCATTGTTATATTGTGTGTTGGATGTTCCCTCCTCTTTGGCTCTTTAAAATTGACCGCTTCTTCATTTTTCACATGATCGGTCCCAATGATTTTCTCCATCCTTCTCCAGCATCATATTTAAAAACTTCCAAGTGTTTCTGATCTGTTTTCAGAAGTGTCAGGTTTCAGTACCTTACGAAACTACGCTTATAATGTTAATTTTAATGTGACTTCACATGTTAATGGCTCGAGGTTCAAAGAAAGTTGCTATCATTTAGCCACTGCACACTGAAAGAAGAGTTTAAAAGAGTTGAACATAAAACATATAATATATTTGTAATACCTCGTATATTCGAACAATTTTTTTTTTTTTTTTGGCAAAATTCGCACTTTCGTTGAATTCTGTGCTGTATCCCCCTTCAGATGTACGTGAATACGAGTTTAACAATAATATGAAATTAAAATTTATTCTCAAACGTTGCCTTCTTAAACCAGTTTCTTTCATCTTCAAGGTTCCCATACTGTTACACACAACTCACTCCTCTGTTAGTTGGTGACGAGTGGAAAATAGTTTAAATTTATTCGTCAATATACTCTTTTGCTGCCCGTAATTTTTCCGTAGATATTGAAGTGTAAAGTGGAATGCTGAACACTGATGTTTTCACTGCATGTTACGCAATATCGAAGACAGAAATTTGCATGTGTTTTATGTTACGTGATGGTACGTGGAGCACAGCGGTGTGCGTAGGCTGACATCCTTTTGTTGAGAGATATCTCTCGAATACAATTTCGGAATGATAGCTTTTGGTATTATTGAATGTATCAAGAAGTAGGAACTACCTTTTCTGAATCGCCAGATCTTTAATGGACGGAGTTGTCTCTATGAGAATGTATCCTAAATGAGGATAGTACTGTTCGTTGTAACAAAGCAGTGTCCGTCGTACGAAGCCGGATCTCCTGATTGCTTCCATATAAAACTGTAAATGAAGTGCTTTGAAGTAGATTTCCATCATTCAGCCTCACATTTTACCCAATGCTTTTCCTAGTCTAACAGCATGTAAGCTTTGCATTTAACAGAGAGTAACTAAGAAGTGTATGAGAATTTTTGAATACTGTACTAGTGCGGATCGACACTAGCGCCGCTCAGTGTTCATTATTTGCAACGTCCTTAATTTTTATTACAAGTAGGAAGCAACATGAATAAGAAATTACTTAACTGTCAACAACATAAACGTACTTAAGTCATCATGTGAAGTGCCTGATATTTTTGGTCCGACTTAAACAATTCGAATTTTCTTGAGAGAATTTTGTAAATTTCCCAGTACCAAATTTTAGAAAATCCTTCCAGTCGGAGCCGAGTTGTTAGATTCAGACGGACGGACGGATGGACAGACATACATGATAAACGTAATAAAACAGATGAAAGTACTGTTGTGATTCAGTTACTGGGACTTCTGGTAGCCAAGCTCTCTCTTACGCGAGGCGTAGAATTAGCAGGATGTATCTGCGACGCAGTACACAAATATAACCAAAGAGTTATTGATATTAAAATCGTGTAAATTTTCACGGTTCTCGTAAAATTTTTCCCATTGCGGCCCTTTGAGAAACGTGTGTCTTTTTATGCAGTACACAAGCGTTTAACATCATTATATGCTTACCTGCTATGCCGAATTTTTGGTCAAATTGGACGATAAATATGGAATTTACGGACAAAAGTTCATTTAAATTCCTAATTACAGCTACCACCGAGCTGATTATCACTAAACTCGCAACTGCTGGACGTCAGGCGAAAAATGTAGAAAACTGGGACAAATTTTCATTTACGCTCTAAAGTAAAGTTTCGAGAAATTCATAATAGTTGAACAACAAAATGTATTTTTTTTTATGTTTATGTTTACCTGAATTGGTCAAGAAATATCAAATTAAGGGGAAAGTAAATTAGTTATGCACGTCAGTAGTAAAAGGTAAAAAAAGGTAAACCAGTCCCATCACAGGATCGAAGTGCCCAGAGGGTTCGAGGAAGTTAAGGCTTCCGGATTACGTGGCATTGGCCCAGGATGGTGGTAAGGTTGTCAGCCCTACGTACCGGCCGTTTTTACCACCAGGAAATACCCCTGGTACTCATTTCAGTTAGAGGCTGAGTCGACCCCAGGGCCATAGTGCGATCGGAAGGATTATGTCAATGAAAAATTCCAATGACACCATCTGGAATCAAACCAGCGACCTTCCGATTTGTAGCACAGCGCCTTAACTACTGTGCTACCGCGGTAGTAGTAAAAGGTCACTGCACCGATTGTCACGGGCCTTACAATTCATCTACCAAATTTTACACAAATCGACCAATATAGAAATTCATTACGCCTTTTGTTGTAGTGTGAATGACACTGAGCCGGTTTTCACGAAACTCACACTTGCACAACAAACCTTTTTTAAATAAAAGTCCGGTATCGAATTTCATGAAAATCCGAAAGACACTTTACTCGCTGATGCTAAGTCACAGACCGACTGAGGGACAGGACTTTCACATATGCGGTTTCCTTCCTTTTTGCCTTCGTTAGAAGGCCTAAAATGTATTATAAACCTGAATTTAACTTATTAGTAATTTGCCTTTTTGAATAATTTTTGTGCGACATGAGAGGAACAAAATTACCAAAAAGACTAAAATTAATACATATTTATAAGAATTGCAGTTTATACAACAAATAAAACACAATCCGTCCCCATTATCATGTCCCATCATTTTGTATATTTTTTAGGCAAGTGAATGGATTGTTTCAATTTATCAACCAACGAATACACATAAAATTTCACATAAAACACTTTTAAAGTGTTTTAAAATGTTTTAAAATTGTTTTATGTGAAATTATATTTGCATTCTTTGGTTGATAAATTGAAGTGATTCTACGAAAATGCACGGTGCTACAATAAGAATGGATTGTTGTTTTTGTGAACCTAGTACGGAATACGTGAATATGTCGTGAGTGAAAAATGTAAGTTTTAGATATTACAATGGTTATACGTACAGCAGCCACTGTGCTTCGTGCACTGTTATTTGAACAAAATAATGAATCAAGGGTTTTATATCAGGTCGGGAATTTATTGGTTCTCTGAGCAACTACAGGCCTCTCAATAACGACCCTTTCTCCGCGGAATTACATTCAGCATGTAAACATAATTTATAGGCCGATCTGTAACGTTCTACCGCGTTGTTTTCAATAGCAACTTTATACGATTTTGTTTTATGTGCCTTTTGTGATATTTTTAAATCTTTACAGAACCAATTAGTTAAAGCTTTACCGAACCACTAGGGTAATGACTAACAAACTGGATTTCGTTTATCCGAGGCAGTCGCGGTCCTACTGTATTCAGCTGTATTGAATTTTATTGCATTTTGCTGGGCACTGTGCCGGCAGTGAACTGCGGTTCCTAGCTATTACAACTCTCCAACGCATGGTCGTGCTAAGATCGGTACTTTGCGGTGTGACTGATGCAGGCTGCTGGTAGATAAATAATCTAACAGTTTGCACATGCCAGTCTACCAGACTGCACGTAGATAAATATATATCTACCAGATGTATATAGATACACATCTATTTACCGGACTACACGTAGGTATATACCAATCGACCAGCCTGTATAGATACATACTTATCTATCAGAAGCATATAGATACACACCTATCTACCGGAATACACGTAGATATATAGCGATCTACCAGACTGTATGTAGATACACACTTATCTACCAGATGCGTATAGATACACACCTGTCTACCGGACTACACTCACATATATACCGCTCTACCAGATTGTATGTAGATACATGTTTATCTAGCAGATGTATATAGATACACACCTATCTGCCGGACTACACGTAGATACATGTGGTTCCATACAAGAAGGCTGTCATCTTAATGTTCACTAAAACCAAAATCCAAAATCTCATGACACGTCATTGTGCTTTGCAGCCATGGGAAGTGAGTTTTGCTCCGGGTACATGGACGGCATGGGTAAGTGGAACAATGGCTTCTACTGTCCTGGGGAGTCGACAGAAGAGCAATTCTGTTGCGGCACAGCTACTTTCAAGTACTGCTGCCCGAAGAGGGAGCAGGTGGTCACAGAGGATACCGCCAGGTAAGTCTGGTTACACACAAGATCATGAATATAGAGCAACTGATAGGCACGTGTGATGTGTTGTATATAGATGTACGTTGTGGTGGTGGGGTCATAGCAGATCAGTGTAGAAACAGTATACATGTAATTGCATTTTACGTCGCTTTCTATGGCGCGACAGCCCGAGTCGAGCCCAGGCAGCTTCATTTTGGAAGTTCATAGATCATAGACATTTAGACACCCGCACACATCTGGTAGGACTCCTCCGATCGAGCGATCAGCTCGTCACGGAGACTTCTATCTACACAACACACAACATGTGTAACAGTAGAACATGCATGCCCTTAACGGGATTCGAACCCGCGATCCCAGCAGTGAAGCGACTTCAGTCCTACGCCTTAAAACGCAAGGCAACCGGCATCGACCTTGCACTGTAAGCAGTGTGTTTAAAATGTAATGGTAAAGGCAAATGTCATCCTGTAACAGGTCACGAAGGCACAGAGTGGGAATACAGGTATATATCTACTCTTTCTTTAACCTTGGCGGTAGATGGGGTGGATGGTTAACGACATTCCCTGACTGCTTTGTCCTCAGGAAAGAGACCCGGTACCCAATTTATAGAACGCTTCTGTGCCCCAAGAGCGGTCTGAATGGGTGTGGAAAATCACGCTCCCACCGGCATTCGATCCCCGAACCGTCCAGCCCGTAGCCAGTTGCTATACCGACTGAGCTATCCCAGCCTACGTTTAAAGTATAGCATATCAATATATAGGAAGTAGAGTCTGTCGTCAGAGGTTCACAGTCGCTGCGATTCTCTTCCTGTTCAAAAAAAGGAAGATCTGTTGCTGCTCCTTTGTTGTCTTTTAATAGACGTAAATGCAGTGTGCTAAACTGTTGTTGTTGTTGTTGTTGTTATTATTTATTTACTTATTTAGTTATTTATTTAGTATTCCAGAGATCCATCAGAGTGGATATAGAACTTGTCATTAGATAACAACAAGCATAGTACAAAATGAGTCTTGATAATAAAATACATATGATAGTGATTTGTGATTTGTGATTATGATACATAAGTAACAAATCAAGTTTATACAAGGAAATGTGATCAGTTCAGAATATGCAATCAATGAAATACTTACATAATGTAAGTAGACAGAACTTAAAAACAATTCAATAATACTTACATAATGCACATATACAGAAACCTTAAATCAACATACCACTATAATAAAATCTTGTGATACAGTTCTTAATTCACGATTGACTAAGGCAATCTTGAACTATGTGAAATGAGTAAATGTGTAAATTTTTTTTCAGAGTAATTTTAAATTTTTTGTGGTTATCAGCGATATTCTTAATTTCTAAGGGTAAATTATTAAAAATGATGATGATGACGTAGTAGGCGACAAGGAAAATATAAATAATATAAGAAGAAGGGGAAGAAAAAGGAGAAGAAGACTAACAACAACAACAACAATGTAGGAAATAATGCTACCACAAACACTACAATACGAAATTTCTTACATTTTGAGGAACATACTGACATAGAACCTGAAGATACAGGACTTACTGGACATGTTGCCATGTAGATTCATAAATAATTACAGACATATCGGAGCAGATTGCTGCTTCCATCTTCAGTGCTTAAGTAGTCGAAGAAGAAGTATTTTTAGATTATTTAGCCGTTGTATGTGGAGGCAGCAAACATCTCGGCCGAATTCTCTGTTAATACTTATCAACAAGTACGGTTTCTTATCCCAAAAGACTCGAATCTTCATTATCGCCGCGGTGCCAACGTAAAATCTCGCCACGTAGCACTTATTTAGGTGTCAAACGTATGTACCATAAAGCACTCGCGTCATGAGCCTTAGGGTTGGTGTGGCTCATGTACAGGACACCTCGCAATATGATGTGAATGTACCAGATTTCCTCGCTATCTGAACAACAGAATGGTTGATTGCAAAATACGTACAAAGAAACTACAAGCGAAGAAAACAAGTCACGAGCCACAACCAAAGTTAGAAAATCTAAACAATAATAACAATAATTAAATTCAATTTAAAGTCAAAGCCACATGGAAAAACAAGAGAGAGAATTTAATAAAACTTTGTCGAGCTGCCAGTCGTGTTCAGGTGGCTGAAGGCTGAATGAACAGTCGTTTTCATAATGTCTGTCCGCGTCATCAGAGAACTGAACAGAGATATTTCTCGGAACGTTAACGTCCTTGAACTACCTGATGCGAATGGTAGCCTGACAGAGCTTCATTGCGTTCATTTACCCGGAAAGCATAAATGTGTAAGGAAAGTGGTTGTATATAAATGTAATGAATACATCAAACCAATGATACGGATATTTCAACAAAAAAGAATGCCTGCTAGTTTGTATATCTCTAGGCTGTGTACGAGCAATGCAGTGCGTTATTAAATTGTGTATATTCTCTCTGTGTTTACCTTTGGCATAATGCCCATTCGGGTGTAGCTTACAACGAAACCAATTTGCGGGCTCAGTGAGTACGTTTCTGAAAATTGACTTTGTAATTAAGTCAAGTTAATTAAAATTAGAGGGGGGTGTTAATGGAAAGTGAAACATTTGCTGACTTTATATGTTGTGATTTTGAATATTTAACGTTAAATTATCCTTTGATTATAAATGCAAAATCATATCCCACGGTGGGAATACAACAGACCACGTCATCATTTTTAATCTTAAGCCAACCGGTCTGATAGACATTTTTGTCTGATTTTAATGCATGTGGATTATACAGCTTCGGCATGAATTTATTGAAATAGTTCTGTTATCATCGGTCTCACTCTACCATTGAAGATTATTAAAATATTTTGATTACTAGAACACAAACTATGAAACACATTCGTACACATCTGACGTGACATTCCAGTCTTCACTAGTGACCAATGTCCTTTCAAAATGTAACTGGAAACGTCTTCTGGATTAAGGTACGTATACGTCAAGGCATTTTGATTATTAGTGCCATCGGTTATGCACTGAAGAGTCTCTGATATATGAAGTATGTACATCCGTTCCGTTGCCCCAGCACCATCTGTTACGCAGTGAACGTAACTTCATTCCTTGCCCCGCCCCCCACCCTTCCCCCACCCATCTCACCGAACCACAACCCGTCCCGCTCGCCCTAGCT
>Ga0123355_10012301_pt1 | contig 13255 bp, 6 predicted proteins | sample TergutEmb28metaG_3_FD_89872 | JGI IMG/M metagenome (GOLD analysis project Ga0123355, IMG submission 89872) | Embiratermes neotenicus P1 segment gut microbial communities from Petit-Saut dam, French Guiana - Emb289 P1 | ecosystem: Host-associated > Arthropoda: Insects > Digestive system > Gut ... | reverse complement strand
GGGGGGGGGGGAAGTGGAAGGGTAGGGAGATATAGGCTATGTGGTGCATTATTTGTATGTAGTCTTTGTCCTATATTTGCTTCTATTTCTTATCCGAATGACTAGGTCTTCTCGGTCGGGCTTTAACTTTTTCGGCCGTACATCCTTCAGTGACGATTGAGATTTGTGTATTTCTTGCTTTTGGTCTTCCCTATCACTGCGGATGTCTGTTGAGTGCATTCCCTCCAGGCGATTATTCTCAAGCCCTTGACCTTCAGAGTGTGTCTCCAATATTGTGGCGTCTTCACCCACCAGCTGACTGTTGCCTTGCATTTCTCTTTCATTGTCAGAACTAGGTACACTCGTTTTCCTTTCTTCAGAACTAGTTATTTTACCTCTATTTTCTTGTTCATTAGGGACGTCCATTTGCATATTATCATTGTCAGTGTCCGTATTTTCGCGTCCCATTTGAATGTTTACCACATTGGTCGACTCCATATTCATTCCGTCAGATGCATCCTGTGTTCCCTGTGGAAGTGAGGGTCGCTTTTTTTTTTTCAAAAGTCTCTACTGGACGTGTACTTATCCTCTCCGTCCCGGTCTCGTTAATGGGTGACTTCTGGACTACAGAAGTGACAGGAAGTTGCTCCGGAGTTTTATTAGATACTAAGTCTGCCCAAGTCTTACTGGGCTGATTGATATTATTGAGACCCAATCGCTTTCTACGGGGACATTCTATCTGCTGGTGTCCTATTTCATTGCATCTGTAACGTGTCGGAGGCTGTTCGTCTTAAGATATGGTCGCGTCGTTCCCAGCAATGGACATATGCGAAGGTAAATGTTGCTTGATTTTCATTTCTACTATACGTATTGCACTGTAGACCTTGTATCTATATGCAGAAGTCCAAACCTCGTCTCTGATGCTCTTCACTTCTTCGTATCTTGACATACAGACTCTAATCTCATTCTCTTTAACCTCAGATGGAAGACTAGCTATCCTTATCTTTTTCTTTCCCATTCCGCAATTTCAATAAACATCTTTGAGATCTCTCCATTGTCATGTCGAAATTCTAGTTGTCCTTCGGTGTTCTGTAGTATTGTATTCATGTACTCCTCATCTGTGAACTTGATGTAAACACGTCTTCGTGGCCCATCTATGTGTATCATCCTTATGTTCTCTTTAGCTATATGTAGATTTTCATAAATCCATTCATGAATATGGAAAGCATTTGCCCGGGGGCTCCTGGGGTCAAACTCACACACTATGGTATTTAGCCTGTCGCTCATTACGACACTACGAGTCACTTCTATCACAACTCACCGTCACAAACCACTACACTACTTCTACGTACGTAGCACTCCACTTTACTTTCACAAAGGCACAACCTCTCCGCTCCACTACCGGTACTGGTGTTGAACCAGCGACCTTCCGATTTGTAGCACAGCACCTTAACCATTGTGCTACCGCGGTCCCGTCCTATAGTAATGTAGATTTTCCTTTATTTTTGTCAATGGGATAAGATTGGGTCCCACGGTATTATGACCTCATATGTTCCTATTGTGCCATGGGTGATGACAGACAGGAATGGAGTATCTGTGACGTGATAATTGCAAAGTGGGAGGAAAACCAACTCCAGAGCAACAAATTTCCAATGACAGTTATTTAACGACGTTGTCAGATTATATTTTGTCGGTAATGGATTAATGAGTTCGGAACACCGGTGAAATAATACCGTCAGATGAAAACAGAATTAATGAGGCAAAAACCTGTCCCATTTGAATGGCCTCAGACCGAACCCATTCATCGGCAGGGAGATGCTAAAGGCCAGAGACACAGGACAGCCTTCAAATATTGCCTATCTTGAACACAGGTCTTCAGTGTCTGAAGGTGGCACGTAGCCGCATGAGCTACGGAACGTTATGCGAATATTCGTTTAACAACACAAACATCGTGCGAGGCGTCTTTTGAGTTCAGGAACTGACTGAAACGGAATATTATTCTTGTTGAAAATTTCTTCGTTAAGTGGTGATGAATTCGAAGGCAATTGGCTGTGTCATGTGTTGCTATCACCAGTTTGTAGATACAATTAATACAAATGGAATGGTCAAGTGGATTATGCTAAAGAGATTTTGATTTTAACGCCCGTCATTTGGCAAATTTAAATTTGCCCTTGGAAAGAGCAACAAGAGTGTTCATATTTTTTAACTTAAAAACAATTGTTATGATCTTGAAACATTTCTAACACAGACCTAGTTTAGCAGATTTAATCCACTGTACGCATTTTATCTAAACTTAGAAGACTGTGGTTTTATATAGTTTAATGAAGCATGACTCTATCTCCATAGCGAAATTAGTATTTTCCTTTCGATTGTAGACAAGTTTGAAAACTTCCGCTTGGTCTGAAGAAACTTTTGTCAAATATCTTGGTTAGTTTCGAAGTCAGAAAATGAAGAGCAGTCACGCCAGTTTGTGTGCCCAGGTAACAGGAGACAATAAATTATCACCCTACGTGTAGCTTAATTTTTTCAACAAAATATATCATTTTCTAAACGTCACAGCAATTTCAAGTTACCAGACTCGAATTTTTACCACTTTCATTCTACTTACATTGTATTTTCAACAATGGCAATGACGGTATTTCACAGCAGTTCCACCACAATCTAAAATTGAAATTTAACTAACAATATAAACCTAAAAAGTTTTGCTCTTGCTTGTCGGTACCGTTTCATTGGGCAGGGGGGTCTTTCTAAAAATTAGTTTAGTTTAAATAATAATTGATCAACATTTTTTCTTTAGTTTGTCAGCAAATATGAATAATCTGTAGTAAATAAATGTAGAAATATCATGCATACGAACTGGCAGAAATTAGTCTGTAAAGTGACCAGTTACTGATTGGTTTACCAGGGTACTCCGCTATGTCAAGATGTGCTCTGAAGCTTGTTATTGGGACGTATCTGGCGTTATTTCGAGGGACGTACCCAATCATTCGTCTTTTTTAGCGTCAAAGTGTTTTCTCAGTGGAGCTTTACTGCCATAAACCTTATATGCCTTCACACTGCAGGGTTTAGATATGCCACCATTTCAACTTGATTTTGTCGCGTAATGGCGCTCTTCCCGGTACAAAATTATGTGTTCTTTCGTATCGAATATCCTTGGCATTTTGTACACTTAAGTTGATATAAAAACTAACTGATTTTTTATTTCAGTTGCAGTGATCATTTGCAAATATTACACGTTTTATAGTTTTATTCTTAATTTACTTATGTTTGTTAATCCTTGTCACTCCATTCCTTTCATTTGTTGTTTATTTAATTCTAATCCATAACAAATCACAAATGTTGGCTATCACTTTACGTAATTATAATAAGAAGTGTATTAGATTTAATAATTCAAAAATGCGTGTTTTATAATTCCGCAGAACTATATAATCCATTTAATTCTAAGTAATATTATTTCTCCCTTCATAGATTATTCTGTACTTTAATAGAAAATCCGTATTTATGCCCTGTTATATACCGACATTCTTTTACTTACTAACGCAATCATTTCCTGTAAAGTTATGCAATTCAACACATCGTTAATAATGACAAATGATAATATATACAAACATTTATGTTTATGACTTTTAAATTACTTACAGATGAAAAAGGGAAGGGTCGCAATGTTAAATTCCTCAGTACATGATGGAGTATGGCTGTACGAGCATTTGTTTATTTACTGACGATTTCTGTAAGAATTCTGTTTGTGACGAGCACCATAATAAAATGCCATACTGGATTGTTCCAATGAAATACTGCCACAGTAATGACAGTAGCAATAGCCTACCCTAGTAGTCAACTGCATCCCCCAGATATAGTCTGTTAATACATGTCAGTGCTAATAAAAAGGAATGTTGTATGCACCTTACACCTACAGGAATATTGACCGAGAGTTCAAAACTTTTATGTAATGTACCTTCAATTCAACAACACAACTTTATGGCCTTCTGGGATAGGATGCCATTTAATCTGGTGAACAGACATCAATCGCTTATATTCCTCCGAAACTTTGACACTTACCTACAAATCTACACCGCATCACAAATGACGAGACCCTAAACTGTATAGTAAATGTCGCTGTAATTTCAGCTCTCACAAAACAGGCGTTTATAAACGCTCTCAATCAGGAAACATACATTATAACTTAGGTCTACCTAAATATCATTTATGGAGTGCAGATATAGCAGTGTGCCGTGACAAAGTGCAGCTTTGCAGACTCAGAAACCTGCCCCCCAGAGGTAGCTGAAATATTAACGAAACCCATACACACCTCAAACACTGTGTATTGCGAAGGTCATTAAAAAAGGCAGCATTAAAATAACGAAATTGTGAAATGAAATAAAGTTCCAAGTGACAATTCATTGCAAAATAAATGTAAACTTACCGGATACTGAATACTGTTTCGTCACTTCCTTTCGTTATAACACAGCACGAATCGAAAGTGTCTTGTAGTTTGGAGATTTAAATATGGGATATTTATATTCGTGCTTGCTTTATCAGTAAAACGTCGCCATGTAGTTGAGATAAGCACATCTCCAAGGTGTCTTGTACCAGGAGAGGCCAAGTAATGAAAACATTTTAAAGATTCGAAATTATAGTATATTTCATTTGTAGAAACATAATTATTAGCAGCAATTTGATTGCAAAATTAAAACTCTATTATTGGTTTATTCAAAAATAAAAAAGAACTACAATTAAGAGTGGTCTAAATTTGCATTTGTCCGAGAAATTAAATCTGTGCATTAATGAGGCACAAAATCTGTGCTGCTGAATTACCACCACGAGAGGGTGTGCATTGTATGTAGGGGGGGGGGAGGCCATGATGGTAATTATACGCATGCGCATTATGTTCCTCCTGCACACTATTTATGCTTCATAGACATCAGTTAATTTCTTTCTCTTGCAAGGCAGGTATGTGGATTGATGTTTTCGGGATAGAGTATAGACAGAGTTCCTAACGCCACCCACCTCCGACGACGCCTCGCGGCGTGGCTACGTTAACACAGTGGACACTGAAATGCCTCGGACTGTACATTCCGAAAACATTTCCCCATGCACAAATACACCAGTAGCACATGTGAATAGTGTTTTCTGAAGAGTACATATCACAGCAGAGGTTCTGTAAATGATGTGCAAAGGTGCATACTGTGTCTTTTTCTCCAATTAATGGTTATCAATAACACAAATCATTCAAATTCTTAACCTGACGTTTCTGATCAACCGTTCACTTGATGTAACCCCTTCTCTAAAAGAAAACCTCTTAGAAGTTTCTTGTAGTATTTCATTTATATTTTTAAATTAAATTTTATATTACAAGCTCTGAAAATATGCTTCTTTAGTTTTATACATACTTGTCTCAATTCGCTAACACTGAAATATAAAATTAATCTCCAAAATTTTATACCTATGTTAGATACAAGTGCTGTCACCGGTTCAGAACCGTTATTTTAAAACATGGCGTTTTTGTGGCAAAATAGAATTAGAACTGTACTTGCTGAAATATACGATAAGTGTAAAATTTAACAATTATTCTTACATCGCGGATTTAGACCACTCTTGACAAAACATCTCAATGTAAGAGGCGTAATTTTGCAAATCTGCTTAACTATAAATATCAGATTACATAAAATCTATTAGTCATTCACAATAATCTAACGCAAAAATTAGCTAATAATTTCAGACCCTAAGTACAGAAAGCTTTGCATTACACCATTTTCTGCAACATCGTATTATAATTTTTTTTTATTTTTATCCCGTGCAATAGTCTAATGATTGGATATTGACCAACAAATTGCACTGTTATATGTTTTTAAAATATTCATTTACAATTAACACTTTAAAACATATCACTTTGTTTAAAATTCGTCGTTACTCCTACATGTTTCGGTCATTCTGGACCATCCTCAGGGAGTGTTATGTTCCTAGTATTGAAGTTGCTAGTATTCTATATTTGGTGTTGCGACGGCATGCGTTTGGTTGTTCTGGTTATGTCTGCGTGCCTTGTTGATGCGTCTGTTGCCGGCACGCAGACATAACCTGAACACCCAAACGCATGCCGTCACAACACCAAATATAGAATACTAGCAACTTCAGTACTAGGAACATAACACTCACTGAGGATGGTCCAGAAGGACCGAAACGTGTAGGAGTAACGACGAATTTTAAACAAAGTGATATGTTTTAAAGTGTTAATTGTAAATAGATATTTTAAAAACATATAACAGTGCAATTAGTTGGTCAATATCCACTTGTATTATAAGTTTGAAATATGTAAGGTTTTGATGTCTCTGTTTCCATATTAGCGGTGTCCAGAGTATTTGCTTCTATAATAGTTAATAAACAACAGTTTCCCAACCATTATAACATCCGGAAAATTATTACCGTTTTCGTAAGAGCTCCATATCGCGAGTCACTTGCAAGCAGCTTTGAACTTTCCCCTTGTAGTTCTGTCTCCACAATTCTCACCTTATATTAACGCCTAAGCCTACTATGTGATGTGAAGGTTTCAGGTACTGACAAAACTTCAAAATTATTTAGCTCTAGTCACCATTCCTGCTACTTGTCCTTCCCTTTTCATCCTAGGTGGGTTTTATTATCTTAATGACATTTGGTGAAAAGTAACACTTCTTGAACATAATCACTGCATAAAATTATTAATTCTCCTGCCACTTCCTCCCACTGAGGTCCTCCCACTTTATTTTCAAACACCTTCAATCTACGCTCTTCCTATAGGCTGAAAGTAAAAGTTTCACGTTCATATAAAAGGATATCTAAGTAAGAAAACAGTTTGAAAAATTACGCCATCACCTTTAAACCTAAACATTACTGTAATGCGAAATATCGAGTTCTCACTGACCTAAGTTCTCCGCCGACGCATTGAGTTCTGCGAAGCCCCTCGGACCTCCGCCGCCTCCATTGCCACCTCCCACGGCCCCGCTGCCGACACCCTTCGCGAGTGACGGCGAATGTAGCGACGTGCTCTTGTGTCGTCGGATTGTGGGCAGTCGGGAAACGAAGGATGCGTTGTGTTTGAAGCTAGAAGAGACACGACTGAATTCAACGTCAGACACACTGTTCCTCTGGAATGTGTTTGGCATATACACAGTGAGAGCAGCACCAGCATTGATTTGTTAAAATTACAGTCAGGTTTAGTGACCATGGTGGCCACGGGACACAGCCACCACGTACAACACATTTTACGCAGCAAAAATCGTCATTTATTTTGGCAAAAAGACCCCTATTTTTGCTAAAATGTAAAGGCGTGGTAATTAAAAATAAACCCCAGCTTATATTTATCATGCTGGGGCAGGTATTGTTTTCATGATCTGAGTAAAAAATATATTTTATTGAATATACACACTGTTTTTGGACTAAAATAAGTTTCGTATTACCTGTACAAGAGTAGGAGATTCAGTGGTGGGGTTGTTGGTACTGGTCTAATATGGGTCACCTAAATCTCGGTTTGACTTTCTCCCTTCATTAAACCCTTCCATTACAACTTTCAAACGGTTAATATTGGTCGCATTCTTTTAATAGAATGAGTTACAAACGGCGATATGCAATGAAACGAAAGTCTTTATAGGATATAATCAGTATTTCCCAAAATTGTGAACACTTTAGACCACCTGAGTTATCGCTTCTGGTCATTTGGACAGCCCTTGTTACTGCAATCACCTACTATCTACGTTTAGCATAAGAAGGTAGTTTGTTAGGTGTTTTGATTAACAGATGCATAATATTTATCTCAGTAATTAACCAACTTGATGCACAACATTTTTGTTTTACAATAAGTTTATTTCATGCCTCTACATGTTTCGAGCACATGTGCTCGAAACATGTAGAGGCATGAAATAAACTCATTGTAAAACAAAAATGTTGTGCATCAAGTTGGTTAATTACTGAGATAAATATACTGAGATGCACAGTCAGCAAAACGTCAAAAAATGCATAATATTTTACGAGCACCTTTGTCTGCCCGAGTATTATCTGATATATATTTTTGTAATTACGAAAAATACTAACAAGTTCATACACAAATATGTAGATTTACTGTATTATAAACATTATAACATCCTACATGTTTCGGCCACCAATGTGTGAATCACCTGTGCATGATCACGAATTTCTTAAAATATTTTTTTTTAAGTTTCAGTTCCGTGAAGCTTTTACATTAGAATGTAGAAAATACAAAACAGCGCTATGAACTGACACCGCAAGAAGAAGAACCCTGGCTGAAAATACGAAATATCGAAGTAAGTACATTCAACACAAAAGGAGACTGGCAACCCACAAATGTTTGCGGACTACAGTTTGGAAAAACTACAAACACATAGTGACACATTGCTAATCTAAGTTCTACTGAGTCTACCCAAGCTCTACTGAATGAGGATATATTTACACATATAGAGTAGTTGAGTGTACTGACCTCCCCCGCCTCCACGTGTCAGGAAAGAAAGCAGGTACAACTAACTGCAAAAATATTTTGACGGTTTAGTTATCTCCATGGAAGGATGTACATTAAGTTAAGACAGTAAGATTATTCACAGACTTATGTTTATCAAGCCAGTTATTTCACGCGGCAATGCTTCTGAGTTTTATTCGGGAAGTGAGAGGTTAAAACTCGGCTTGAACATTGAATCTACTGAGCTTTCCTTGGATTTCGCTTGGAGGGACGAAACATGTCGCAGCCAAGCCATTCCGTCTTCCAAAGGATACTCCGAACACCAGCCACCGTTGTTACCAATTTACCCAATATACACTAACCCTCGGTAATAAGGATATGATTACTGGGGAACACAAAAGAGAACTGTTTATCGGCACAAATCATGTTTTCAGAGTACTTAATTAAGGACGAATGTATGGAAATGTTACTATATAGCATAAAAATGTATCACATACAGAAACGTACACCTCCAATATATACGGCGTGTCGAGAATTCTTTGACAAAATTCAGGAGTGAGTTCTGCACACCAAATGGATTAGAAAGGTTCTTATCAACATCCGCGTACTGTTTTCGAGGTACATACCAAAAGCGTGTTGACCCACAAACGTGTCCATGCGTGCACTCATTTAGGTGGAGGACATGTTGAGCATTTGTTGTGAATTTTGACTTAATTTTTCGTAGGAACTCGACTGCCATCAAATTGAGAATGTGTAGAGTTAATGTATTATGCTACGTGTAAGTAAAGTATTACGTAATGAAGGTATTTACAGTTGAACTTAATCGTTCAATTAAGATAAAACACGCATTTCTGAACACATGTTTATGTGAACTTTCTGTGTTGTGATGTGAAGAACTCACTCTCGAAGTTTCTGCAAAAATCTCACATACACCGTGCACAAATACAAGCAGAATTACCGTTTCTTGGCGCGAGATGTGACTGCATCACAATACATGTAACAGATAATTTCACCTAAAGAAGGTGTAAGATAAACGTAAAGAAGCCTTACACCTACAATGCAAATCCTGGAAATAAAGTGATTTTATTTTCAAGTAATTCAAGAGAAAGCAACTATATGTAGCTAATATGCGCAGGAGAAAGTATGACAGTACACTCACATAAATGAAGAAAAAAATATTTGAAATGAGCATTAAAATGGCGCTCAGAAAATATATACCGCAGAAGGAAACATAGTTTTATAGTCTTGATTACCTCACGTACCGGCGAAAAATTGGAATACAATTATAACGAATTTTTCTATATTAGAAACGCAGTGGGAATCAGGAGACGCGGCGTAGAGGAAAATACAACAGTGAGGATAAATTGTTAGATGTAGAACTATTAAATAAATAAAAATGAAATACCATAACGTTCATAATTTCGGGCCTTTTCTGTCAACCAAAATGTCCCACATCATTCACAGCAACCCTCGATAACTATGCCTTACATGTCTATTTGCAATAACATTTCTTATGACAGTACGGAATAGCTCTGGAAGTTTAACGTCACGGACAACTGGCAGCAAGGAACATCACTACACTCAACACATCACACACACACATCTGTACCTACCTCAGATAGGGCAAGGTCACTGTGGATTGGGTAGTCTTCATGCAGTGCACAGAACATATTTAGCTACACTACGGAAGCATGGCAGCTGGGTAACAGCACACACTTACTTTGGCTACAAACAGGATTATGAGAAATGCTACATTGCAAAAATGAATTTAACACTGTACCACCAACTTCAGCACTATAATGTTTTGGATTATGACCACAAAGAGTATTAAGGTGCCCATAATTTTCAAAACAATCAACGATAATTTCCCAAAAAGGAAAATTAATCAATTTGTCTTCGTAATGGTGAGGAATTTTCTATGAGGTAGAAACTTAACTTAAGAATATATTATTTGGATTGATTTTATGTTTCAAAGCGTTGAAAGGGTTTCATTTTGACTGGAACTTTAAGGTATGGCAGTGAAGAACCTGAAACTCTGCATGTGTATGTACAACCACTTTGAAGACGTACTGTTTTATGAATGTTATTACGATTGATGTAGATCGATGCACATCTTCATTTTTAACGTTGCGTTCCAAGTGCAAGAACTGTTTCCCGCCAAACAACTGACAACCAGTACAAGAGGGCACATGAATTTTGTTCATCCTTTGTTAACGCCTTCAATTTAGATTAAGTGTCTGGGGCATAAATTTTATAAACTACAGACTTAACAAATGGAAATAAGAGAAGGGCGAATACAGCTTCATAACAAGAAGCGGGACAATCGGTAATATCCACAGATTATCATTAGGATAGCAAAATCGAAGAAATTTCAGGCTTCCGCCGCGGTACTGTATAAGTCTTCGTTCTTCTGCGATGTCGCACAGAATAGGTTGGTAGTTTGTTACGGACGTTTCGGTGCAACTTATCTTTCACATCTTGAAAGTTCGACCCTTGAAATGGGAACGATATTTTCCTGAAATTGTTGGAAAAGAACTAACTACCAACTACGCCGCTCAATATCCCAGAAGAGCCAAGACACGAAAATCAGTGAAGGTCAGATGAGCAATGCAACAGATATAAAAGGCCATACAAATTGAGTTGGTAAAAGTGAGTGGAATATTCTATTTGTAAAATTTTGAAGATGGGATAAAAATATCACAAAATATTTTTTTAAATAAAGACGGTGTGGGACATGGACTAGATTCAAATGACTCAGGTCACAATTCGGAACGAACGTCTCTGAAAATCTTACTGTACCATCATCGAAGACGAAGCATCTGGTTACATGTCTGGCGGCCATCAGATTTTCAAGGATTCTTCTCTGTGGAGTTGCTGTGTTCATGATTTGCTTGGGAAATGCTCTACGGACATTGACACATTGTGTTTGACAACGAGGCCTTTAAGGCAAATCGCCCTTTCTACAACAAAATTACTCCAGTCGAAATTCTAGATCTTTCCAAACAGGTAGAGAAGATTAACTTCCAAGTTTCATATACAAATGAATAACTGCATTACTCATTCCGTAGTATGTCTTAATAGAGATCCGTAGCGTCTTCCAAAACGAATTCACTACAGAGTGCGACATAGTGCTCCCTCTTTAAATTTTCAATATCGTCTCTTTTCCTTAAGGTTGTTCAGTAGCTGCTTACGTCTTCTTCCTTTTCTTCCCGTCACTTCTTCCTTCCGTCTTTTCTTCAATAACATGCTTCAGAAGGCAGTTCCTACGCAGCATGTGAGCAATCCAGTTAGCCTTCCTTCTGTTTATCGTACGCAGTATATCCCTTTCCTTCTTTACTCTATGTAACATTTCTTTTCTTACACGATCGGTCTAACTGACCTGCTCCATTATTCTCCAAGACCCCAGCGGGGACAAAAATTTGGTATCGGGGAATGCTTACAAATAACCAGATTTACTGACTCCATGAAGCTACAAGCCAATCAGTCGACTTCATCTTGAGGCAGACGATCCAGATCAATATACCATACCTTATATATGTAATATCTAAATTTATTACTGTCCACTCATCTATGCCGAAGTCCTTTGACAAGTCTCAACTCTTCAGGTTGTCGACAAAAAGATTTACAATTTTCTGAATAATAACACGCGTGCCTTCTACCACACACATCCCATTTTCCTTGATCGGATCGCCGTAAAATATTCGTTGATTATGGACTGTAAAATTTCCATTATATCCTTGCAAAAAGGGACAGAATTATTGTAAATAAATGTTGTTGTCTCTTTCTTAGACATCCACGTGTTTTAATTACGAAGACAATGAATAGATTGTACGAAATTCATGATACTGGGGTTCACCACAAATTCACACATTTCAATTTCCTACAATCGGCACTTAAAATGTCGCAGAAACGGGAAATTATGAGGTGCCAGTAACAGAAGCTCAACGAATGACATTTCGTAACTGCTGTCATCCCTTGTCATTGCGTTACACGTAACATAAATGATCTTATGAGGGAACATTGACGACGGCGTCGGTTTAGATTTCGGCGTCGATCTCCTGTCATGAAATTTTTGGCTTTTCAGGTTAATGTTGAATCATATTATAGAAATCATTCGTCCATCCAGTGCGTCTTCACAGGTTAACAGATCTTAGACCTGATATGCAAGCCTTTCTTTTCTTCCTAAGCATGCGAATTTGCAAGGAACTATAAAATCGTTACAGATTATACAAATATCCACTAACTTCTTACATTAGTATCTTCGATATTGTTTCTTGTACGGAAGGAGAGAAATTAAGTAAAACACACTTTATTGGGCAGTACAGGGTTCGTTTCATTAAGATAGGGTACATCGATTAATTGGGGAGTGATGAAGTCATAAAATAATAGCATGGGATTTGTATGGTTCAAACGTCTCGTAGACGCAGACTTCTCATTACATACCCTATGAATCTTGTCAGAGAATATCAACGTCATCCTTGTTTCTTTCTACATATTTTCCGCTCCCCCTGTCTTCATGGAAACAGATTCTCAATCGGCAAAATTTAATAAGTCGTGGTGACAGGTGTTCATGTACCATCGCTGCTTCCCACGCTGAGCTCAGACGCATGAACCTGTCCTTCCTTATATATTTAAATAATATGGGGAAGTTCATAATATAGAGAGTGGCGCAACAGTCACTTGACTCCCGATAACTAACAAAAGTGTCTAGCGTGAGGTTACTTTAGTCCCATTCTGTATGTATGTATGTATGTATGTATGTATGTATGTATGTATGTATGTATGTATGTATGTATGTATGTATGTATGTATGTATGTATGTATGTATGTATGTAT
>Ga0123355_10012300_pt1 | contig 13255 bp, 9 predicted proteins | sample TergutEmb28metaG_3_FD_89872 | JGI IMG/M metagenome (GOLD analysis project Ga0123355, IMG submission 89872) | Embiratermes neotenicus P1 segment gut microbial communities from Petit-Saut dam, French Guiana - Emb289 P1 | ecosystem: Host-associated > Arthropoda: Insects > Digestive system > Gut ... | reverse complement strand
GATTCTTATTATTCTTTTTTGAATTTTAAAAATACTGTTGCTAGGATGTGAATTACCCCAAAAAATAATACCATATGACATGACTGAATGTACATAAGAAAAATAGAAATATATCCACAGACAAAAAAGGTTATATTGACCTAATAGCATAACAAGCCTTATTCAGTTTTGATGTTAATGCAGCAATGTGATCCTTCCATGACAGTGAATTATCGATGTTCAAACCTAGAAATTTGGTGCTATTGATGTTAGTGTTTATTGAATTGGGAGCAATTATTTGAATTTTTCTTTCATTTTGTTTTTTAGTCAAGAATTGCTAAAGTGTGTTTTATTACAGTTCAGTGTTAAAAGATTACTCCAAAACCAGTTGGTTATTTCGGTCATTACTGAATTAATATTATTCTTAAATTCCTCTGGATTAGTGTTTGATATAATAATGGCCGTATCATCAGCACATAGTATCGGGTTAGCTAATTTGTTTATGCTTAAAGAAAGATCATTTATATGTATCAGAAACAGTAAAGGACCCAATATCGAACCCTGTGGAACACCATGCTTCACATGTACCCATTTAGAAGAGAGTTTATTAGGTTTCTTATTATTCACAGATACTCTCTGATACCTATTTTCTAAAAATAAGAATCCATTAATTTGTTAGCTATTCCAGAGATCCCATAAAACTTCATTTTAGCCAAAAGCATTTCATGATTAATGCAGTCAAACACTTTTTGTAAGTCACAGAATAAACCACCAACAAGATTCCTTCTATCAAATGATGATAATACATTGTTTAGAAGTGTGTATATAGCTGTTTCAGTAGATAATTTCTCTCTGAAACGATATTGATCACCAACCAGTATATTATTATCATTTAAATAGTTATACAATGATAACTGTAGTCAAAATCTGACAATATTTCTTGTAATATTCCTTGTGATTGGGATCATTACTGTTTCTGTAAGTTAAATAAAGTTTCATTTTATTGGCACGTGAAATTCTAATACCATTAGTTAACCATCGTTTTGATTTATAGGCGTTTTGTGATTTAGTAATTGGAAAATTGTATAGAAGATTTTGAGGTAAGCATTAAGGAAATTATTAAAAATTATATTGACATTTTCTTCAAGAAAAACATCTTCCCAATTTTCAAAGCTTAACAGAAATTTGAATTTACTTATTGAGTTACTATCAACTTTCCTAGTATAGGAAAATACATGTCTGGGAATAGAAATGAAAATATTTGACAAGGTAATAATTTGTGCGTCATGGTCGGATAGACCATTAATGAGGGGATTCACAGAGAAGGCATGTCTGTAAGTATTAATATAAATATTGTCTATTAAAGTGCAGGAGTTACTGAAAATTCTTGTAGGAAATTTCACAGTGCTAAAAAGATTAAAAGAGAGTCTAAAAGAAGTTTTCTAGAATTGTCACTAAAATAGTTTACGTTAAAATCACCACATACGATTAATTAAGTTGATGGTTTATAAATTTATTCAAAATGGATTCCAATTGATTTTAAAAATAAGTAAAATTTCCTGTAAGGGATCTATAAATAAAATTATAGTAAAGCTGCTTGATAATAAGCGTAACTTCAAGGCACAGATTTCCAACTCTTTCCCTTTATTATATTGATCTAGATTAATAGTATTAAACTGGATATCTTTGGAGACGTAAATACATTCACTTCCATGCTTATACGTTTGTCTACAAAATGAAACTCCTAAAGTATATTGGCCTAAATTTACATTTCCTATTTGTTCAGTCATTAAGTGGTGTTCTGTTAGACAAATGACTTGGGGTGCATTAGAAGATAATGAAATTAGAAACTCATCAATTTTGTTAGATATTCCTTGTATATTTTGGTGAAGTAATATGAATTTATTTGTATTGTGGTCATCATACGTGAAGTTATTCGGTAATTGATTATGGTTCTTATAAACAGTATCATAATTAAGCTTAAAATATTCTAAAGTTTTACAAGAAATATATCTATTAACATTAAATAAGTTATTCCCATCTGTTTGGTTAGTACTTAGATTTGCCATAAAAAATCATTTGACCTGGTTAGTGGTATTTTCCTATTACAGATAGAATTTCTGTTGGATGGTTTAACCTGATTTACATCACAAGTCCGATTATTATCATTTTGTGTCTCATGCCATCTAAAAATTATAGGAGGAGAAAATTTCTGTTCAAAAGTGGTGAGAAGAAGAGAAACTATCTGGTGATAAACTAGCTGTTTACCTAGGTCCAAATATTCTCCTCAACACCATATTCTCAAACACCCTCAGCTTCCTTTCCTCCCTCAATGTCAGCGACCAAGTTTCACAACCATACAAAACAACAGGCAAAATTATAGTTCTGTATATCTTAAGCACCTAGAAAATCTAATATCTTTCTTTTTTAAGACGAAAAGTGGAATAAATAGTGATTTTCATCTGCCCATCGTAGAGCTTACGTGAGACACAAACGTCATATACAGCTGTAATTTCCTTGGCAGAATAATCTAAAAACTCACCACCAACTGTCTGTCTGGTCCCAGGCTGTCCGCTCCTCCCACCTGCAACACAAAATAAGCATCAGTCTGTTAGTTATTTGACCTGAGGCTTCATAACGCTTCCATGCTGTTCTTAATGACACTAAAACCTCCCTAATTCTGGGTAGGTGGCAGTCTGGAGGAGGCACTATACCGGATTATCGAAGTAGTAATTGCAGAGAGCTAATTACCTTACTATATCATTACCCTTAGAGCCTGAAAATCATCTCAATATTGCAGAATTCTGTTCCAACCTCACAGAAAACATACCGCGTCTCCATTACAAAGACCAGTTAGGTTAATTCTCTTAAACGGAGTAATGGCCGTGAAAACGAGATGACACTCATAAAAGCAAGAACAATCTATGACCAAAATACACAGTTGTTTAAATGTTAAAGAAGTTGGTAGACACACAAACCACTCTGCTCTCAGGGGCTAATTTGAACCGAATGTAATGGATCACTTATGTATGTTACTTACATGAAATTTTACAGTACATACGCCTTTTTAAACCTATTGTTTATGTAATTTTTTAATGACCCTGCAGGATCGCCGCACAAATGACATCGTATGCCAGAATAAAAAGAGAATACAAAACTGAAAAGTACGTGGGAGCTGCCGTAGCCTACTTAAGATACTGCCACGGTATTTACCTGGAAGAACTGCAGAAAACCACGAAAACCCTCAGTCAGGATTGTCGGTGTCTCAGCCGAGATTCACACCGGGATCCTCCCGAATACAAGTCAGAAGCCTTACCACTGGAGCGAACTTAGCTGTATCAAAATTTGCTACTTTTCTGTTCCTACACAGATGAAGTACCGGTACACTATTGTCACAACTATGATATTAACACATATTGCACATTTGATACGATTACAGCTTTCCAGTAACATGTATCAGCATTAATTCTCACGGAAGTATTAATGTCTAATACGTTTTTCACACTTCCCACCACATCATCCGACGTCAGGATCCCCCCTCCTTTTCTTGTCACACTGCATTTCAAGTACCGGTACACACATCTTAACCTTAGCCCCCATTCACAAACGCATCGTGTACACACCGATATGCGTCAATAAATGAATTTTCACTGTAAATCAAAACACAATTCACATAATACGAACCCTTTAGCCTGCATTTCACGCATAATTGCGAAAACCAACATTTCGCACACAAAATATCTCGCTGAGCCAATGAAATTCCAAGTCGCGTTCGCGAAGTGTATGAGAATATCGATATGCAAAATTGTTGATTGGTGGGCTATGACAAATTCGAAGAAACAGAAAAACCGGGAAACTTTCACCGAACATTGGGACCAAATTCTACCTTTATGCATAATATATAATTTAGCCTAATTACTGACACATTTCACCGCAATCCTCTCTGTTGTCAACCCGCCTCCCATAGAACTACGGCGAAGTGTTTTACTAATCTTGTTATGCCATGTGCATTCGGTTCCACAGTCCGCTACGGAAATAATACCTGACATCTATTGGACATACACGGAAATTCATGGCGGGTGGTTCCAACCGTTGATTATCTAACGCAGTGACACATTGTAGCCAATTTTCCTGCCTTAAGGAAATACAATACGATTATAAGATCACCAGTGTGTATGTGCCTGTGTGTCCTGCTTTCAAATTTTAAACTAATCGATATTTTCACGAATCTCGGTATGAACGTCGTGGCATTGGTAGCACCCAAAGTTGTAAGTTGTAATTTTTAAATTCGGTTGTAACAACATATATAAGAATACACATGTTGAAATATGCAGAACTATACTTTGCCTGTTGTTTTACATGGGTGTGAAAATTGGTCCCACGTGTAGTAAACAACATAGGTTGAGTGCGTTCGAGAGAAGATTACTGAGGAAGTTAGCTGGGCCTAAGGCTGAAGATGAAAGAAGGCTGGAGAAAATGATTTGTACTACTAATCAAATATTATTAAGTGTATCACGAATGATGACACGGGCCGGGCATGTGGTACGCAACAGAAAAACAGAAATGCATACCAGATTTAGTGGTAAAACCTGAAAGAAAGAGACTACTTGGGAATAATAAACTTTGAAGAAGATAATATGGAAATTAATCGTAAAGACACTGTGTGGGTCTGCATGGACTGGATAAAACAGGCTTGGGGCAAGAACAATTGGCGTGTTCATGGAAAAAGGTAATGGACCTTCGGGCTGCATAAAATATTCTAACCACTTCAGGAAGTTGTAGCTTCTCAAGGACTTTCCTCCGTCGAGTTATTTATAACAACGTGGCGGTCGCGCGGACTTATGAGACGAAAAACGACACTAGCGTCACTCAGTTTAGGTTCCCAAGTTACGTACTGGGATACTAACAGATCTTAGAAAATTATGCGACTTCAGTATGAATAATTTTACTGTTCAACGTAAGACAACGTGATGGTAATAGGCTAAATCACTGTAGTCAGAACTACTTCATCTGAATACCTACATATTAGGTAATAAATACTCTTTGTAAATCAACAATAACAAGCATGGTGATTGCGCGAAAAGTCCAGCTTATATTAGACTAATTTAACTTACAGTATCATTAGTCAAGTAACAAATTTGCCTAAAAATAAACGAAGTAAGAATAAATTTGATGGTTTTATAGGAATATTGTAGCAGTTTAGTAGACTATGTAAGATTTCTTTAAAATGCTTCTCTATTGCCGACCTAGGACACACTAACAGCAGCAGAATATCTTGGCGCCATTAGCAGCCTCTTTATCATTACAGTATTTGTTACCTTATCCAGCTCATTGTAACTGGATACACATGTGCTGTCCAATTTGACGTTCAGGTGACCGTGCATCGTGATAAATTCTTATAATAAAACCAATGAGATGCACTAATTTCTCAAATTTATTTTTGGAATAAAAGTCTACATGTTTCGGACAGTTCCTCTGTCTATCATCAGGAGTTTTTTACTGTACACACAGCAATGGTATATGTCATACAGCTTGCGAGCAGGATCAGGATGGAGTTCCGTCCTGATCAGGCTCGCAAGCTGTCGGCAAAGTTCCGTCCTGATACTGCTCGCAAGCTGTATGACATATACCATTGCTGTGTGTACAGTGAAAAACTGGTGATGATGGACAGAGGAACTGTCCGAAACATGTAGAGTTTTATTCCAAAAATAAATTTGAGAAATTAGTGCATCTAGTTGGTTCTTTTTATAAGAATGTGCTGTCCACTATGGCTGTTATAAGTCATTAAGTTATGAATATCTCCAATTAAGAAAATTTTCAGAACTGAAAACAAACCTTCAACAAGCACATGACATAAGTCTCATAGAACAGCGCATGAATTTTAAGACACGTTCGTGAGGGATCCTCTGTGGTGACAAAGTGCTCAGATCTCCTCACAAGCATAGCAATAACAAGTTAGGAAATTTCACACAGCCTGACTACGCAACAGCCTTACGTTACATCGCTTTCTGAACTTTTGTCAAAAGCAATATGCTTTCAAATATTTGGCGTGTTGATGCGCGTGCACACACACACACACACACACACACACACACACACACACGTCCATCAGTAGAACATGTGAAGTGCCCGTTACCGTTTCGCAATTTTAAGTAAATTTATTAGAAACCTAATGTACCAAGTTTCATGAAAACTGGTTCGACGGTCGTCTGAGTGTGTTACATGCAGACAGACAGACCGGCAGACAGACATGTGGCCATTAATCAGCTCAAATATGCAGCATCTTGTTGTGAGTTCTAAGAGCCACCTCAGAACTTTTGGCGCTGGAAGCGTGACATGAAATAAGTTCCATGCTGAGGGCCCCAAAATATCAGACGCCACCGCACCACAGCCAGTCGTCGGAGCGACCTAGGTCCGGGGACATGTGCGCCCGCGTAGTGCATTTTACAAGATTAGACAGATTTTGACAAAAAAAATAAACGGCTGGAATATGCGGCACTATTAGAAAACACTTAAAGAAAACCGTACAGAAACACAAATGAAATTTTATAAAGTTGTAGCTAGACCATCACTAATCTATGGCAGCGAAACATGGGTAACCACACAGACAGACATGACTCGCCTAGAAGCTGCAGAGATGCGCTTTCTAAGAAGTGTTACAGGATACACAAGACTGCACAAAATAAGAAGCGAAGACATAAGACAAGAACTAGAGATCTCTGGAATACAAGACGTGAGACCCAAATACAAACAAAAATGGATCAACCACCTCGAAAGAATGGACAACACCAGACTCCCGAAATATGCCCTCACCTACAAACACCGGGGAAGAAGGGATCGCGGACGCCCCAGGAAACGATGGCAACGCGTCGATGCCGGAACAGGTCAAACGACCTAATCCATGGAGGAAGATGATGATGATACAGAGTGTTACATTTAAGTACCTAACCGTAACCGAAGTTTATTGACGGTGAGACATTAGATGAAGTCAGTACGAGATTACTGCCGATCCTATAACGTTACATGGAACATTCCTGAAGAAAAGGCGTGAAAAACCTTTTAAGTAAGTAAAATAACAAAAACAAGCAACGCAATGCTATCCAAACAAATAAACAACAAACTACTGTAACGGTAAAGGTAAAATTCACCCCAGAACAGGCCATGAAGTCCCAGAAAGGGAGTAGATGTGTAGCTCTACTCTACCTCGGCGCTAGATGGGGTGGATGGTCAACGCCACGCTCTGGCCGCTTTACACCCGGGAAAGAGACCCGGTACCCGCTGCACGAAAGGCTTGGTGGGCCCCAGGTCAGGTCCGGATGAGTGTGAAAAATCTGGCTCCTACCGAGGTTTGATCCCCGGCCCGTCCAGCCCGTAGCGAGTCGTTATACTGACTGAGCTGTGCAAAACAACTGTACGGAATTTAGGTATTTTCTGTTGTGAACGACAGGAAGGCGTATGGGAGAATGGAGGCATAGTTTCACCCATTCTTAATCTTGCCAGTAGATGGAGGTGACTGGTCAGCTCCACACTTCAGCCGCCTTACTCCCGAGAACAGTGTCCCTGATACTCGTTGAGTAGGAGGTTAAGTGTGTTCCAGGAATGTTCAGAGCAATTTGGAGTAAGCAAGAACATTTTGGTCCCTGTCTGATTGTGAACCACAGTTCCTCGGACATGTATGTATGTATGTATGTGCCCCTCTGCGTATTTGTGTTTCACAATTAACCCGTTAAGCGCCGAATTAAATCCAATATTCCATTTGCTGGCATTATTAGGAGCTCACCATATTCTCCACGTTAGCAAGATAAGGGTTAACTGGAGCCACCTGCGCTGGTTACTCGCGTATTCGTAATCAACGACAGTAGAATGTTACTGACCTTACGCAACAGATTGCTCCGAAACCTAAATGTCGCCCAGATCTGTAAGAAATTCCCTGCATTTATGGAACAACCAGGTTCTTAACGGCGATCACAAAACCTGCCACTGGTTCCTGTCTTGAGCTGGACAACTGGCCAGCATTAAGGTAATGTACCTGGTTATATTGCCCGTCCCAGTAGCCGTGCGGACTAAGGCGTACGTCTGCGACAGTCTGTGTTGTGTGATCTAGTAATCTCTTGAATGAGGAAGCCCTGGCCAACTGGTGGGCCGTTGCGCCAAAAACAAAAAAAAAATTTAAATGGTTATATTACCTTCATTTATTCCTGAACTGAGTTGAGAAATGGATTTTACTGTCGTTCACAAACGTCACTTACAGGCCGCTTCGCTGGTTCCTTCTGCAGGTCCCAGCAAAGACAACATCACCAAAAGCAAAATTAAGTCAGGCAATACTTTTCGGATCTTGTTTTTAAGCTTTCGCCGTGTTCTAAATGTAATTTGTTCCTTTTTGGGTAATTCCCCGGCGTCTGAGTTCTAAATGCCGACGTTTCGGAGCTCGCTGTCGGTTCCATCTTCATAGGCAGGTGAATGAAGTATGTACACTCCATTCACCTGCCTATGAAGATGGAACCGATAGTGAGTTCCGAAACGTCGGCAATTAGAACTCAAACGCCGGGGAATTACCCCAAAAGGAACAAATTACAATATATTTCGGGTTTACGTCGGGTCGCAAATGAGATCTTCACTCTTCTGTGGCGTTAGGCAGGGTGGATTGGTAGTTAGCTACCGACGTTTCGAGACAGCCCGTCGGTTCCATCTTCAAGGGTCAAGCAGTCAAGCATTCAGCTTGGACTGTTTGACCCTTTAAGATGGGGCAGATTGGTTGTCTCGAAACCTCGGCAACTAAATATCAATCTACGCTGCCTAACGTCCCAGAAGAGCGAAGATCTCAGTTAATACATTCTTCTTCCGTGTTACCCTCAAGCAGTATGGATAATGTTATAGAACATCAGGCACTGAATATAGTTTTCTGCCATAATCAAAATTAACTAAGCTGAAAATAGCGTCATCTTATTCATTGTACAGGGTTATTCGTAAGTCCGTGAAACATTTTAAAAATTCGCAACAAATAAACTACTCAACGGATCGTGGTAGTTCTTACGCCGATAGAGAGAGAAACTATCCAAGTTGCTGTTGTTCTTGTTGTTGTTTTCATCTTATGTTTATCGGACCGTGCATCATTGTGATAGTTGAAGAAGAAGAGACCAACTTGATGTCACAATTTATTAAGTTTTATTTCACTTCTTCTATGCTGAACATGTTTCGGACATTAATACATCCATCATCAGGAGCCTGCGACTTTTCTATTGTATCACCACATTGGTCGTGTGTTCTTGTTTCGATGTGTGTTGGAGTTTCGGTGTGGTTGAGTTGGGGTGGTATCCGTGTGGCAGCCTGCCATCCTAGAAGAAAAAGTCGCACGGGGTTAAATCCGGGGACCGGGGTGACCACCTCATTAACCCGTTATCTTCTTTTCCTGTGCGTCCTATCCACCTTTGTGACAAGTTTCGATTGAGATACCCTCGCACGGCTTTGTAGTGAACCGGAGAGCCATCTTGTTGAAAGATGTAATCATTGCTGTCTTCATTCAACTGTGGCATCAGCCAGTTTTCTAACATGTTTCACGGACTTATGAATACCCCCGTATTTACGTTTTATTTAATGACTTCATCAGTAGCACAGAAAATATAGCGTTGAATAATAGGATAATTACTGCATAATGAATTGGAGAAGACAAATAAGCAAGCGGTCGTGGCCTAATATGAGGCGCTATCCTTGTACAGCAGGGTAAGCTAGAACGAACGTAGTTGGTTCTGGAACTTCGTTCGTTAGAGCATCTGTTCGTTTCTAGCATACATTGAAATATACGTATTTAGGGGTAAATTGTTCCAGGCCCACAGCCTAGAGCAAAGTTACCATCCAACACAACTATTTAAACAGGAAAAATGTAATACAAAATCAAAAATATAAGCGTAAAAATAATATAAAATTAATTTATTTAATTTTTATACACTGTACAAATAAGCAGATAACTGAACTAAACTGATAACTGAACCTTACAAACGATAACATAGACGATGACTGACGCTCTAATCAAAGAGGGAAGGCCCGAGACGTCATGCGCACGCGCGTGCTACGTCGGCCGATAGTATTCCTCCGCGTTCGTTGTAGCATCTTTGTTCGTTTAAGCATCCTGATTTTGACAAATACTGTTCGTTGTAGCATTCGTTCGTTGTAGCATACCCCACAGCATTTCATGGAGGACCTGAGGAAACCCATACAAACCCTCAGTGATTTTACTCGGTTTATGGGCTCAGATTTGAACCCAGCACTTCCCAAATACGAAACAGCTTGCCACTCAGGGGACAGGTACTATAAACAGGTACTATAAACAGGTACTATAAACAGGTACTATAAACAAAGTAAACGAAACAACAATTTTGAAGAAATTTCGAGTATTTGCTCCACATTTATGCTACTTACTTGAGTCACGTACCATACCCGTAAATGGGTTAAATCTTTAGAAACCTGAAGTGCTTATAAATAAAATACACGAATTGCAGTTCGTACCTTACAGAACACTTACTTCCCACTACAAACCGAGGCCTTTTAATTATCGTTAGGGCAGTAATGTCTGTTCAACTTCACAATTACAAGAAAACCATAAATACATCCTGTGAGCAGAATTTCGAAGCAGGTTACAGTAACATCTTTCAAAGATTTGAGGTTCTCTCGAGGTGGTGTTGCTGAACATTCGGGTGTTCCGGGACGTTACGAGTCTTTAGGTTACTAGTTCCCGGAATTTCGAAGGTGCTACGATTCAAAGACACAGCGTAACTTCTCAGAAGTCTTGAGCGTGATTTTTTGTTTTAGAACGACACAGCTGGTCCTCAGGATTCGAGCGGAGAAGACGCCCGCCAGGTTGTCCTAAGTAGATAACATGACTGGTCCTACAGACTCGGGGACTGGACGTGTAACTGGCAAGCGCTTTGTTGAGGAACACCACGTTATAACATGTGATTTTATTTATTTTGCCCCAGTATTGTTCTTACAACTTCTACTACGTCTACATTTCGACCACAATCGTCGGTTCTTTTCTCCGATATTTTGTTTCTCCCCGCCGTTAGTTTCTCTCAGTTCCTCCACGTGACTCAGCGCCACTGTCGCTCATTCCTTGAGTAACGTGCGAGCAAGGACACTTGTTTGTTTGGTTGTCCCGGTTTTTTCGCGTGCAACTTTAGCTAAAGTAGGTCAGTACCCTGTGCTGCCACCTGTCTGTTACACCTCGTACCCAGCCACAAGGTGAGCCCCACCTCGGGGTTTTCTTACAATTTCCGCAACAATATAATTTAAACGCTGGGCAAAAGCTGTAGGAATTTGAAAGTACGTACATGATGTTTTGATTACAGGCAGACGAAGGAAATGGAGATTAGTCACACCGTGTCGCTCCCAGTGTGAAGGCTAGACAGCGCAGACAGTATACAGAATGCACTAGGAATGTGCGACTGAGGAATCGGCGTTCGAATCACTGCAGAGGAAAGATTTTCTCTTTGCCGTTGCGTCTATACCACCTCTGGGACTCACCCAGTCTCATATCCAGCGAGTAAAGGAAGTAAAGCAGCCGAGGCGTTAAGTTAATCGATCACTTTCATCTGTTGCCAAGTGTAACATTTCGTGGTGCCATACCCGTATTCTACTATATCTCTTGATGGCGTTGGAATTATTTAAGCACCGGCACTACTTTACCTTTATCTGTCATCCAGAGCGGTACAGCGTCGTTAAAAGAGTAGTTCCGTCGGCAAATGAAGTAAAAGCAAGCGGTATTTTTGAGGGGAAAGCCCCAGAGAGTTGCAGTTTTGTAAATGTTGGCAGTAGCGTTACATGACTCAAATGTTTGGTACACAGATTGCGCAAGTTTGAGGTAGTCTGAATACTTTACGACTGGCTTTTACGATGCGGATGATTGAAACGCCGGAATAAAAACCACGTAGTTAGTTAGTCAGTTAGTTAGTTAGTTAGGAAAGAGTTGTTTCTGGTTGGAGACAGTTGTGCCGTCTAATAAGGAGATACCCTGAAATTGGCAATATACTGTGGAAAGCAGAGTAATCTCTCAGGATTGCCGAAATTCATTTCTCATGATTTGGGGTACAACATGCACGGGCAGGACAATCGGTCTAAAAGGCGACCAGACGACCGCCCCTGGCTCACATTCGGTGAGCTCCCTGTTCCAGACCTGCCGGAACAGGAGTTCTTGTGCTCCCTTCGACAACTACCAAGACAGCACTTACAATAAAGCACGGTTATGTTTCACAAGTCAGCATCATCCGATCGAAACAAACACGGAACACTTCCAAAATACGGATTTTTTTTTAATGAGTTAATGACTTCGGCGTAACACAAACACCAGCGTCGACATTTCGGGAGGGGTGCAGTTAGAAGCCATGTTGACACACACAGCACATACAGGTAACGAACATATGGTCTCCAAATGCACAGAAACTTAGCCTACGTATTTTTGACGGTTGCCGAATTGCGCGACAAACACATACACACGCAAGTAGGCAGGCGATTTTTCTCAGACCCTCCTCCCGCAAAGCAATCAATGCCGTGCATTGCAACATCTGGAGCGCCGCTTGCAGCCTCAAGAGGCTCCAAGCAGGCGGTCTAGCCTGTCAAACTTGCCTTACCACTGCACTAGCACTGTCCTCTCCCCATTGTAGTCACAGCTGCAACAAACAACACAGAGAACAACCACTGATGGTGGAGACGCCCCAAAAGCCGACCGACACCGCACTCCAGCCAGCACCAACCTCTCCCGGCAGTCAGGGTAGGGAGAGGGTACCCCAAAATCAATAGCACGGCCTTTCCCGGGGCCGCCGCGAGAGGGAAGCATAACCCGCACAACGGCCGGCCGCCACTAGGAAGGCGTGGACCAAGTGAGCTAGGGACGCATGTTCGGTGTTCTAGGGAGGTGACGGAGAGAGTAATTTAACACGCGAGGTCTGTGGGGAGGAGGGAAGCGCCAATTGGGTGTATGTCGGTACAAGTAATGGTAAAGATGTTCCTGTGCTTCAACACCACATCATTAAGATGTATAGGACAGTAGATGTATAGCTCCACGCATTCTTAACTTTTGGCAGTAGGTGGAGGTGAGTGGTCAGCTGCCCTACACCCAAGGAAGAACTCTCCGGTACCCAATGGATAGAAAGTTAGGTGGAACCCAGAGTTTGTCTTTATGCTTGGAGAAATAAGCAATCTCTTGGCTAAGTTCTTCAGTCATACAGTCTGTAGTCTGGTCAGTAAAGGGACTGACCTATGCCGAATTCTAGAAACCTGTGAGCTG
>Ga0123355_10012299_pt1 | contig 13255 bp, 15 predicted proteins | sample TergutEmb28metaG_3_FD_89872 | JGI IMG/M metagenome (GOLD analysis project Ga0123355, IMG submission 89872) | Embiratermes neotenicus P1 segment gut microbial communities from Petit-Saut dam, French Guiana - Emb289 P1 | ecosystem: Host-associated > Arthropoda: Insects > Digestive system > Gut ... | reverse complement strand
TGATAAAGGGTCACCCTGTTTCAAGCCTGTTTTATTTTCAAAACAAGATGACAATGTTCCTTCTATTCTAACTGCACTTCTTGTCTTTTGTACACATGTTTTAAAATAATTATTAATTTAGTAGGAATTTTAATTCTTTTATAAATTCCCATAGTGTATTTCTATGTATAGAGTCATATACCTTTTGAAAATCAATAAATAAATATTGTACCCTCTGCTTATACCCCCAAAGTTTCTCATTTATTATTTTCAATGCAAATATGTTGTCAATTTCAGATCTTCCATCTGTAAATCCATTTTGATAGTTCCCATAACCTTTTCAGTATATGGTTTCATTTTTCCGAATATTATATTTGACAAAATTTTGTAAGCTGCATTTCCCAGTGCTATACCCCTGTAATTCTCACACCTATCTCTGTCTCCTGTTTTGTGTATAGGAACTATTATTGTTTCTTTCCATTCTTCAGGTGTCCTTTCCTCCTCCCAGATTTGTCTTACAGGTTTTAAAAAATACCTTGCCATCAAAACTGTTGTATAAAAGCTTCATGACGTGACATAACTTTACTCTCAGACAGCCGGAAAATCTGTCCAATGCCCAAAGCACTGTGGCAACAGAAAATACCAGAAAAGAATTATTTGATAAACTAAGCAGTTTAATCAATGAACTCAGAATTACTTGTGTTGGTGTGGTGTCAACTGTATAGTGGTTGGCACCATAAAGACACCTTCTTTCATCTTTTATCATTGTATTACCCTGTGATGTTATGACTTATTTTGACCATGGAATTAAAATAAGACTGTTTGAAGGACTAGAAGGATATATTTTTTAAACTTTCTGTAACATTGTTTTAATGAAGAAAAAATGTTAAACAAAAAGTACTGGAAAACAGAGGTTTTGGCATTTGAATGTCTAGTAATTGTCACCAAGCTGTACAGTTATCACCACTCACTGTAGTAACATAATTAAAGATGTTATGGCTATTCAGAATCATCCAGTGTCATGTCAGAGGAAAGGATAAGAGGGAACTTGACATTATTTTTTCTAAGCCGTGGTCCCAATTCCTGGTTATCAGGAACTGTCTTTGTGATTTCACATGGAATTCTTTGGTGTGGATGTATCACCGTAGGCAGGCACATCAGTCTAGAAGCAGAGAAGGTGAACATGTCTGTTGTGGACATTTCTGCAGTGCCTCTTAAAAACTTCTCTCTCTTTTGCACTCTCTCTTCTGCCACAACGTAGAACTGAAGAAGAAAAAGTGTTACGTGGGAAACACTGGCTTCCTAAAAAATCCATAGTAATAAATAGCTTCTTTACCATTTTATGATATCTTCCTCACCTACCATGGCACTGGATGAGGTTATGTTTCTACTAGTGCGATTGGACAACTCAGGATGATGGTGAAGGAGTGGTCAAAAACATCCATCTCTATGCATATTGGCTTTAAAAGGTGTTTTTTCTCTGCTCTACTTTAGAAACTGAATACTGACAGTTGAATATCTAGCATCCTCTGAGGAAATATTTTTTGGGAGTGGCAGTTATCCAGTAGACAAAAAGTTGTTCATCTTCACTAAGTACTGGCTTATGTTTCATAGAGTGTTCTGAAAATTTGCTACTTAATAAAAACTGTAAGGTGGACTTTGGGATACTGTACTTTTTCTCTGCCACTTTTTGGGCTATACCCCTTGGATCTCTGTGAGCGCCACCTCTAAATCTACAGGGTTATAACTACAGTTTTCTTCCTCACTTTCGTCCTCTTAATCTTCCCAAATTTAATCCTAGTCATGTTGATGAATCTAAAAGAAATAGGAATATATCATCAAGCAGAATTTTTTCATTGCCAGTAACTGCAGAATTGGCAGTAGCTGGTGCACCTTGCAGTGCCGTGTCATCTCATGCCAGTTACTATTAAATTTCATTATAACCACGTGAGAACTAAACTAGTAATTTATTGATCAATGAGGAAAATGTAGAGGTAAAAAGAAAAGTATCTTAAAAAAATATGGGAGTCTTATACAGTTATTGGCATAGGGTGCCATTGACTAAAGTTTTGTACTTTTTAATTACTGTTTCCACTCTGCCATTTCTGATAAGAGTAGTTAACATGTCCAAATTTACATCAGATCACGTAGGGCAACTCTGCAGGAAAACATATGTCTAAGTTTCATAAAACTGCCATGTACCATACAACATGTAATTCAGAAATTAAAAAGTGAATTGCTTAAATCCTGCCTTAAGTAATTGCCTTTCTTTGCTCATGCCATTAAAGCATATGGTATCAAGCAGCTGTGACACTAAACAAAGCGTTTCTGGTTAATAAATTAGGTACCACATGAAAGACCAAACATTCATGAATCCAAATAGCATTCAGAAATGGCACCATTGTTGCCAAAATTCTTACTAGAATGCAAAAGAATGACAAGATGCCAATAACTGTCACAGTGCCAATTACTTTTTGTTTTATCCTATATAATGTTGATGAAACTGGGCTTGCTGTAGTAAACAAAAGTGGCAAAATGATGGCTCCAAAAAGATGCAAAATGGTGATAGTGGAAAAAGGTGGGGAGGAATGAAAACATAACACTTGTCGTAGGGTGTATTGCAACCTTGTATATCATGCAGCCACCATTGATAATCTTCAGGCGAGTTAGAATGAACAAGAACTTGACAAAGGGAGTCCCAGAGGATGCCATTTATTCTACCTCACTAAAAGGTTTCATCAGTTCAGAAATGGTCTTCAACTGATATGTAAAGTTTATTGGCAGAATATCTGCCAGATGCCTGGTGCTCCATCTCATCTCTCCAGAGATAACTTTGTTTCTAGCTAGGGAGAACAACATTGATTTTCTGATTTTCCCTTCACATACAACACATTTACTGCAGCCCTTAGATATCAGAGTTTTGGGCTTCTCAAGAAAGCCGTCTTGGATGAATTCACAAAACTTTTGCAGAAAAACAAAAAGAACTATTTGAGTAGGTATGATTTCTGCAGAGTGCTAAATCCAGTGTGGGAAAAGGCAGTCACACCAACCAGCATCTTAGGAGGATTTCAAGGAAGTGGTATGTGGCCATTGGATCCTGCAGCAGTCCATCTGATCATTGACAATGGCAGTTCTTTTGTTGGTGTTATTTTAACCGACAGTGATGTTGAGCCTGGGCCTGGATGTTTATTCTACTCAAATGAAATTCCCACAATTTCGGAAGTTATCCAGGTGATAAGAGAGTTTCTGAAACCAGAGGAAAACAGCACAGAGAATTCCACATTGTTCGCTGCAGCATGATGTATTACTTCTGTTGATGAATTCCACAAGGAGATGAAAGAGAAAGATAAGAACAAATCAAAGAGAAAGAGAGTGTGGGAAGGTTCTAGTGACCGCTCCAGAAGTAAAAATGAAGTGCTAGAAAAAAAATAATTGTGCTGAATTTAGCAGGGCATATGAAAATGACTGTCATGGAGAATGTTGGATACATTGTGACAACTGCCAATTGTAGTGTTATAAAACATGCCAGAATATGTTGAACAGAGCTCAAACAAAGAAGTTCCTGTGTCTGAAATGTGAAGTGACATTCTAACTGAATGTTATTTGCTGGAAGCCATGGTGATTTTGGACACCAATATCTACGGAGTGATTCTTGAACAGTGTTGTTTGTAAGGCTTCATATTGAATTGGTTTCTCAGTAAATGTATAATGAAGATATTTCCAAAAGGATCTGATCTACAGTTAGTCCCTGTCACTAAATGTGTATCATCTCCTCATTTTTTTCATGTGGCCCTATAAACTCGAGTGCTGCATCTTGTCACTGCTCTGAAGTTCTATACTGTGTGTACACAATAGGAAAATGCCTTTTTTCAACTGATTCACAACTGTTACCAAGCGTCTACTTGTGGATCATATGCAAAATTTTATTTAAAAAAATAAAGATTTAACTAAGTCCTCAAGAATCTGAGAATAAGTGACCACAAAATTGAGGGTGGAGATTGAAATACTTATCCAACCTAAACCTTAGTGCTTCTTTTCAATAGAATTTGTGTGTGCAAAGTTTACCCTTTAGTATATCCTAAACTAGTTCCTTTATCCAACACTGCTTTGTGTAGCTTGAGGTCATGGACAAGACACCACCATTCACAATCCTGGTGCAGCAGCTTTATGATCCAGATGTGTATGAGACAATTCCGCAGGTGATCGATTTGCTGTACTGGCTGCTTGTTGAACTTAAAGACATCCAGATGAAGTCTGTGCCAAAATCAGAGGTAATGCTAGTAAAGTGTTTAGATGTTTTTTGATGATGGTCCTGCAAATTTTGGTGATGCTAATAGAAATTATGTCTTCTGTAGTCCAGCAGCACAACAACAAAAAGACTGAAGTTGGAGTTTGATAGGCAGTCCAAGTTATTTACTGACAGTAGAACAGGATATGTAGTGGTCCTTTCTGTGAGAACTTCTGATTGTTTTTCCCTTCAGGAGAGCCACAAAGTAGATACAGATAGCACCTTAACCTACATTTGGCAGTTTAGTTTAGTTTTGATTTTCTTCCTTCTTGACAAAACATGATTAGGGTACTTCAGTACAGACTTTGTGTAAAGAACTGTTCATAAGAATCATCATGCTTGTCACTAACATATATTATAAACATTCAACATGGTAACAATTCATAGATTGACATACAAAGTTTACGTTTTGTAAAATAATTCCTCATGTCATATAATGGTAGTTTTTATTTGATAAAAATTTATAAGACGGATATTTCTCTACAGTACAGAAGGTCTGTTGCAATAAAAATGGTGTTAGCTTCTTTCTGAAAAGTTGTATGCATATTCTTTAAATTCTTTAAATGGCTTGGTAAATTATTATATAGTTTTATCAGTTCTACGGAACATATATTGTAAATCAGGTCTTTGTTGTGTATCATCATTACGCCTCTCTGAGTTTTGTTCCAACCTAAGTAATGTTTACTTTTACATAGTACACGATTTCCATTATATGCATATGTGGCACTGGGAGTGTATTTAATGTTTTAAACAGTTCCCCACAGGAAGTAACCCTTACGTTAGTGACTAATCTTATCAGTTTCTTTTGTAGTTTTTAAAATTGTTGTACTTCTCCCATCACCTCCCCCCCCAACAACCACAAAAGTGGTAAGCTGTTATCTCAAGTACACGTGGAAGATTGCAAAATACATACTTCTCAAGATGTTTTGCATTTGTTATACTTTTAAGGGACTGAATTACATAATTTTGTCCAGTTTAGAGCTTAAATGTGATATGAGTATATGAACAGTATTTACTGGTTCAAATGTAGGTTATAACGTAATTGTTTTATGTGCAGTTTGACACAATAATGAATTATGTACATTGTGAGATGGCAGCACCAGCACCAAACCTGATCTTCCAACTCGTAGGCAACCCTCGTGGCACCAATGAAATGAGGTGGCAGGAATTAACCAGTGGTCACAAGACACTGTTTGCATTTCATGGCAGTCGCCTTGACAACTTCCACTCCATCCTGCACTATGGTCTGCAGCAACATCTCAACAAGGTCAGCATTTGTCTTGTTATTGAGCCGAAGTGTCTGAGGCAAGTTGACCATTCAGTGTCAGCTGTATCACCTTTTGTTTGTAGCTTATAATTTTGCTTCTGTTTTTGAATAGGTGTGTCAATCTAAAGGAAAAACATAGCCTAAGGGTGTTAGAACCAGTTTGTAAGGGAAATATTTAGATCTACAAGGAATTAACAGGAAAGTGGGGAAATTTAATAAGGAGGGTAATCATTTGTACTCCTCACCAGATGACAGTACGGTGATCAAAGCAAGAAGGATGAGATGGATTGGGTATGGGAGAAAAAGAAAAATGCTGTATTAGTGTGGAAATCTGAATGGAAGAATGACATGGAGGGCCTTATCCTAGTGTTTAGGGCAATATTGAGAAGAACCAGTAGGTGATATGGTGTGAGAATTTGTGAAGGTAAAGGTAAAGATCACCCTAGAACAGGCCACGAAAGCTCAGAGGGGGAATAGATGTATAGCTCTATTCTTTCTTTAACTTCAGTGCTAGGTGGGGATGGGTGGTCATTGCCATGTCACATCCACTTTACCCCCGGGAAAGACCTGGTACCCATTGCATAGGAGGCTGGGTGGGCACCAGGGCTGGTCTGAATGTGTGGGGAAAATCTCAGCCCTACTGGGTTTTGTACCCAGGACCGCCTGGCATGTAGCGAGTTGCTACACCGACTGTGCTTACCTGGCCCATTGTGAGAATGTATACTGAATTTATCTGGTTTCGGTTGGAACCAAATGATGGGTTCTTTTTGTACATGAATGAACCTTTTGATCCATGAAAGTAAATTTGACAAACTGAGCAACTCATGGTTTCTCAAGCATTGTCACATAGTTACATTTTCATTTGGGAAGTTTTGAGTTATCATTCCATGGAAGGCCTCAAGTTGTCTTTGGATACACACATCTGAGTGTTGGCAGAATTTGTGTCTTTCTTTGTTTAACAGCAGACATGGGGCAGAAGAGTATAGTGACTGGGCAGCTGAGGAGTTGTGGTTTGATTCAGGCAGGGGAAAGAGATTTTTTCTCATCCCCAAAGCTTCTGTACTGTCTCTGAGGCCCACATAGTCCATAGTACCAGGGGTCTTTATCAGGGGTGAATCAGTGGGGCTGCAAGGCTGACCACACACCTCCATCTAGTGCTGAAGATAAGAATGGATCTATACCTTCACTTCCCCATATGCCTTCATGGCATGCTGAGGAACTGTTTTACCTTTACCTTTATTTAACGGCATTTTTTAACCTGTTTCAGTGCTAGGCTTCTTTTAAATGTCAGGTCTGTGCTGCAGCCAGAGTGCTGTTCAATTTTTAAATGACCACTGCAGGACAGTGTTTTTCCACGTTCAGATTCATTCAAAGGGACAGCTGTGTCCTCTTTTTCTGGTAAAAATTAATTGGAGGGTGATTTTGAATGGTAACTTGGAAACATCTTCTGTGTTATTGGTATGGAAAGAATGAGGAAAGCCATGAAGAAGCTGTGCATATAGTCATTCTCACAAGTCAAGAAGAGTCACCACTAGTGTCTTTCTACAGAGAGGTCTTTAACTTTTGTCCCATGAATGTAGGAAAATGTGAGCTCAGTGTGTGAAGGTGGGTTGGCTGCCATGGTCCTTGTCTTGTCGGTGCTGGAGCATGAGACAAATGCTCAGTCATGAGGTGTAATTCATAAAGAGCAGGAGGTCAGTGTGTGTGTGTGTGTGTGTGCACACACACTGTTGGACACAGAGTGTCCACGTGTAATATGTGTGCATGGTGGCTTGGTTTATATTAATTGTAAATGTATAACTGCCAGAATAACAAATTCTGGTATTCCAGAAATTCCCATTGCAGTTAATGAAGTTTTTTTCATGACCTTAAATTTGGAGTCTGGTGTGCAGTGAGAGTGAGTGAAAAAAGGTAGGGATCATGGTTTTCAGACAAACAGTAATTGCCAGTTGCTGTGTTTGGTTCATTCTGACACAATTCTTCCGAGAATTAACAGAAGAAGAAAAAATACACAGTTACTTCATGCAGAATGGTGCCACAGCTCACACAATAAACTTATCATTGGCTGCCTTGGAAGAGGTATTTAGCAAACAATTGCCAAGATTGGATAACTTACAGTTTGTGGTCTTGTACATCTCCAGATTTGAATCTGTGTGATTTGAAAAATAGAGCTAATGTGAACAATCCTTATTCTTTGTATAAATTAAAAGACAGTATTTCAAGAGAAATTGATAGATAATATGTGATGATAGGAGCTCAATGATGTGTTTGAGAAACATCAAGTGGTGTGAGACCTGCTTAGAAGATGGAGGTGGGCACTTTGATGCAGTTGAATTTCTGGAAAAAAACAGACTCTGAGTTTCCCAGTGGATTCATGCTTCATGTGTGATAAGGCTCCTGTGACAGCTGCCATGCACAGGAACATGATAATAAGACCTCTCTGTAGCACAAGGTACAGTGTTGAGGCCACATATAATGTATCTTGGGGCTGGGGGGTAGAGTACATATTTGTAACATCAGTTAGGCATTGACCTTTGTGTTAGAGGGCCTGAGTTTAAGACAAGTTGGATGCTGTTTCTTCTAGTGTCTGGCCTCTAAGAAGGGTGGCACTTGGTGCCTGTCTTGGTTTGGATTGAGCGTTATACCGTGGGTTTTCTTCTTATTATCAGATGTTGAGGTTAACAATCATATTGTACATGGATGTTGTTCTGTTATTGCCAGAGCTGTTGGCGTTAGCCACAGTAGCAACCATGCTATGGTATAAGAGCCATTCTTTGCCTTTACAAATCTCATTTTGAATGTCTGTACAGAATTCATTGTTTGGCCATGGAATTTACCTCTCCAGTGAACTGAGTGTGAGCCTGCCATACAGTCCCATGGGATATGGCTGGGGGTGGAGCAGTGTGGGTAGTGAGATGAGCTGTGTGGCACTGTGTGAGGTTGTTGACCACCCAGATGTGAAATTTCAGGATAAAGGTGAGAAACAGCACCACACTATGGGTCTGAGAGATGATAAAACAAATGACAAAAACATTGAATACTGAGGGGTATCATTATATGCCATGCTCATTTATTAGACTTTACACTAACTTCACTGTGTTGCAGAGTCGGGTAAAACCCGCTGCATTGCCAAGGACAGTATTGGTGGGGAAGTGCCAAACAAGTACTATGTTGTCCTCAACAGTGATGTGGTGAAGGTGCGCTACTTGTTGGTGTACAAAAAGAATTCACATCCGGCTGGGTAAGTTCTGTTTTGAATATTAGTTTAAAACTGAAAGGCCAAGGCTTGCTGTTCAGTCATCGTGTATGTCACCAGGTAGAGTGAACAATGGCGGCAGTGGAAGCTATGTCTGAGTCAGTGTTTAAATTCAAAAGTTCTCTAAGACATCATTGCTTCCTGCATGTGTGAATGTTATGTATCTATCTATAGACATTTCCCATTAATTAGGTTTGGTGTTATTGGTGGAGGTTTTTTTTTTTTTTTTAACAATTTATGCATGAAACCTCACTGCATGGGAAAATTAATAATCTTTCACATACCTATCTTACAGTTGCATAAACCTATTTAGGAAGTGAATTGGATGTTTTCTCTTAATTTTATACCATCAGATTATCTTACAAGTTTGGGATTTGGATGGACATGTGTATGGAAGAGTAAACATAGTCTGTGTATCTTCAAACTTCAGAATTGTCACTGCTGTACAAATTAATGCCCTTAAACTCATTCAGTTAATGAACTGTATTAAATTTTCCATTGAAGTGGTTAAACTTTATTACCCAGCGATGGTCTTCTGAGTTTTTTACACCCTTTTGTGTAATGAGTTTGTCCCAACGTTGCAGATGAATGTGCTTCCTCCATCTAATGGGTGAATGAATTCAGTTCAAGTAGGTGCTGAAGTAAGAGGAGGAATGTGTCAACTATGAGGCATGTACAACTGAAAACCATTTGTGACACTGATGTGGCAGTGTAGATGGCAAAGCTGCGTGTTTGACTGAGTAATCACACTGGCAGACAATGTGAAGAATAGGACAGACTGGGTGAGTATCTAGTATGGATGACGTTAAGGTGGAGCTTAACACTGTCACTCCCAGCACACCTGCTGGTTGCAGAACTGCCAGCCCAGATATGTTCCACACCACTCACAAGAAAACTAAACACTCTTGAAACAAAACACAGTGGAAACAAAATTTGTCGTGTGCAAAGAAAGAGATTTCTTGAGGGTGGCACAAACCCCATCGAATGACCAAAGCAGGAACTACATGGTTAAACTACATTCAGATAATGCTTTGTTTTTCTGGTACCATGTTTTTGACCTGAGCGTGGTTATGGGTGCATATGTGTCAAAGGTGGCAACCAGATGGTGAATCCATCCAAACAGGACCATAAGGATATAGAGGGACTGCTGCTTCTGAGTTTCAAATCACACAATAACACAATGAGTGCAAACTGTTCCTGTCAAATACCTCAAAAGCTGCATGCCACGGTGAGAACAAATGTCAGGATAAACTTACTGACATCATCATCCTGCTGTATGACACTGTGCATATTCATGTGGTCCACATAGTTCAGGACCAATTAAATACCCTGAAGTGGGAGGTGCTCTAACTTTCTGCATACAGCCCAGACTTATCGCTATGTGATTTTCATGCCATTGGGTTGTGAACTTAAGCCATAAAAGGCTGTACATGCACACTGGGAAGTGATGTGCCAGAAGATGTGTTACAGTGGTTTAGGCAGTAACCCAAAGGTGGGATATGGTAACATATGCAACAGTGGTACTACAATGTAAATGCCTATGTAATTTTTTATATCATTGCAGTATCTTCACCTTTGAGCATCTTGTAATGAGTTTCAGTTGTATATGCTTCATATATAGAAAAGTTTCACCGATGATACAGCACAGTCTGAAAACGCAGAAGACCATCATTTAAGGAAAACCTGCTGTGAAAACCTGAAAACTATTATCACAAAGTTACTTCAAAGGCTCTGCCATGGCTCAGGCAGTTAGTTGCTGGCCTCTTGCTGGGAGGCCCAGATTTCTTCCCAGGCCAGTTCATGTGGGATTTATGATTGAAAAAGTGGCAATGGGGCAGGTTTTCCCTCTAGTACTTAAGTTGTACCTTGCCAGCTATCATTCCATCAATTCACCATACCCACATTCATTCACCTGAAATCAGTGCTATATAATTTTAACAGTTGACAGTGCAGTTAAATAAAATTTATTTGTCTCTCACTCTTCAGTTATTGTCACATGAATGTACATCACTTTCATCCCATTGTTGCAAGTTCACCATACATAATTCTAATATAATCCCGTGTGATACCAAATAATGTAGGCAACTGATGTGACATCATACAAAAACCAACCATTGTAAGGAAATGTTTACAGTTCTGAAGGTACTGGATCGTGGCTGGGCTGGGTGGGGAAGCACAAGCTACTCACCTTCATCCTAGGCTACATGGTGCTTCTCACATCTGTGGGGCTGGCGAACAATCAGGTGGTGCAACGTTACTGCTATCTCATGATGAAGCGGGTTGGCTTCTGAAATGTTTATTATTACCAAATAAGTATTTTTGTAAGACAGTTCAACTGATTAAACTGAAATATACCGCATGTGACGTATGGTGACATTCCTTCATATTTTGTGTGCAGTACGGGTGTTAGGATATATATGTATCCGAAAACAAAAAATGAACAAGATGGTCTTTGTAAATTTTCCTTTATCCCTTCAGGGCATAGCTATCTGCCCCATATGCATATTGCAGTCTCTTCTTTACGTCATTCATTTGCTTAATTTGTTAATATGTGACAGAATAGATGGTAGTTTTGCTTGTAGCAGTATGGATGACACAGTTTGACTCTTCCTGGCTCTATAGCCACATGTGCAATTCCAGCACTTTTCATTCTGTTCTTCACATTGCACAACTAAAATGTCTTTATCATCATCTTCATCCAACCACATTCCTCCTCAGTACATCTGCTGTGCATCTTCATCCAAGAAACTTATTGTCACCATTTTATCATCCTATATATCCCATCAAATCTGATATTCTGAATGTAATCTGTGCAATAATACAGGTGGCCCTTGTTTTATGCCTTTTTCTCTAATGCCTTATGCCATTTTACACCACTTTCATTTTCAATTTGACAGTCTGTGACTAGCTACACACTTGGATGATGCCAAGAAAGTATGAAACGTGTGGCACAAAACAAAACTGGGAGGCTGTGTGCTCACTGCAAACTACATCAGGTATTGCGCGCACTCGCTGTTTAGTTCAGGTCATGTGATTTATTTGCATTTATTTTCTTTGGTTCTGCCTACCGATGCCACGACACACCCAATCGAGGAAAAGAAAAAACAAACATGACAATAAAAGTTTACATTTTCTGAACCATGCATCGTGATACATTTTAATGAAAACAGAATTTTCGTGACAGATTTCTGAAAATACTAATATATCAAATGTCATGAAAGTCTGTCCAGTGGGATCTGACTTTTTCATGCAGATGGATGGATGGACAGATGGACAAACGTGATTAAGCTAATAGTCACTTTCACAAGTTTGCGAACGAACCTAAAAATGAGGTGACAATGGATAACAGAACCTGTAACCTAACCATAGCAAGAATCTTTAAGAATGGTAATAAGGTGACTTATTAGTAAAGGCCGTGAGAGTGAATTTAGCCATCCATGACAGTGATGTGGAACATGTGCTGTCTGTGACAAGCATATGCAAGTTGTTTACAGTTCCTTTTCAGTGTTCGTATGCTAAAATTAATATCATTTATTTCTATATTAATATTAATATCAGTAACAATAATAATATAAAAAAAATGTGTGTTCTTATAGCACATGGGAACAGGCTGTAATAGGTGTGATTGCCTCTATTCCACTATTTGTTACGGGAATATAATTTTTTTATTTATGCCTGTTTGATTTATACCCACTTTGTCAGGAACACAACTAGTGCATAAACAAGGGCTGCCTGTATGCACTTATATAATTCCAACAGTTTGCTGTTGGTTCTACATATTGTCTTTGTTCAGAATATTTTCATTTACAGTACAGCTGTCATTGTTGAGATCACAGACACATTTAATGACTATTCTGGAAAAGTAACCTATCTGACAGACATGGATGTGACAAATATGGCTTCTCTTATGCCCGACACACAACACTAATCAATCCCCTACAGTCATACTTCAACATAATTATGTCCTGTTTGGCTTGTAGTGTGGAAAGGTATACGACAGTGATGGGACACTTTACATGTTAATTTGTCCAGGGCAGTTTGGATGCTAGGTCTTGATGATTATTTGGTTCAAAAGCATTCCAAGCACCGAACGCTGGTCAGTGATTTAAGAAAATGTGGCACATCTCTTGTAGGCTCACACCACTTCTCTGTAAATGTTTCCATGTTCTGTTGTTTAATTTCATGAGTCGATATGCACTGGTCAGCTGAGGTTCAGTGCCTAATTTAGAACAGCTGAAATAATTGTTGCATTTCACAGTCAATCACTGTCAGTATAATACACTCACTGGCATTGACTTTGTGTACTAATCCACTAATTCAAACCCGAATGCCAGTATCAAGTATGTCCTATCCTAAAACAATGTACAGTAAAACCTGTCAAGTTGACCACCTTCATAAGGTGACCACCTGCTGATGTTGACCACATATCGGTAGAACCGGCAACGTCCTATGTAGTTTGCATATA
>Ga0123355_10012298_pt1 | contig 13256 bp, 7 predicted proteins | sample TergutEmb28metaG_3_FD_89872 | JGI IMG/M metagenome (GOLD analysis project Ga0123355, IMG submission 89872) | Embiratermes neotenicus P1 segment gut microbial communities from Petit-Saut dam, French Guiana - Emb289 P1 | ecosystem: Host-associated > Arthropoda: Insects > Digestive system > Gut ... | reverse complement strand
CTCCAACACACATCGAACCAAGAACAATACGACCAATGTGGTAATTCAACAGAATAGTCGCAAGCTCCTGATGATGGATATATTAATGTCTGAAACATGTTGAACACATAAGAAGTGAAATAAGATAACAAGTGACATCAAGTTTGTCTGTTATTCTTCAGCTCCTTAGTTATTTGTTATACGTATATTACCTGCCATTTTTCATTAAGTATTACTGCTTTTGTATGTTTTATGTTTGTGGTTGGTTATTTCAAGTATTTTTCTCTAGTTTTTCTGTGCTTTCCTTGTAATGTTCTGTCAACACATTAGTTGTAAAATATGGAACTGAGTTGCAGTGTTCAGCTGTTACTCACCTTTATTTCAATCCATTTCTGTTTTTTTTTCTGTTTTTTATTGACTTGTAACATTTTTTTTGTGTATTTATGTCAATTAGATTGAGTTAAATTGATCCGAACTAGCAACGCATCCAGGCACAATTTGTTTCTTTTTATCTCTCTACTTTGACAATTAAACCAATTATGATTTTTCTCTGTGTCTTTTTGTATGTGTTTTCTTTCGCAGTCTGTTGTTGGATATAGTTTTACATTTTCTGTGCCGTCTCTTGATTACCTTATGGCTGCTGTGCCAGCACCATAACAACCCAGAACTATATTGAAGTACAACTACTGCTGCTGAAGTCACGTACAACACTGTTATTACAACAAAACTGGTAATAATTCCATGATGATATTTCCTTTTACAAGGAACTCACGTTGTTGGTTATCACACCTGATTTGTTCTTATTCTCTTTTGTATGTGCTTTCTTTTGTTTATTTTTATCATGTGAATTTTACGCTCTGTGCTGTCTTATCGTTGTGTCAGCATGCTGATAAAAGAACTGAACTGAATATAGCACCATACTTACTCCATGGTGCAGAGTCCTTTTTGACAATCTAACTGGTTTGCAGCTAGTCAAGAAATTCCCCGCATTTCACGGAACTCGAAGGTTCGTTACCGCACTCACAAGCGTCCGCCACCCGTCCCTATACTGGGCCAGCCCAATCCAGGCCATATACCAACATCCCGCCTCCTGGAGATCCATCCTAATATTATCCACCAATCTACGTCCAGGTCTCCCCAATGGTCCCTTTTCCTCCGGTTTCCCCACCAAAATCCTATACACCCCTCTCCTCACCCATACGCGCCACATGCCCAGCCCATCTCATTCTTCTAGATTTTATCACCCACACAACATTGGGTAAGGGATACAGATCATTTAGCTTCTCGCTAGGCAATCTCCTCCATTCCCCCGTTACCTCGTCCCTCCTAGGTCCAAATATTCTCTTCAACACCATATTCTCAAACACCCTCAACTTTCTTTGCTCCCTCAATATCAGTGACCAAGTTTCACACCCATACAAAACAACAGTCAAAATTATAATTCTATATATCTTAATCTTTATGTTTTTGGATAGCAACCTGGAAGAAAAAAAATATAGCATCATACGTATTGTTATTTATTTATTATTACAAATCATTTTACACCAATATATACCTAACTAAGATGACACAAACTCTTTGTATGACAGCTATAGCACTGTGTAATACCTTCAACTGACAGTGGGGTCATAACTTCTGTGCAGCGGTCTGTGTTCTTTGCTATTCAGAGGTCCTGGCGACCATATGTACTGAGCATTTCCTTGCTTTCTCTGTATTTTCCATTTACAGTCCTACGGTATCTTACCTGATGGTAGATAAACGTATAAGTTGGTACAGAGTTGTAAAGTTATGGAATAAGAAGGATAGTAAAATCTGCGACAAGTCGAAAACGTCTCCTTCTGGTAGTCCACTATAACGTTCATAGTTAGAGATTTATGAAATGTTAAAGTTTTATATTTGAAAGATTGGATGGATTTGTTTTAATCAGTAATTTAGTTTGGGTGGAACGGCGAGTGTAACGGATTTACATAGCAGCTTACAGGGATGGAGGGGTAGAGAGAGTGGCAGGGTGACAGAGAGAGAGAAAGAATACCAGTAAGACACCGAGAGATTATGGTAGTGCGATACGGGAACAGTGTTACGTAAGTGAGCCAATAGAAACAAAGTATTCAAATTTTGACTGTTGATTCTATTAGGGAGTAGTGGGATTTAAACAGTTAGCTAATTGGGAAGAGTAAGAATATTTAAGGAGGAATGGATTTGAAATACGCGAGTTTGAAACCTTAACGTAAGTAAGTAGTCCGTTTCCTACCCAGGATGCGAGCATTTGTGTACATGATACCGAAGCTAACGGTGCATAGATTTTCAACGGCGCCTCCATACACGCAAACATCTGTAAACTTTAATAATCTGGTAAAATAATACGAAGAATACTTTATGGTTTACAGTTATTTATTCCCGATGTGCTACTTAGAACACATAGATTCCCTGAGATTAAGACATGCGAAACGGCTGATGAGCTGGGTTAGGTTATACCACTTCGCCATTGCTACATTCATCAAATACGTTTTGTCCTAACTACAATGTTCAAATAATGAAGGCCGCACTGACATATTTGTCCCTTGCTCTGCAGTCTTGTTCTCCAAATAGCCCATTATCAATTGACCATCATCGAGAGTTGCTATTAACAAGTATACGCCTCCACCATGCACGGATGGGTAGCTTACATGCGACCATTTCACAGTCTGATTACCTCTGGGGGACGCAAAAGTACTTGAAAATTAATCAACCTTTTAATTACACGGCACTATGTACTTCAGTAGTTAATTGTAACTTTATTTTACACCGAGAGTAGTAGTGGATCTCCTACCAGAGTACCCTAGAGCGAGCCCCAATAGGATCAGATATACTAACGGAGGTTCATGTACAGGTATTGACACGGTACCATAATACAGGCTGTGGTAAGGTTGTGCCGTATGCTCCCTTATTTATAGTTCATTATTAAGACTTCTGAACAAAGAAAAATAGAATGCTTATGTAGATGATATGTCCGTCCACCTGTCGTTTCGTGTGAAATATGTTAGCTACACACAAACCATATCCCATATTCTTTAAGTATTGCTGGAAAATCCACTTCTCAGCCATTTATCTCAGTAATTAACCAACCTGATGCACAACATGTTTGTTTTACAATAAGTTTATTTCATTTTTCTACATGTTTCGAGTACATGTGCTCATCATCAGGAGGTCAAAATTGTATTATACAGCCTCTGGTATCATCACACCTATAGGTTTGACGATACCAGAGGCTGTATAATGCAACTTTGACCTCCTGATGATGAGCACATGTGCTCGAAACATGTAGAGGCATGAAATAAACTTATTGTAAAACAAAAATTTTGTGCATCAAGTTGGTTAGTTACTGAGATAAATATACGGAGATGCACGGTCAGCAAAACGTCAAAATCTCTCAAAATATTAGTATATCACTATGTCTTCTGTAAGTAAGTGTGTATTTTTTTTTCAAGTGGATCAGTGACTTAAGTCCGCTAATCTAATTATCCTCTCCTTAATTGGTCCACCATTGGACGATAAACTGGACCAGATAAATTCCACAGGCCTCTTTAAAAGATGTGTTTTAATATTATCTCTCCATATAATTCTATATCTTTTAATAGTCACGTCAGATTTGTCGACTCATGTATTTTGCACATAGTTCGTATTTCCATACCCGCTACGTTCAACGTAAAACGTAAAAGAAAATCTCCATGTCCACGACATGAAGGCATATGGGAGGAATAGAGGTATTTCTCCGCTCTTTCTTAACCCCTGTACTTAATGGTACTGTGTCTACATTTAACGTACACCTTATAGAAGTGCTGATCGTCCTAGGAATATTTAACGATTGTGAAGTTCCTGATTAAACAACTTGCCTTCCATTCCTGCTTTATTCCCTTTTATCGGATCTGCGTATTTGGTTTATGACATGAAATATGAAACATACCGTTAATATATTTCTGTAGTAAAACCAACTAGATGCATCAATGTATCAAATTTGTTTTATTTTGAAATGACACTCTACATGTTTCAGACGGTCTTTCCGTCCATCATCAGGAGTTCAAGACTACGTACAGCAACAGGTATATGTCAGACAGATACTGCTGTTCGACAAATGCCTGTAGCTGTATGTTCGGTCTTCAACTCCTGATAATGGACGGAAAGACCGTCCGAAATATGCAGATTGTCATTTAATTAGGACACAAACTAATGCACGTAAAATTTCACATTAAAACACTTAAAATCGCTCCAACATGTTTCGATCCTAAGATCATCTTCAGGGAGCTATACTGTTCCTTGCTAAAGTCACAAATAAGGAAGTTAATCAGTGAGTGTTTTTAAAAAAAAAATGTGACTTTAGCAAGGAATAGTATAGCTCCCTGAAGATGATCTTAGGATCGAAACATTTTGGGGCGATTTTAAGTGTTTTAATGTGAAATTTTATGTGCATTAGTTGGTGTGCTAATTAAATGACTCTATGAAATGCACGGTGCAACGATAAAGATATACAGTGTCATTTCAAAATAAAATAAATTTAGTACATTGGTGCATCCGGTTGGTTTTACTATAGAAATATATTACGATGTACGGTCCTATGAACGTCAAACAAACCGTTAAGTTCCAGCTCAGTAATGTGATATCTGTAATGAGAGTGGGTTTGCTATTCATTTCTGTATCATCGATAAACTGAAACCGGGATTAATCAGGTATGAGAAATCAAAAGGAAATTATGTAAAATTTGTGAAGGCCTGTGTCATAATTGTACTACACCTTCCGTTTTTTGTCATTCTGCCGTTCGAAGCATGCAGCTTGCAAAGTTACGACAAGTAACACAACTTTGCACTGAATCGGATAGCTGCTTGTTGGACCGAGCCCGGTTCTTAATTGTGGGAATTTGTCACAGAACTCTTTGGGATTTCCTTCTGTATCATTTCTTTTTTTCAAAGTGCTACTGTGCTTTCTACCGCTTTACACCGTTTTGGTTCGCTGGTTTGTGCTTCATAGGTACAATGACCGTGACGCTTTTCTGAATACTCTGTATTGAGTAACACACTTCTCACTAAGAACTGCAAACAGCATTGTACTTCGCTCTCTTGTAGTTGTCCGTAAGAAATGTTTTGTGAAAACCGAACCGCTATTGGTGTTGCCTTTTGAGGATATACTGAGTAATCCGGCTTGAGGATAGGATGATATCAGGCCAGTGTTGTTAAGTATGCATATAAGGAATAAGATACATTTTCATTATGTGGTTTTTCCATTAGTTGTAACAATAAATCTGTCTCTATTGGGAGTTAGGCAGACTGAAATAAGTATCAAAATCACGCATGATTTCTATGACTTGTTTCCTCTAACCTTGATACTGTCCGACTGATTCTAAAATAGACAGCTTCTAGGTTCAGAAGAGACATGGGCCAATAATATTTTCGGAATGACGCGTCAGAAATATACAGTTGGGGGAGTTTTAGAATATATTCTTCCATATTATCGATCATTTAAATACATTCATTTATAGCTTATATGTAAATTTTCCTCTTTCAGCACGCGAATTTCCAGTTCTGTGGAGTGTGTCATTTCATTTCTTGCCAACAGAGGGCAGAAATCACTAATTCTGAGGTGTGCCATCCCCGTTGTGTGTTTAAACTATATGGTGAGGTGAATTCAGTCAATAACACAACTATAAATATACGCTAAATGATGGTGTTTATTAGCAATAGAAAAACTACATATTTCGGCCTGTAGCGGCCATCTTCAGGTTTTGAGAACTTTCTTGCTAACAGAGTTTTATATAATATGCCTAAACTGCGTAGTGACTCTTTTAGCAAGAAAGTTGTCAAAACCTGAAGATGGCCGCTATGGGCCGAAACATGTAGTTTTTTTATTGCTAATAAACACAATCATTTAGCCATATATCTATAGTTGTGTTCTTGACTGAATTTACCTCACCATATAGCAAAAATCACAATTAGACTGCTTTTACTTACGTTAATATAAACAGCCAACTAGGTGCAACAATAACCAACTTTATTGATAATTACAATCAGCTCAACATGTTTCGGACGATAATTTCGCCCATCCTCAGGAGCACTAGACTGTGTTTACAACTTGTGGTATAATGTAGCGGCGATGCTGCCTGCAGGCATTATACCACAAGCTGTAAACACAGTCTAGTGCTCCTGAGGATGGGCGAAATTATCGTTCGAAACATGCTGAGCTGATTGTAATTATCAATAAAATTGGTTAATGTTGCATCTAGTTGGCTGTTTATATTATTTTATCAGTGATGCACAGTCACACAAACATCAAATTTTACTTACGTCTCTGTCACAAAGAACGTCTCGTCACTTATTCCTGTGGCAGCCTGCTTTAAGTCTATAAAGAATACGAAAAACTTTTATCTCTCGCAGCAAGTAAATTACCGTATAAGAAGCACGGAAAGAAAGAAATAAATTATTATCCATCATGTTTCACGAATACTATTATTTCCTACTGCTTAATGTTACACGTTGTCTCCCCTGTCACACATTTAAAATGGCCACGGACTGACTGTTTTTCAATAGCCGTAAAGAGGCTAAGTAATGTGGGATTTTATAACTGTTAAGAAGTTATGTAACAGGTTTCGGCGTACAGAGGGCCGTGATGTTTCCTGGCGACCTCGGTGAGAGAAAATTTAACCCGTGATGCAGTTGACTTCTCGAGACATCAATATTTACGTAGCTGGCATAGAGATGTCCGTCATGGAAGACAAGTTTCCGTCGTCTGTTTCACAAACATTTATCGTTTAACGCTGGTTTCCGAGTGTGCATTTCACACAGGCACATCGTGTTCCTCGATCGGCTTTCTGGGTGACTGTAACAGAAATTTGCAAAAATTCTCCCCTTAGCTTAGCAATATCCGTCTATCTGTTTTTTCCTAATCTTTGCCCAATATAACAACTCGAATTTTTCGTAAAATCTGACACTCGTTAGTTTTACATAAAATCGAAGCATTACATAGCATACGACGCACACCTGGCCAACTGCTCTCTCTACAACACATTCTTACACAACATGACATGCTGCCACAACACCTTGTTTGCAAAAACGAATTAAATTGTGAATATTGTAATATAACTTTAACAAAGAACAGCAAAGCTCCCTGATGATGATCTGACAAGATCGAAACATATCGGAGTGATTTTAAGTGTTTTTAAAGTGTTTTGTGTGAAAGTTATGTAAGTGCAGTTGTTGGTTGATAATAGAAGCGAAGCAATGTATTTCTTTTAATCAGACAACGATAGCAAACGCTGATCATTAAATTCAAATTACTCCTCACACCAGACGTGGTGTTAAGTTTATAGTATCCATAAATACATTTACGAACTACGACGCACCGAGACCAACAGCACATGTAGAATTAGCTTTCGGTGCGGTGCAATGAGGCCGGCACAGAAACGTGAAATATCTTCTGCCATTTTTTGCTTCCTTTTCGATAGAAGCTTGTGCGTAACTCGCCTGGAATTTGTGGAATAAAAAATGTTTGAAACAGCAGTTTTGCTGGAAAGTCAGAATTTCCGAAGTAATTGAGAGAAAAAGTATTACTTTTATGTTCATGGGAAAGTGCACCACAATTCTATTGTCAATAAATGTCCAACAAGGTGCAACTGTACACAATTTATTTTATCCGTAAACTGGTCAATATGTTTCGGGTGATATCTCCACCCATCATCAGGAGAACAAATAACAGTATCTACAGCATCTGGTACTAGTCAACCGTTGTTGCTACTTGTCGCTATGGTGGCTGAGTTGAAACTGCAGAGCCACAATAGCGACTGGTAGCAGTCACGGTTGACTAGTGCCAGATGCTGTAAAGGTAAAGCAGTCCCGTTACAGGCCTGGGGTGGCCCAGAGTGTTTCAGGAAGTTAAGGCTTCCAGATTTCATGACAACGGCACAGGATGGTGGTAAGGTTGTCAGCCTTAGGCACCGGTCGCCTTTACCTTCAGGAAATGCTCCTGGTACTCATTTCTTTTAGAGGCTGAGTGGACCCCAGGACCATAGTGCGATAGGAAGGACTTTATGTCAATGAAAAATTCCAATGACACCAGGCCAGATGCTTTAGATACATTTATTTGTGTTCCTGATGATGGGTGAGGACCGCGGTAGCACAGTGGTTAAGGTGCTGTGTTACAAATCGGAAGGTGTCTGGTTCGATCACAGACGGTTTCAGTGGATTTTTCATTGACATAAAATGCTTCCGATCGCACTATGACCCTGGTGTCGACTCAGCCTCTAACAGAAATCAGTACCAGGAGCATTTCCTGGGAGTAAAGGCGGCCGGTGCGTAAGGCTGACAACCTACTACGATCCTGTGCCTTTGTTACGAAATTTGGGAACCTTAACTTCCTAAGAACCCTCTGGGCCTGTCCAGGCCTGTAATGGGACTGGTTTACCTTTTACCTGATGATGGGTGGAGAAACCATCCGAAATATGTAGAGTGTATAGTTCCATGTTTTTGGAAATTTTTTGACAATAAAAAATACTAATTCGCCGGTACCGACATTCAGCTCTTACCTTCACTACAATTCTTACCTCTCATCCTTGGCCACAGCCGAATTTCAAATGTTTCCTCTGAGGACTGTCAGATCAAACGCGCTGTGTGCCTTCGCTGTTCCCTCGTGTGTCACACATTTCATCCTTATTGCTTTTAACTCTAATTACATCAAGAACACAAATCCTGTAAAACATAAGATTATTTCGCCCCAGTCCACGCACAAAAGTGTTACTCCTGTATGATATTATGACAGAACAATTCCGGATAAGCCCTGTGGCCTTCCAGGTTTCTATCGTGCTTGTAATTCTTTAAACAAGGGTAAAGCAAATTCAGCGTGAAGTTGGCAATTTACTTGGGCGAAGCTATGAGATATCGTATGATTGGGATTATAGTCTGTATACATTTCCACGCTCCCATTTTGCGGTAAAAATTGAACATCTTCCAAGTAAGTCTTTGCATGTTTGTAGTAATTGATTATCGGTATAATCAGTTGTTACTAGGTTGTGTTTTCTGCACATGATTCATCGTTTCAAAGAAAATCGCGCTATAAATCTCATACTATTGAATATACAATTATTTTCCTCGTGTTTGTTTAAGTACCTAGGAAATAAGCGATTTTTTAAATTTATAATTGTCCCGGAGAGAGACATGTTTTAAATTGTACAAAATGAAAGTTCTTTCTGGTCAATGTATCGAATACAGCTTTGTATTATACAGGGCGTTTCAAAATGTTCTCCGTGATTACAAACATTTATAACAAGAAAACCAAAGGACCTACCTTAATGGAATTGTTCACAGACACAGGAAAACTGAAAAAAGTTTTTTTTACAGCTAGAGATGTTCGATGAGTGCACCACGGGTGACACGGCACACATCGAAACATTATTCAAGTTCTTGCCACACACGCCTTAACATGGGTGCATCGATATCCTTCACTGCTGCAATGATCCGTGCCTTCAGGTCAGCGAGGTCACATGGCAGTCGTACATTGCGTACTTTGCACGAAATACACGTTGCACAGTAACCGCAGACTTACTCGTGTGATACTCCAACACACACAGTGAATTCTACCCCGGAGCGGCCATTTTCTCACTACATACACTCGCATCGCCTATCGGCAGAAATGTGAACTAAGACGAAAAATAACTTACTGGGGGAAAAAAATTAATTGTTCCTTCTATCTGTACAGGTTTCGTAAATACGTGTCCAACGGTTTTCCTATAATAAATTATTGTAATCCCGGAGTACATTATGAAACACCCTGTATAATCTGGTGGTGGTGTTCAATAGATATGTACTGAAATTTAAATTTTACAAGCTTCAGGACAGAATGCAGAATCGAACTCAACACAAATTCGTCAAGCACTTTAAAATATGAAGCAGCTGGATAACAGATACATGGACGAATTAGCACTTCTTTTATTCTTTGCATTACTTTTGCGTGGAACTCATTTTGTTTATGGGCGCAAAGCAAGTCTGTAAGTACATGTAAGAGCACCTTTACATAAACTAAGTATGACACAATTCTTACGTAATCGTCATGCAAGAATAACTTGTAGTGACCACATGAACCTGCATATCGTGGCAGATCCTCTGAAGAAGGTCCACGGCACCGAAGCACAGCAGTGTGGAGTGGGGATATTCGAAATGATGAATTACATTTTTGAAAGCGTGAAAAGAATGCTCCATTTGGTGACAATCTCGGAGCGCCGCCGAACTTGGCAATTACACACATCACAAGAAACATCTTATAACTGATTTAAGTAAATGGAAAAATGTATCAAATAAATGATCGTAGCGTGAAGATTCATTGTGTTTTCGTCATCTCCCATCTGAAACCTTTTTCACTTGCTGATATATAAATACACCCATCAACAGAGGGATGCTAGTGTAACAGTCTTCATTCCCACACGCGGAGTCTTCATTGCTGCGAAGTCTGTTGTGTCGTCATGGCACCTCCGTGGGGTCATGGACGTTTGATTGGCCTCTATATATTATGTGCAATATGCGCCTATGTGCTCACTGATTCGTCCGAAGACATTTACGACGATGTTGTGGCTTTCGAGAGTGTCCGGATAGTGCGACCTGCAATTAGTTCGAACACTACAGTGTCCCTTACGAAGCCCCAAGTGCGTAGCGCGAAGCACGTTAGCCAAAAAGAAACACAGCCGGTAGTAGCGACGCCGCGACGTCTGAGAGGCGTCTCCAAGAAGCTGAAGGCTACGCTGGCACCCGCTTTGAACTCGGAACCTGATCTTAAGTTTTCAGCTTCGGGAGACCATGGAAGTTATGGGGATGGAGGACATACTGACAGTGGTGGACACGGAGGTGGGAATGGGCATGGAGGACATGATGGCGGTGGCGGACACGGAGATGGTGGACACGGAGGAGGTGGACATGGGGATGGAGGACACGGTGGCGGTGGTGGGCACGGAGATGGTGGACACGGAGGAGGTGGGCATGGGCATGGAGGTCACGGTGGCGGTGGTGGGCACGGAGGTGGTGGACACGGAGGTGGTGGGCACGGAGGTGGTGGGCACGGAGGTGGTGGACACGGAGGTGGTGGACACGGTGACGGTGGGCACGGAGGTGACGGCGATGGACACCGTGAGAAAGGAGGTGGAAAGAAACACCACTCGGAACATCACACAAGTCAAGGCAGAAGAGGTGATAAGGGATACAAAGGTTATCACGAACATGATAAAGTAGAGAAGGGATACCATGACAAGGCGGGCAAAAGTGGACACTACGATGAACACGGGGGTGAGAAGTCAGATCATCATGACGGTGGCGGTCATGCTGGTGAATATAATCACGGTGAAGGGGGACAGAAGGGAGCAAAATACGATGAAGAAGGTGGCCACAAGAAAGGACACAGCACTAAGGGTGAGCACTACGTTCACAAGAAGGACGAGTATGCAAAGAATCATGAGTTCTATGATGAGCACCATGAGGGAGGAGACCACAGTAAGTTCGGAGAATTCCACGGACATCATGAGCATAAGGAGGGAGGTCACGAAAAAAAAGGACATCTCGACGCAGGACATGATGAGAAGCATCATGGAAAGAAGGGCCATCACGACAAGGGTCACCATGATGATGATCATAAGGTCCACAAGGAAGAAAAAGGGCATGAAGAGCACCATGGACAGGAAGATGATCATAGTAGAAAGAGTAGCCATGATGAAGGAAAGAATTGGGCATATAGTAGTGGCTCGGGAGGTGGCGGTGGACATGGAGGTGGGCGTGGAGGCGGTGGTCACGGAGGAGGACATGGCAGGCACGGAAGTGGAAAACACTGAGATGGAAATCACGGAATCCGTGGACATGGAGATGGAGGATACAGAGGTGGACATGGCGGTGGACATAGCAGAGACCATAGTGGTAGCAGTCGTTGTGATAACGGTTCGTGAAATTACGTCTTTGGACGGACTACATTTCCATATAAATGTAGATATTGTTGTTGGAATGTTATTTCTTCGTCTCAAAATGAGACCTATCCCGTAATATACGCAGATCTTTGTCTTGGAGGAGATTGATAAGTATGAAACATTTACATGGGTTGTGTTTATGAATCAGAGTGAAGGATTGAAGGTGTAAAAGCAATAAATAATTCTGACAGAAAGTTAATTCTCTGGGAAATCGTGTGTTAGTTAACGGCTTTTATATTTATAACAACATTGCATCTTTATCGGTGTTAAAACCGAAGGCATAGTAGCCTATTCAGAACTAAATGATACCATTTATTTGTCCCTACAATCCTTCTGTGTTCTTAGTCATGAATTCTTAGATTTATGAATTAATGTTCCAAATGCAGGATTCGTACTTCAAGTAAGATATAAACTCCCATGAGTGGTGGGTATGTAAAAATTTAGGAAGGGATTATGGCATTCTTCAATATAGTGTCCTTGTGACAGACTTGAAGATTTTGACAGGAAGCACTGCACGCTGACCATAGCAGCTCTACTTTTCATGAACCAAACAGTGTACCTGAGGAATACGGATGAAAACTTTATGTTTGTGGTTCCGTGCATTAATAATTGTACAACGAGATGCAACACAAAGCAGTCTATTATTCTGCAAGTTCACTCTACATGTTTCGGGTGTCAACTATACCCATCATCAGGAGTGCACAAAACTGTAAATACAGCCTCCGGTAATGGTCAACGTGGCCAAGCTAGCTTGGCCACGTTGGAGGGAGGTAGCGGCACAAAAAATATGACCAATACCAGATGCTGTAGTTACGGTTTTGTGTACTCGTGATGATGGATGTGTTTGACACTCGAAACATGTAGAGTGAACTTGCAGAATAATAAATAGACTGCTTTGTGTTGCATCTCGTTGGACAATTATTGATACGGATGAAAACGTTTGCCGGCACAAAAAAAATTATTTGTTAGCACGTTGTACAATGTTTCTACATCTTCCTGCGCCTATTCAAAAATTATATTACCTTTTTCCTCCCAGTGGCGTACCCAGGAATTTTGTTCGTGGGGGGGGGGTTCAACAAATTCAGTTCAGGACAGAACACAGAGAGAAGGGGATATAGGGGCAGTAACCCCCTAATCAGGGATTCTGGAGGCAGCTGTAATTTGGTACCAGTAATTTCATTTCATATAGTAAAGTTTTCTTAGTTTTTGGTGCTTTAAGACTATTTATGATGACAACCAATTTATTTGTCATTGCTAATGTAAAGCAATTGCGAACCGACGGTAGTTTTAGAATTTTACTGCCTTTTTTCCGAACATCTTG
>Ga0123355_10012297_pt1 | contig 13256 bp, 11 predicted proteins | sample TergutEmb28metaG_3_FD_89872 | JGI IMG/M metagenome (GOLD analysis project Ga0123355, IMG submission 89872) | Embiratermes neotenicus P1 segment gut microbial communities from Petit-Saut dam, French Guiana - Emb289 P1 | ecosystem: Host-associated > Arthropoda: Insects > Digestive system > Gut ... | reverse complement strand
GATTCAACCTGGGCAACGGCGCATCATGGTTCGTCGAGGCACGCTACGCCTGGATCGATACCGCGCACGAGAGGCTGCAATTCGTTCCGATCGTCGTCGGAGTGCGCTTCTGATCGCTGCGGGTGTGGCCGCGGCCTCCTGCAGAGGCCGGGCCGCCGTTGGGGCGGGCCGTGCGCGTCCCTCGCTCAGCCGGAGGCGAATTACGGCGAGTGGCTCGATCCCACGCCTGGTAATTGGCCCGACAACGCGCTAGCGAAGTTCTGGACGCGCGCAGGATCCACCGGCTGTCAGAGGCTGTGGGTCGCCAGCAGGACAGGTCGGTCACGGCCAGGGCGGACACAGGGCCGATCCGGTAAGCTGGCGGGTAGCACCCACGAACCTGAAGAAGCATGTTGCGCGACGCCGGGTACTCTCCGCCAGCTCAAAGACGATGATTTCGGTTCGATGAGCGGTGAACCGGGAGAGAGGGTGCAACATTCCCTTGATCGCCGTGCCTTCCTGAAAGCCGGAGCGGCAGTGGCGGCCGCTGCTCCTTATTTGTGGTTACCGGCGCGTGCGGCTGAGCCTGCCTGGCCCACTCAGACGGTCGGCCCCTTCATCGAGGTCGAGATCGCGAGCGGACGGCTGCGCGGCGGGCACAGCCGCGGCGCCCTCGCCTTCAAGGCCATTCCGTATGCCGGCCCGGTAGCGGGCAAGAGCCGGTTCAAGGCGCCGCCGCAGGTGCTGCCGTGGACGGGAGTGCGCGACGCGACCCGGCTCGGCCCACCGGCAATGCAGGGACCTGGCACGACCTACGGCGAGCATGAGCCCGCGGGGAGCGAGGACTGCCTGGTGCTCAATGTCTGGACCCCAGCAGTGAGCGACGGCGGTAAGCGACCCGTGATGTTCTATTGCCACGGAGGCGGATTCACCACCGGATCCGGCGGCCAGAACATCCAGGACGGCGCGCGTCTCGCTGCGACCTTCGATGTGGTGGTGGTAGCGATCAATCACAGGCTCGGCCTGTTCGGCTATTTGTATCTGGGTGAGCTGGGCGGCAGTGAATACGCCACCTCCGGCAATCAGGGCATGCTCGACATCGTCACCGCGCTCGCGTGGGTCCGGGAGAACATCGCCGTGTTCGGAGGCGATCCCGGCAATGTGATGGTGTTCGGCGAATCCGGCGGCGGAGCGAAGACCAGCGCGCTGTTAGGCATGCCGACCGCACATCGGCTGTTTCACAAGGCAGGGATCCAGAGCGGCCCGCTGCTGCGCGGCCTGCCCAGGGAAATCGCCACGGAGACCGCGCGGCGGGTACTCGCAGGTCTCGGTCTTGCACCGCGGGACCTCAGCAGGCTCGAGGAGGTGCCGGCGGAGAAGCTCATCGCCATGCAGCTCGCTCGCGAGGGTCCGCTGTCTCAGCCGACCAGGGAGTACCTCGCCGGCCATCCCAATCCAGCGCCTGGCATCGCCGCGCTGGGCGCGCCGCAGCCGGGTGGTTGGGGCCCGGTGGTGGATGGAACTTATCTGCCGCACAACCCGTTCGATCCGGCCGCGGCGGAGATCTCCGCGTCCGTGCCACTCCTCATTGGCAATATGCGCGATGAGGCGACCTTCTTCGAGCGCGATCATCCGGAATTTTTCCAGATGGACGAGGGCGCCATGACCGCCGTGGCACGCAGAGTCCTGGGCGATGACACGGACCGCATTCTCGCGGTCTATCGCCGCGCCAGACCTAAGTCGGCACCAGTCGAGCGCGCCATCGCCATCGAGACCGCCCTGCGCATGGGCAACGACACCGTGACGCTCGCGGACCGCAAGTCGCTGCAACCCGCGCCGGTCTACCGCTATCGCGACGATTACCGCTCAAACGCGCCGATCAAAGGCACGAATTGGACCCTGCGCGCCGGCCACGCAAGCGATATCGCCGTGGTGTTCTACAACTACGAGATCCATGACCTGCAGGGCGATGGCCCCGGCCTGGCCGAGGTCTCCAGGGCGATCAGCGGCTATTTCACCAGCTTCGCGCGGAGCGGCGTTCCCGCCGCGCAGGGTCAGCCCGCCTGGCCGCGATACAACACCGAGAAGCGCGCAGTGATGCTGCTCAACAGCGATTGCCGGATAGCGCTGGACCCGGACAGCGAAGAGCGCCAGCTCTGGCAGTCGCTGCGGCGGGAGTAATGCCGACATGACTCAAAGCCAGTCATCCAGACCGCCGCTCCCGGAGGCGTCGACCCAACTCGCCATCGAGCGGACCTACATAGCTCACGAGCGGACGATGATGGCGTGGGTGAGGACGAGTGTCTCACTGATCACGTTCGGCTTCAGCATCCAGCAGTTCTTCCGGACACGAGGCGTTACCGAGGCCGCGCGCCTGCTCGGTCCGCGCGAGGTGGGTCTCATGATGATGATCACGGGGGTGCTGGCCATCGTGGTGGCAATCGTGCAGAACCGAGCGGACGTGCAACAACTGCAGAGTCGTTATCCGCCACAGCAGGGCTTTGTCGAACTACCGCGCTCGCGGGCACGCCTGCTTGCGCTGCTGGTTGCGCTGCTCGGCATCAACGGCCTCGTGTCCATGGCCGTATGGTCGTGACCGGCAGATCGTCAACCCCGGTGGTCACTGCCGACCGGTCCGCTTAATGGCGTGGCGCGGTCACTGTCGGCGGACGTGGACCACAGCGATGCAGTCAGCAGGAGCAGCATCAGAGCAGGGACGCCAACAAACAATGCAGCGGCCGCGGGCAAGCTCCACTGCCAGTCGACGTGCGCGCCATAAATCCCGAAGGCCGTCCCGACCACCGGTATCCAGCCGAGCAGTAGTGCCCCGCCCCAGCTGACGAGCCGCCCCAGGCCGGTCAAGTGCCGGACGGCGCTGGCGGTGGCGGCGATCTGCAACAGCCCGCAGAGGACGTAGCCGGCATAGGCCGCGGCGCACAGCGTGGTCTTCGTCGTGTCGCTAATGACGGGTGCCTCTTGACGGGGTCTGGTATGAAGGACCTCGGTTGCTGAGCCAGAATAACTGCTCCACGCCGCTCGAGCGAAGGCGCCGCGCCAACGCGCCGCGTTCGCTCCGCAGCGACTTCATCCCCGCAGATCTAAGGCGGGCTCGCCGGCACGACCTCGAGCGCGATGCGGCGGTTCTGCTGCCGTCCATCCTCGGTCGAGTTGTCCGCCACCGGGTTCTCCTGTCCGTAGCCCTTGGCGGTCATGCGCGCCGGGTCGACCCCGAGCGCGACCAGTTGTCCCATGACACTATCCGCGCGCTGCTGCGAGAGCTGCACGTTCGCTGCCGGATCGCCGGTGTTATCGGTGTAGCCGTCAATGCCGACCCTGACCCGAGGATAGACTTTCAGGATCTCGGCTACGCAGCCGAGCTGTTCCCGCGAGGCCGGTTGCAAGGTGGGCTGACCGGTATCGAAAAGCAACCGGTCGAACACGAACATTGTGGGACCGCTGGCGTTGTTGGGATTGTCATTGAGGAACGTCACCAACCGCCTTTCCGCGCCGCGTGCAGGCACGATGACCTGCTCGCCATTGGGCAGCTGCACTCTCATCATGCCACCCAACGACGACCACGCCGCGGTGTTGCTCGCCGTGCCGACTGCGGGATTGACGCCCTGACAGACGACGTTTGCGGCGGTCGGTACGGCCTGTGGCGGTCGCAGTGAGCGGAGCGCCCACCAGCCGAGCAGCAACGCGCCGAGGATCGCGGCGGGGATGATCCAGCGCGCCTGGTGCGCGGGCGCTGCGGCAACGCCGTAATGCACGCCCGTCTCGGCGCGGCCGGCCGCAGAGCCGATCGTACCGGAGCTGACGACACCCGGCGCGCTGGTGCTGAACCGTCCGCTTGGCAGGTACGACTGCAGGTTCGGCGCCTCTGCCCGCAGCATTCCGCCGAGCGAGCTCGCCGTGAGCGGCTGAGAGCTGTGCAGTTTCGCAAAGTACGCGAGCACCAGCGGTATCGCCATTTTCAACAGACCCAGGCCGGACCCGGGGCTCACTCCCGCGTACTGCGCGATGCCGTTCGTGACCTGGCTCTGTTGCGCACCGAAGATCGTGGGCAGGAACCTGTCGACGACATCACTCACGGCGCCGCTCGGACTGCCGGAGGCGACCGCGGGCAGGTTGGCCAACAGAGTCTGACCCGTGCCGCCGCCAAGAAGTCCGGTGATCTGGTTGAGAAACCCGCTATCGCCTGCCTTGTCCGCCAGTCCGTTCAAGGTGGCGGCCGTCGCGGCGCCGAGGCCACTCTGCACCGCCTGAGGCGTCTCGCCCAGTCGCGCCGCGAGCGCCTGCGACATGTTGGGTGTGACCATCCCGAGAATCGCATCCATCATCGAGTTAGCCATGTGCATCGCTCCTGCATCCCTGTGTGGGCTGATTATCCTGCGGGAGGAGTGCGAGGGCCAAACCGTTTTTTTGGCTGGCTCCCGGGCCGAACATGGTTGTTCGTGACCGGGGCAGTTGGCGGTGTTTGATCCGGGCCAGGTACCGTGCGCAATATCGGTTCGCCACCATTGCAACGGCCAAGGTCTCCTCTCACCCTCAGCGGGCGGGCCGGCTATCTTGAGCGAAGGCGCCGCCTTCCGACGGACCACATGACGGCACCTGACTCGACGGCGGCAGAGCAAGGGAGCGGCAAGTTGTTTTACTGGATCTACGACTATCCGACTGCAACGATCCGGGTGCTGTTCGCTGTCGTATTCGTGCGTGCGACCTGGGCGGCTACCTTCGTTCTGCGTCGCTTCCTGCACCCCTGGTTCCACCGCGACCGGCGCGCCCAACGAGACGGTCGGCTTGGTGCTGCCGAGCTATTCGGTGTTCTACCTCGAGCTGGTCGACGCGGTTGCCCGGCAAGACGGTGGGGTGGCGAGTCTGTTCGTGAAGTCCGGTAACCAGTTCGCCCGTGTCGACACCAACGCGACGAAAGACAACGGTTCGCGCGCGCTCGGCGGAAGGGTCCGGCGATCGAGGATCACGCGCGGTGAGGAGCCGATCCACGACGCTTCGGGCGACGTCATCGGTATCTACGCTACCGGATACGTGAAGCCGTCAGCGCCGCGGTGACACGGCGCGAAGTCTCAGCCTGAGTTCAGTTTGTCGGCCGTTTCGTCATTCTGCGCCACCAGGCGCAGATGGCGGCGCGCCTTGGCGCGGATAGCGCTCAGCTCGAGCAGGGCATACCGGATTTGGCAGTCCGGGCAGGACTCCCACGGTTCGTGAGGGTCGGGTGCGTTGAAACGCCGGTCGAGCAGCAGCGCTTCGAGTTGTTTATCGGTAATCCTGATCATGCCATAGGTTCCCCGCGTCTCCTGGACCTCAGAGGTCCACACAGGGACATTATGGCTTCGGTTACGGCTAAGTTGCACTACCGGCGTGGCAATTATTCACGCCGGAGCGTCCCCCGCCGTTGCCTGATCTCGTAAAGGGAGGCCCGCGGCAAGGTCACCGCGGGCCTCCAAACCCACCATCTTAGGTAAATCTCATGAGTCCATCAAGCGCGACGGATCGGCTTCCCGGTCGCATCGACCTGCTGGATCTCAGCCTCCTGCCGCCGCAGTTTCTCGTGAATGGTCTCGACGTGATCGTCTCCCTTCTTCTTGAGCGACACTTCCTCGACCACGCGAGCGGTCTTGCTGACCAGCGCCTGCTCCTTGGTTTCCACCGCCTCCAGCTCACTGTCCGCCCAATCGATGTCCTTCAGCTCCGCGGGCTGAGAGATCGCCTTGCGCAGCACCTCGGCGTGCTCCTCGTGCAAGGTGACGTCCTGAGCCACGTCACGTTCGGTGGTGAACCGACGCACGCGCGTTCGTCCGGTCTCGACCAGCTTCTTGCCGACCTGTAACTGCTCCTCCGCCAGGCGCAGGGTGTCCGAGTGAACCTGAGCCAGCTTCGGCGTTACGGCGACCGACTGGACCTTGGCCAGCGGCGCGGTGGCGGCGATTTCCTTCACTGCGGCCTCGACATGCGCGGCCGGCGCGATGCCCGAAGTCACCGCGCGATCGTGAATGTCGATCGGGTAATGCAGATCGAGAATCCCGCTGGCCTGCGCCACCTGGTCGCGCGGCACCCGAACGGAAACCACCGTCCCGCCGTCATCGATGGTAGTCCCGTAGACCTTCGCCTCGTACAGGTTGAGGTCGCTTCCAAACAGCCATTGCCAGAGACCGGCGTGTTTTGGTGCGACGCCGACCACGTCCTTGCCGACCGACAGGCGGGAGTGATCGAAGATGCTGATGTCGTCGCTGTGGAATCCTCCCGCCTTGAGAGCGTTCACTGCAGCCGTGGCATGCTCCTTCGTGTCGAAGGCAGCGACTAGGGTTTCAAAGGCCATAACTATGTATCCTCCGGGTTGCGTTTTGTGATTGAGCCGACCACGGCATCGTTGTCGCTAGCCGGTTTCTGTGCCGGGGTACGTGTCACCTCGGCCGTCTGATACCGCAGCTTCACCGTCTCCTGGTAGCGTTCCGTTGTTTTCACACGCCGAATGTGCAGTTCCTCCTTGAGCATCAGTCTTCGTTCCACCACGACGGTCTCTTCCACGATCGGAACGATCGTGACATCACCGTCTTCCCTGATGGGGGGCATCGCGTCGACCAAGCGGCCGACCGGAATTCGGTTGACCTCGATGCTGGTGCGCGCCAGCAACTCGTCCACCAGATGGTCGCGCGTACGCGTGACCTTCGCGACCCGGACGCGCCCGGTTTCGATGCTTTCGCGCGCTACGGTGGCTTCCTCGGCGAGAAGCCGCAGCACGTTGGGATCCGTGCCGCCCGCTGGCCCACCTTCGGCACGGCCCTGCACGGGGCGATCTGGAGGCGACGGCGGCCGCGTCTTGTTTTCCATCCGTGGTGAGTCGCAAGGCAAGAGCATTTCAGCGTGCAGCTGAAACAGTGGCCACCGAGGATACGCCGCGCGTTCTTATTTTGAAATCGGACCAAGGTCCGATCCCGCCGCATTGCCCGCCCGCGCGCAGTGCGGCGATCGACGGTTGATCGGCTGACGCAAGCTGTGCCACAGCATCGGCGTCAAGCCGACGATCAGCCCAAGGTGACGGTGCGCTGTCACACGACCACAGCACGCCGCGAAAGTCACACAACTGCCGCGCACGCGTCGATGCCCCGCTGCGCACCCGATCAAGCTGTCGGTTGGCGTCAAGACGGAACTGTTGTGTCTCTACAGCCGCCGTCGCCGGCGGACGGCGTTGAGGCGTTAACCTAGACAACGCCGAGCTAACGGGCGCCGTCCAGTGTCAGACAACCTCCATGGGCGCGGCTGAGCCAGCGCTCGCGCTATAACGCGGCGGCGCTATCGCCGCGCCCCGTCCTGCCCTTAGAATTCCGCAGGCTGAAGGGATGACCACCTCACAACAACAACTGAGGAGGAACCGCCTTGCTGCACTACGTATGGATGTTCATCATCGGCATCGTCATCGGTCTTATCGCGCGCATGATCACGCCCGGCGATACCCACATGGGAATCATCATGACGGGGATTCTGGGCATCATCGGGTCCTTTGTCGGGGGATTCATAGCCCGCCTGTTCAATAAACCCGTCGAGGGCTCACCGGTTCATCCGGCAGGAATCGTGCTGTCGGTGATCGGGGCGATTATCGTACTGTTCATCTATAAGCAAGTGGTCGGCTGATTCGGCCGCCGCAGGGGCGACGTCGCGAGACGTCGCCACCTGTTTCGCGGCGGCACTCTGCGATGTGCAGAGCTAGAGCGAGTTCAGGAACGCGACCAGATCTGACTTCTGCTCATCCGTGAGCTGCATGTTGAAGCGCTGATTATAGAAATTCACAACCTCGCGCAGATCCGCTGCCGCACCATTGTGAAAATACGGCGCGCGCGCGGCCAGTCCGCGCAATATGGGTCCTTTGATCCGATTGAAGTCGCTGCACTTGCCGGTGACGAGCGCCTTGCCCGGATCGGTCGTGTAGAACGACTCGGACTGCCCGGATGCGAATGGATTCGGGCAACCGTTGATCAGGTAGACCGGCAGGTCCGGCATGCTCAGCTGCGCCACCGCGGCGGCAATCGTCGGATCATTCTCCATACCGGGGAGCGGGGTGTGCGAGGTGCCGATGTCGAGCGGCAACGGCAGGGAGTGATCGCCCACGTTGGGCGTGTCATGACAGCTGGTGCAGTGCCCCACGAACGATACGGGATTGCCGAGCGTGGCGTTGTCGTTCAGGCCGCGCACGTTGGCGATCTGCAGCGGCGCGGAGTTGAAGAGCTGCTCGCCGGCGGCGATGGCGCGGCGCGCAGCGTCACGCCCCTCCGCGCGGTCGCGATCGGGACCCAGGCTCGCCCAGCTGTCGAACAGCGTCATGGCGTTGGCGTTGAACGCTGCGCCGGTCGGATCCGCTCCGAGCGAGTCATTGTCCCCCGGGTAGTAGGGTTGGCGCGCGAGGTACAGCGGACCGCCCCGTGCACCGCGGGCAGAGAGGTTCCCCGCCAGCTGCTCACTCTGCTGTGCGGTGAACAGCCCCAGCTCGAAATCGACGATCTCGCTCAGCTGGCTCGCCGTCGGCGGCTGAGTCGCCTGCGCGTGTACCGTGGTGGCGTCGATGGCCTGGTGCGTGAGATCGGCGCTGAGATTTGCGAAGAAGGTCTGCGCGTTGTTGAGCGGCGCAATGGTCTCGCGCCCATCGAACATCACGGTGCCGAGAAACACGAGATTGGTCGTGGGCAGCGGACGGCGGTACACCGAAACGGTGGGGGGTCCGCCGTTGGTATCGGGCATGATGGCGCACCCGTAGGGGTCGTGCACCACGCTGATGGTGTATTCCATTTGACTCGGCAGCGTCATGCCGATCCTGATCAGGCCGTTCTGCAGCAGCAGACTGTGAGCGGCGCGATTCGCCTGCTTCTGGCGGGGGCAATTCGCGCCATCGACCGGCGCGAACAGCGGATCGCGCCCGTCGGTTTGCGCGAAGCGCTGGCGGGCGCTCGCGGGAGTGAAGCTGAAAGCCTGCTCGGCGACGTGGCACGTGCCGCAGCTACGTCCGTTGGTGCCCAGGCTCTGAAAGAACGGACCGTCGGTGCGTATCCTGCCGTTGAGGTCGACGATGCCGAGGACGCCGCTCGGGTCCGCCGCTGCCTGCATAGCAATGGGACTGTGCGGGTCCGCGTGCTCATCGTCGGCCAAGGATGGAGCCGCCATCGTTGCAGCCGCGAGTGCCAGCAGCCGCACGTTGGAATACTTGTACATCTGTAGCCCCGCGCGAATTCTCTATGTCAGGAAGATCGGGATTCGCGCGACGAACACGACAGACTGGCGGTCCCTGTCAGACCCCGCGCCTGACTCCGGATAGGCGCGCTCATGTGCAAGTAATCGACGTGCGGTGGCCGGAACGTGACAGCAGCGGGCACCGCGGGGTTTACGGTGCCGTTGATTGTCTCTGTGGGGCTTTTGGGCCATTCTGAAGGCAAGCGTCAGGGATGGGGGAGGGCTTCGCGCCATGCGGCAGGAGCAGCTCGAGCAGCTGATTCAGTCAGCGGAACAGGGTGACGCGCGCTCACGCCAGCGGCTGTTCACCGTCCTCTACGACGAGTTGCACCGCCTTGCGCAGCGCGAGCTGCGTCGCAACGCGTTTCTCACCATGAGCCCGACCACGCTCCTGCACGAGACCTACCTGAATCTTGCGCGGCGGCAGACCGGATCCTTCCCCGACCGTGCGCGCTTCCTTGCGTACGCCGCGCGCGCCATGCGAGGCCTCCTCATCGATTACCTGCGCAGCCGCCGCGCGCAGAAGCGCGGGGGCGCCTTCGAGATCACCTCACTCCCGACCGAGCTGCCCGAGCGCGGGCGCCCGGACAGCGAGCTCGAAGGAATCGGGGAGGCGCTCGATTCCCTGAGCGCCGTCGAGCCGCGCCTGGCGCAGATCGTGGATCTGAAGTTCTTCTGCGGGTTTTCCTTCGGGGAGATCGCGGAGCTGCTCGGTATCTCCGAACGCACTGCACAGCGCGACTGGGACAAGGCGCGCATCCTGCTGCAGCGCTTTCTCCGGGAGCACGAACCGGCGCCACCAGGAGCCAGACCCGGGAAAAACTGAGGGGACGGTCGATGGCACGATCAGACAGGGTCCAGTGGAGCCAAGTCTCGCCCTACCTCGATGAGGCGCTTAAGCTCGAGCCCGGCACGCGCGAGCCGTGGCTCGCCGCGCTCGCGGCGACCGATCCGGCGCTGGCGGCGGAGCTGCGGGAGCTGCTGGCACTGCACGCCGCGAACCGCGCATCGGGCTTCATGGAGCGCTGTCCGCTCGGCGGTGAGGAGTCCCTCACCGGGCAGCAGATCGGCCCGTACACTCTCGAGCGGCCGCTCGGCCGCGGGGGCATGGGGAGCGTCTGGCTGGGACGGCGCAGCGACGGCAAATTCGAGGGGCGCGCCGCCATCAAGCTTCTCGACCGTCGCGGCCTGGGTCGGGATGCGGCCGATCAGATCCGGCACGAGGCCAGCCTGCTTGCGCGACTCTCGGACCCGCACATCGCACGCCTGTTCGACGCCGGGGTTCGCGCGAACGGGCAGCCCTACCTGATCCTCGAGTACGTCGAGGGGGAGCGCATCGATCGCTACTGCAGCGAGCATCAGCTTACGCTGGCGGAGCGGCTGCGCCTGTTCCTCGGAGTGCTCGATGCCGTCGCGCATGCCCACGCCCAGCTCATCGTTCATCGTGATCTGAAACCGTCCAATGTGCTGGTCACGCCCGATGGCGTCGTGAAGCTGTTGGATTTCGGAGTGGCGGCGCTGCAGTCAACGCGCCCGGGGCGAGAGATCCAGAGCGGCGAACCGCAGCAGCTGACACCGGGCTACGCGGCTCCGGAGCAGCTGCGCGGCGAGCCGGTGTCCGCGGCAAGCGATGTCTATTCGCTCGGCGTGCTGCTGCACGTTCTGGTTACCGGCCAACACCCGTACGCCTGCAGCGATTCAACCCACACCCAGCTGATACGGGCGACACTCACTGATGAGCTCCGGCCCCCTTCCGCGCGGATGGCCGGCGCCGCCGAGCGACGCCTGGTGCGGGGAGACCTGGACGCTGTCCTCGCGCGTGCGCTCGATCGCGACCCGGCACGTCGCTATGCGACGGCAGCAGAGTTCGCGGGCGACATCCGCTCGTTTCTCGGCAATTTTCCGGTGCAGGCCCGGCCCGCGAGCCGCGCGTACGTAGCCCGAAAGTTCGCGCAGCGGCATTGGGGTGGAGTCCTCAGCGTGCTGCTCACGCTGCTCGTGCTGGTCGGTGCGACCTTCGTCACGACACTGCAGCTGTTCGAGGCGCGCCGCCAGCGCGACTTTGCCCGTACTCAGCTGGCCCGCGCGGAGGCGCTGAACGACCTCGACAGCTATGTGCTGATGGACGCCGCGCCGGCCGGCAAGCCCTTTACCGTAAACGATCTCCTGGGACGAGCCGCGCGCCTGCTCGAGCGCCAACACACCAACGACGCCACCCGAGCGGCGCTGCTCTACTCGGTCGGATGGAAGTACGCCATTCAGGACGAGGAAACGGCCGGCCTGCGGCTCCTCAGTGAGTCCTATCAGCTGTCACGCAGCATCGGCGATCCCTCGGTGCGCGCGCTCGCCGCTTGTGCGCTGGCAGAGGCGCAAGCCTATGTCGATGCGTCGTCGTCGCGCCCGGAGGCGCTGTTGGCAGAAGGACTGCGCGAGCTGCCCACCGAGGTCGAGTTCGCGCTGGACCGGTCGTTCTGCCTGCTGCGAGGGAGCCGAATCGCCACGTTCGCCGGGGACTCCGCGCTGTCGATCCGGCGGGCGCAGGACGCCATCGAGGCGCTTACGCAGGTGCCTTTCGAGCACGAGCTGGCGGACCTGAGGGCGCATGCCGATCTGGGCGAAGCACTGCGCCAGTCCGGCCGTTATCGGGAGGCCATCGCCGTGTTCGAGCAGATCTGGCCGCGCCTGGTCGCGCTGGGGCGCGACGACACGATCACGGCGGTCACGTGGCTCAACAACTGGGGAATCGCGACCGGCCAGCTGGGCAGACCGCTCGAGGCCGAGAGGTTGTTGAGACGGTCCATCGAGATTCATCGCGCCGACGCTTCTGACGCAGCGGTGTCACCCATGGTCCTCACTAATTACGCGCAGCAGCTGCTCGACCTGGCGCGGCCAGAGGAAGCTCAAGGGTACGCCGAGGCGGCTTACAGCGAGGCACTGCGGGCGGGGGACGAGATCATCGTCAATCAGACGTTGTTGCGCCTCGCGAGGATCTACCGCGCCCGGCACGACTATGCGCGCGCGACCGCAACACTCGATGCGGTCGAGCCGCGTCTGCGCAAGGCACTGCCGCCCGGCCATTACGCGTTCGCTCGCCTGGCCACGGAACGCGCGCTCATTGCACAGCAACAGGGCGATAGCGCAAACGCTCTGGAGTTGGCGAATCGCGCCGTTGCGACCGTCGAGGCTGCGATGCAACACGGCAAGGCCGGCGCACAATTTCTGCCGGAGCTGCTCGCGGACCGCGCGTCGATTGAGGCTGATGCCGGGCAATTCGTAGCCGCTGAGCGCGATGCGAAACAGGCCGTAGCGTTGCAGCAGGCCGCGGCGCAACCAGGGGACTTCTCGAGCTCGAACGGCGGCGCGTACCTGACACTCGCGCGTGTGCTGTGCGCCGAGGGCAAAGACACCGAAGGGCGCGCAGCGGCGCAGGAGGCCCGCGAACAGCTGCGGAAGGCACTGGGCGCGGACCATCCTGACACGCGCGCTGCAGAGGAATTGAGCCGAACGGCGCAGGCCTCTCCGACGTGAGCGGGTGCGGAATCGGACCAGGACAGGCCCGCCAGGGAGCGCAGCTGGGTGAAATCGGGCGATGTGGTAGGATGCGCGCCCCCGACGTGACCTCGGGCCCGCCAAGCGGCGGAACCGGGCACGTGGGAACCCCATCCGCGCTTCCCAGAACGGCGCGCCCGTAGCTCAGTTGGATAGAGTGCCTGGCTACGAACCAGGAGGTCGGGAGTTCGAATCTCTCCGGGCGCGCCAATAAATCAAACGCTTACGCGGGCCCTGGCCGGAAGCCTGACCGCCATAGGGTCACACGGCTCCACACACGAAAACGCCCGCGTGCCAGCCGGCGCGGGCGTTTTCACTACCACCAAAAGCGTGGGTCAATTGCTGCATTTCCGACGCGCCGCAAACCCAAGGCCAACGAGCCCAAGGGCGAATAGAGATAGACTCATCGGCTCAGGCACTTCCGAGTGTGGCGGTGGCTCTGTGGGTGGCGCCTCGGGTGTGATAGTAGGTGCGCACGCCCCAGCAGCTCT
>Ga0123355_10012296_pt1 | contig 13257 bp, 10 predicted proteins | sample TergutEmb28metaG_3_FD_89872 | JGI IMG/M metagenome (GOLD analysis project Ga0123355, IMG submission 89872) | Embiratermes neotenicus P1 segment gut microbial communities from Petit-Saut dam, French Guiana - Emb289 P1 | ecosystem: Host-associated > Arthropoda: Insects > Digestive system > Gut ... | reverse complement strand
GTGTGTGTGTGTGTGTTTGTCTAATAGTGTGTGATCTAGAAACTTCAAGAACGAGGATACCTAGGTACTATTTGAGGTGTTGCGTCACAGAAACAAAGCACCCACCAATGACCGTTCGTTCAGAGAATGATATTGAGTAAAAAAATCTGAAAGGTTTTAAATAGGCTAGATATTTAAGCAAGGAAATATTTAGGTGTTAAGATGATTAAATTACTATTATGAAAACATCAGTCTCTTGAGATGTGACGCCTCTTAGGTTGATACGTATGTAGCGACCTTCCAGAGGAGCCTACTGCCCCCATCATCACGGTAGTCACCACTACAGACGATGATAGCAGCAGGCTGTTCTGATGCACTGACACATACTTCCCAGACTACATGGCGCCACATCCAAGAAGACAGTGCTGTTCATGGTTAGAGATATAATATCCCCGGATCTTTTTACTTCATATTTCATCATTTTAGTTCAATTCATGAAGCCGGGGAGGTGTCAGCATTATTTAATGACAGGACTTGCGGGCTGGAGGAATGAGAAATCGTTGATTCTGGGTAGAGGGAAGGGATTTATCTCTTCTAAACGGGTCCAGACCGGTCTTGGGTCCTCCCAGTTTCCTATTCATTGCATAAAAGGGGCTGTTTCCATGCAAGTACGGCAGCCGGAACGTGCAGTTTGCCACGCACCTCCATGCATTACCGAGATTATCCATAAGTGGAACTCTAGCTCCTCTCCATTTTGCTAAATGAAGCGTATAGGCACATGTTCACTTTTTTGACCTTAATTATATTTACGTTTTCAGAATTACGCTACAGTTCTTTAAACTTTCGTCCTGAATACGGTGATGTCCACCAGAATAGAATCAAAAACCCCCAAACATTGTTTCAATCACAGTTACCAGCAGATGCGTAACAGAGCTTCAAAATTCGGATTTATAGATTTCAGATGTAATGGTTTTATATTAATTCTATATTACTTGCTAACTAACTCTATTAAACTTAAGACTTTCTGGATATCATCAATTTTAGTTGGTTACGAAATTACATGGAAAATAAAAACCCGAGTTATCATCAACTTCTTCAGAATAAACGCCAATAAAACTTACCCTGAAACAATTACTCTAGTCCAAACCCTCAAGTTATGTTTATTTAAATTCCATTTCATTATTACCTTCCCATCTACACCTTTGTCTCCTTAGTGATCACATGCTATCGGATTGTGCGTTGGCGCAGTTGGTTGAGGCACTGCTGCAAGTCTGAAGGTGTCCTTAGAATTTTTTATTGACTTAATCCTTCCGGCCGCACTATGGCCCTGCGGTTAACACGGCCTCTAACATAAATGAACACCAGGAATATTTTCTGGGGGGGTAAAGAAGGCCCTGCCTGAGGGTGACAATTTTACCACTTTCGTGTGCTGACTGTCATGAAATTTGGGAGTTTCAACCTACTGGAACCCTCAGAGTCTCTCCAGGACTGTACAGAGACTGCTGTACCTTGCCGCTTGTGCTACATTCTCAGCCAAACTCATTGTACTTGATAAGATTCCTTAGTTACATGCAGTAATAAATACAGATTTCAATCCTTTTTTTCACGCAATGTTATCGACCTTCTTGTTTCTTCCTCCTTCCCATCCCTCAACACCTGTTTACAAACTCTGGTATCTATGCCTGTTTTATCCCCCAATAAAAGCGAGATAAACGTGTAATTACAGTTTAGTTGGTTGTCATACGTAATTGTAATGTTGTATAATGACCAGGGGTGACATAGGCCCTACATATACAATACGTATGGCAGTAATCAGCGAATGTAAAAGTCGACGAAATATATGTAATATTTCATTTCGTGTTGACAATGAAAACTGACAATACTTCGAAGTCTGTAGAGAAAAATTCATGCTTTTTCTAAGTGAGGAAATATATTTGTTTTAATTTTATACATTTTCTATGTTACATCTTGTACTGTACTTTCATGCCAATGACTCACATTACAAATCAGAACTCAAATTGTTTATAATTTCTATCGAATTTCACGCGCCTTCGCAGAAGGCCCAAAAAGCGCCTATCGGTTTCGCCATATCTGTCTGTCCGTCCGTATTACAAAACTCGGTTTCCACCGGACAGATGAATGAAATTTCATACTGGAAACTGTAATTAATATCTGTTCAATTATCCACCTGTGGTTAAATTCGGACATTTATATCGGGCAGATTACGTGACGAGACAAGCACGTTTATATTGTTGACAGGAACATGCAGCGCAGTAGTTCAAGACAAAACATTGTTGTGTTTATTTGGCAAAACCTTCTATATTTATATTGTTGACAGCGACATGCGTAACTCAACAATGCACCAATGTGTATCGTTACTTTTATATGTCAACGTGTTGAATAGCATTCATGTCACGTTTCCATGCAAAATTTCAAGTAATGGAAAAGTGCCGCTTTGTTACATTAAAAGTATTTTGCCTGTCATTTTCTTTACCTTAAGTACTGAAACATGAAGTTTTGTTGCGCGAGTTAAAAAAATTTTAATAACTTAGTATTAGGATTTTCAGCAAGCTCCTATAACTACTACGTAATATAGACCCTGTCAATAGTTGCAGAACTGAGATATATCAAAGGATTAATTATAATTTAAAATACCTTTATCAAAAACAATTACTTCACAAGAAATGGTAGAATGACATCGACAGAAAGTGTGTCGACCTTCGGAACAAGTTCTCAAGACTGCTGTTTGTCTCAATTGCCATATTATATTACAGTAATTGCAGTACGGATTGATACAAATTGAATAATGTATTCAATGCAATAGTCTTGACAGAAACCTGTTAGACGTGAATGACAGTATGAATTATGGATAACAAAATTCATCTGAAGTACATCGGCGTTGCATTACCGTCTCTTTGAAACAAAGAACATCAGATATATAATTTCCTACAGAAGATAAAGATACTAATGAAATTAAATTGCTGTACGTGCTTACTACATACAGCGATGGTAACTGTCCTTGAAAAAGCCTTGTTAAGGGAACCACTGATTATGAAATACACTCCTGTATTAAAGCAAGTACAGGAGACGAAGAAGCCTGAAATTTTGGTTTCGGGAGAAGTTGGCAGTACGAATAATCTGCTACCAAGGACCCACTTTATCCTTTTAAAATAGGCAAGGCCGTTTTTTCTTGAATTATAACAAGTTCGTAAATCACTACACTGTAATATGTCGCAGTGCACTGTGAGTTCCAATAAATTTCAAAGCAAATGTCTGATGTACGTAGCACTGCAATAGATCAAGTTCTGCTAACGACAAGACAGTATGATGTTCACAGAGGAAAAATGTACATCTCTTTTTGTGTCTGGAAATACTAATTTTGGTTTCTAATTCTGTCTTACCTGCTTCTTTCGTTTCTTTTTCCTTCTCCTCTTTGTCGTCTTCGTGGTGACTTTTATCTGATTTTCTTCCTGCTGCTGTTTCTTGCAAATAATGTTGAAAATGATACAAGAACAAGTTTTGTGCCCCGAATATGGTGAGTGCCGATGATGTACAATGTTGTTACACCTGACAAGTGCCTGCTGACCACATATGTAGTCTACTCGCTCCACCTCCACCACTGCGGCGATGAAAATTGACACAGACACTTCTTTATCAATCTGTCTTTATCTCCTCCACTATTCCACAAACTGTACTTAGTCTTATTTCGAAATTCGTTCACTAACTCACACAGACCAATTTTTTTAAGTCACTTGAAAGCACTGGGCTTAATAAAATTAAATTCCTTTCTGCAATACAACTTTTCCGCCTTTATACATCAGAAATAACAACTTAAATTATAAGATAAATCTTCACGCCAAGACATTCATTTTCATGTCGACGAAAACATTAGATACAAGAGCGAGATATTGTCTTAACATGTTGCAATCAGAAGAAAACCCCTTTCCCCCTCACTCCTTTCTACTGTATGATGCTTATGGGTTTGCGTGATGTGACTCTTTTCTTTATTCACTCTGGCAATGTTCTGTTGTTCTTCCTTCTACCGCTCGTGTTTTTAAATGGTTTATAGCCACATTAAACACGCACCAAAAGTCTACAGCCTTATGTTGTAGAAATGCCTACATAAAAGGTACACGTGATTTATGCAACGTTCACACAATCAAGCTGTGTTATCAACAATATTAAACGGTTCTTACATATATAGGCACTGCACTATCATTGACTATAAATCAATGTGTTTATACTTGAGACGTGTAGAGGCACTGTATCACAAAATTCAGATGCGTCTTCTTTTGCCAAGAATTGTTTCACCAAGCACGTGTTTTTTTTCTATATTCTGTCAATGACATGTACTGGCAGTACAAACTACTGTTTTCATCCTTCTCAAAGTTTCGACACGATTTCCTTCAACTTACTTTATTTTTTTGCACGCAATTTGATCGCCGTAAGAAAAATATCATAAAACATGCAAGAACAATAACACTGTCTTAATTCAAGTGGCACAAGTGTTTGTCTTGCCAGTAAACATTTCTTGCCGTTTTTCCTTTAAGACTGGCTCTTCAGTGATGCTAAAATACACGGCGAGCGGATAGGTACCTGTTCTAACGCTGATACGAACAGCAACTGTCCACAATTTGTGTATAAGCGGAGAGTCATAACGAAGCACACAGTCACTTCAACAGGCCACAGACAGCTGTGATACAACACGATCTTTATGGACGATAGAGACGTAAGAGTAATCACTCAAATACACATCCTTTGACCACAATCACGCTGCTTTTTTGCAAATAAGAGGAATGACGAATATGGTTATTTAAGTATTATCTTCAACTGACAACCAAAACTGAAGGTAATAGAAATGTCCATCGTAAAACCGGAAGGTGAAGCTAAAAAAAATACTTCCCCGTGTGTAATATAATTAATTCTCCTGCTGGCAGTATCTCATTGCAGTACTGGGCCTGCTATTCACAACAGCTCAACTCTGTGTAATATTAATGTTCTTCGCGTGACGAAACTGTTTTTCCTCTCTTCCTCTCTCCTTCTTATTATTTTTTATCTTTGTTGTTTGGTCGTTGACTGGTTAGGTTAGGTCCATGTGGCAACGAGCGAGAAGGAAAAACTAAACATACGAGGGTTCAGTGGGGAGGTAAAGGGGGGAATTCCCTTGATGTCTTCATTCAGCAGTTAAGAACGATGCATACTGTCATGTTTCTGGCTGTTTGACCACTCTGCAAAGATTTTCTGTCTCTTTATAAAACTTACATGACTAGAAATTTTAACCAATCAGCGATTAAAGTGTTATTGAATGGTTAAAGAATTAGCAGGACGTGCAGGCAACAGGCATTATGTACAAAACGCCATTCAATGAAAAATACGTTATTTCGTATGACAAGATTTTGGTTGCATCAGCGGTGTCTTATCGATCACATGTACTTACGATAATGACAATATGTCACATACATTTCATCGAAGTGAAGCTATTTTGAAAGTGGGAAGTAGTTTTTATTACACGAAAGCACATAATGTCAAAATGATAGTAGACACGTAAACACACGAAGAATCTGCATTCAAACTGCGGTGCACTGCAGAGTAACACATACGAACTGTGTTTGTGGCCACGTGACAGTTTAATGGTAGTCTTCCAGTGTCTTTGACATCCGTCACTTCTTGATGCCGTCTTGCAACCAACAGAGGTTTTCAACTGCGTTTCTGCAGAATATGGCACACGTGGAGCGGCGTTCAAAGAAAAGAAATTATTTTCACTTGGAGCACAGCCACGTCATTCTAACATTTTTGTTCCCACAATATCCACTTTTCCAACAATAAATTACAAAGCTGCTTCAGGGAGTGTGGACTGAATACTGTCCGAAAATATAAAGACACTTTTCGCAAAAGTAATAGGCTCGTATGTTGACACCAACACAGGTGACATAACACAATAAAATTCGATCCGGAATTGTTACAGAAGCAAAACTTGTATCGTAGTAGGTGAGTAAAGATTGGTTTCCTTTAACGTCAGAAATAACTGATAAACTCGCGGTGTGAATGCTACGAAATCCGAAGAGAACGGAACAACAGCAAATACACTGGGAATGGTATATGTTATATGGATTTAGTGTTTGGAAGTGTGACTCGATGCGATGGAACTCAAGTGAAGCAAGCTACTGGTTGCCAACGTTAAACCCCTCTACATGCGCCTCTCGCACTGTGTTAGACTCTCTTCCCCTCTATCTCTTCACTTCGCATCTGCACCCTATGAAACACGACTCTCACAAAGCCCTCTCTCACTCTGTATGATGCCTGTGTATATTTCTGTTTCACTTTCACGCCCAGCGTCGTTGTTTGAGCAGCGTCGTCTCTCCCATGCACATGCGTTGTGGACGGTTTTCCTGGCAGATACCGACGCAGACAGAGGATTCAGCAGTGCACGACTGGGGCATCTGCCGACAATAACCTTTCGATTGTTATGAGGCTCTTATGTCGCGATATCACATCTAGTGAGCCGTTTACAGGTCTATTCCAAGGATAAATATTCTATTATTCTTGAGCGCCATCGCTTTTTTTAATCAATTCAGAAAAGTGAAAATCAGGTCACAATGCATATTTAGCAGTCACTTTAAATGATCTGCCTTACTTTGTATTTCCGATTTAAAGTTACGAAATAAATAGAGTTAATTACACTATCAAGTGGCAAGGTTGGGCGGGGCAATGAGGTATGCCGTCGTAAGCTATAGCTAATAATCTAGACAGAAACCTTTATCTCACCTAGGTTCTTCACAAAAATAAATCCTTCCTAACTGAAGTAACATGTAAAATATTTTATAACGGAATAGGCACTTCAACTTGCGTATTTTCGCAGGAAATACTATAACCTAATTCGTACCAAGTTTTATATTATTCAGTTTACATCATGTCACAAGTTCAAAAGTAAACTCCATAGTCCATTCATTACTCCTTCCATTAAAACTAACATTAACCTGTCTGTATACGGACGTTATAAAAAATCGTCTTGAAATTTTGAGCCGTTTGTTATTTGAGATCACCCTCGGTCTAACTCCATATCCCTCTACAAGCATTCGAGAAAGGTTTGTCAGCAGGAAACGTAACCATGTTTACAGACACAACAACTCTTTGGATTATTTACGATGCACAATCTATTGCAGAGTTTACACAAAATCGAATGGTAATAGAAGCGAAGGTAAAGGTAAAGCAATCCCCTTAAGACCCATTACAGGCCCAGAGGGTTCCAGAAAGTTGAGACTCCCAGATTTCGAGACAGTGGGCACATGAAGGAGGTATCGGCCGTCTTTACCCCCAGAAAATATTCTTAGTACTCAGTTCTGTTGCCGGCTGATTCGACCTCAGAGGCATAGTGCAGCTGTCATGAATATGTGAGTGAAAATTCCAGTGAATTTATGGGGATTCGAACCCGCAACTTTCCTGCTTTTAGCGCTGTGTCTCAACTAACTGCGCCACCACGTGCCCCCGATAACAGAGGTATTACGTCTAAATAACAAATTGGTAACCATGTCCGAAGCTGCAGTTGCTGTATTACAAACCAGATATACCTGATATTGCTGAGAAACATAGGACATGGTAACTCATGGCTGATTCAAAATAGAGCCTACCGTATATGAAGGGAGACTGCTCATCACTAGGTCCTACAGCCTACAGAAACATTCTTTTACCAATGCCATATATACTAGTATTATAGGGTTTTTTTTGCGACATTATGGTCTATTGAACAACCAAAGGGAACTTTTAAATACAGAGATTTTTAGAAAGCTTGTGTTTCTGCATTGACAGCAATCTCGTTTGTTTACATTAATCCCTTACACAACACTGTTTTTAACAAATAACTAATCTTAAAAATTGATAGTGCTGCCTTACCGGAGGCCAAGGGAAGTATAAGAATATGTTAGCTTCCCCTGGCCTCTGGTTATGACAGCACATGATCATAAGAGGTTCGAACAAGCGCTACATATTAACGAAAGATAGTGCTCTAGAAGAGCTATACTTATACCAAGAATAGAGTTATGTCCAACAGATCCTACCACCCCCGTCAAACTGTGTAGTAGATTTCCGAAAAGAATGACTTTTATTGTGACAATCAATAAGGCTGAAAAAGGCAGACCCTTAAACATGATAGAATGTATTCACCATCTCCTCACTTTACAACGGCCAGCTCTATTTTTCCTATCCTGTACATTGGCAAAATACACTGCTGCAGTTATTGAAGAGCATCGAAAACGCAGAGAAAATAATAGCTCCGAGCACATCAAATATTTAATATCGATTTTATTAAATAATTTTATGTTTTCTACATGCGACTTATTCGCAAGTGTAAAACTAGACTACATGAACTAAGTTTAATTTTTTTTAACTTGCGAAATGGGCCTTATATATAACACAATCTACAGGATTTAGGACTCCGTTTTTTTTTCTTCAAATTAATAATACAAAGTAACGTAATGTTGACGCGTAAATGTACCCTACATATTGACTAATAATACTACCTGCAACACTCGATCTTTCACCTCAAATCAGTTATCTGTTCTATACGAGGGTTACGGTGGCCAGGTTGTGTGATTTGTGAGTACGGGCAGTCACACAGACTCCAGTTCAATCTGGCGCTCAGGACGCAGAGTAGACTGTGCGCGGAATACTAAGCAGCCTCAACTCCTCTATCCCTTATCTTCTCTTGCAACTTCCGGCATCCGGTTCTGGCGTACGGTAACTCAAGTGTTAACGTGTTTGATATCCGTTGAGTTAGAGGACCTACTGAAATAGAACGATAAAAAGGAGGTGCGGGTGGAAATCGTCAACCCAACTTTCCGATGGCGCACGTCTCGAATTCAGCAGGTTTTCTTTATTTGTTTCATTTATTTCATTTTATCTGCAGTCTGCGTAAGCAGCTTTACAAATTCTGCTTATACAGTAGAACTACGGGATTAATTGTGACGGCGAGCCATCCGGATATGCAGAAAATTCGGATTATTGGATTTTTCTGTGACAATAAACTACATCGGCAGTTCGAAGTATGGCTGTTTATATTTACAATACGTACCTGTGTGTAAACCCTTCGACCTCGCCTGAATTGAAGTTCTAGAAGCCATAACAATCTACTGCACTTTACAGTTCTACAAAACTAACTTCCTTGCAGTTAACCGGTAACTGCAAGGAAGTTAGTTTTGTAGAATTCCCAAAAAATTCACCCCAAGGGCCTAGCCAATATGGATAACCAGAGTCCGTAAAACTGGAGTTCTGCTGTATTTAATATGTCTGATATATCAGAGCTAATTTCATTGGGATATTTGCCAACTATTGACTTATGCACAGTATTCCATAAACAGCACAGGGCACCATGTATGTTTACCTCCGTCCTTTCTAATATATTTCAGAGGCCTACCACCACTTGCGCACGTAAATAAAACTTGGTGCGGTCATGTTACTGCATCTAATATAAATATTCCGAAGCCTGTAATACCTTAAAGTTCTATTCCTATCATTTTACACAAATTGTATGTTATTTGACCCATAAAATGTACAATTTTCTGTCGAAAGTCATACAAATTAACCTGTAAATACGTATTAATACGCACTCTGTTGTGGCACATGTAAAAAAAAAGACCTACCCCCATGCCTAGACAAAATGACCATCAGTTTTATGATAACAAGGTGCAACAAGACGTAGCACCATTGGTAACGCAAGCCGTCCCTAACCTCATTCTCTAGACACAGCAATTCAACATGGCATGCACACACTGTGAAGCTCCAAGCGTTGCCGGCTCCGCCCAATCGCCATTAGCCAAACTACAGTGTAACCAACCAGCATGGATCAGTTGCTCTGATTGGTCGTTTATATTCATGCACTTCTATCTATACAAAACCTTGAACTCTGTAGTATTTGGAATACTATATATTTCAAATAAACATTTTATTAATTTAGCATATAGTTTCTAACAATATTAACACGATGTAACATGTGTTACTTTTATCTTCCAAATGCGTACAATGCTGAAGTCTATCTTTGTATTTCAAGCCATATTGCACGCACGTTGTGCGTAAACTTGGTCTGATTCTAATAAGTGTTGTCTTTGTGTTTCGTCAGTGATGCTGCCTCTTGTTGTTTTTTATTTAAGAGCCCTAAATAACAAACAACAAGAGGCAACACACCTCCCATAACCCAACGAAATATAAAATTACACTATTCGGACATCCCTCAGTTTTAAAACTGAAAAGTGTTAAAAAAAAAGTACCTGTCAGTATAAAACAATTATAAAATAAAAATTAAAACTTTAAAACTAAATGATTATTCAAAATAAATGTGGAAATATATAGCCTACATACAAATAAATGTGTGGACTGGGGTCCTTCAGATCATAAACGCTCAGCCAGTAGAAAAATTCCCCGAGATGCACGGCCAAACCACGACCTTTTGTGAGATTTCCGGGTTTAAAGATAATGAGTGACCATCAACTTCTCACAAGGACTCTAGGTATAATAATTAGCGGTAACAATTAGTGGTATTGCTGTAAATGAAGATATCTTCTGAGCGATCAGTTTTGTACTTATGTAACCTTAGTGGTGAAGACCTCAACCGTCTGGCGCCGGAATTATTAATTTTTTTTAAATTTTAGCACACTGTATATAAAATGTGAATGAAAGAGGAACCAAATACGTTAGAATTAGGAAGCAAACTGCATTTTGAAGAGAAAGAAACAAAGAGTATATACCATGTTTAAAATATTCCGTACCTATATGTGTTGAATAAATATATAAAATGAAACGTTTAGAGGTTAGCGGTGCGGTACGACCCCTATAGGGGTCGTTAGGCGTCAAAGGGCGGATACGTGCATCTGTCAGCTTATAATACTGTGTACGTTTACCGCACTATAAGAAATGCTGAAAGTTGTGAGGATAAACTATTTTATTTAAAATTTTCTTTCCAGGGAATAAAAATTTTCCCTATCCACACCCTGAAGGCACATACAGAGAGGATAAAGTATTGACACTCTCGGCCTTAGGGGGAGGCGAGTGATCATTTCACACGCCAGATCTCTTTAAAACAGCGAAAAGGTCTTGATGTCCATTGAGTGTGAGGCCGGCCAAGGAAAAGTATAAATAAAATTAATTATTTTTGCCAAATAACGAACTTTAGCAGTTCATATCTTGTCTTTCTAGAAGATTTGTTAACAAACTGGTTTAGTCCACAAAGTAGGTTACTGTTCAGGCCCGTTTACATATTTCATCTATGACGGAAAAGATGCAGGTGTGTTAGATCACTACGCCATCTGCCTATGTGTATGTTCCTAGATTTAAAACTTTAACCAGCAGACAGACTCAGAGAATCTGAGGAGAATACTTTGTCTCTGCTGGTCACTAACAAGTCATGCTTGGAGGAAATTTTCTAAAATCAAGATAGATTAAAATCAATAAGCAGACGCAACATGCCACAAATAGTACCGCTACTTAAATTCTGATTATAATATAATAATAATATATTTAACTGCAAATGGGCTGTTGCCCGGTGGCAGTGGTTATTATGCAGGTACAAAAATATGAAATAAGGATATATATATATATATAATCATAATCTTTCAATAACATGCAACTTTTATCTGATTTAATTCAGACACGAAACCTTTTCGAATTAAAAAAAGAGATGATGCGTTACCAACAACAAAGTTCTGACTTTGGCCTTCAAGAAGCTGGAGTGCTGGGCTACAAATAAGTAACGATATATTGAAGTAAAGGGTGACCAAGAATGTCAGATTAACTCGTTACTTAACTGTACGTAGGCACAAAAATTACGTTACATATTCATGGAAAACGAAGTTAGGAAACTAATTTTATCTTAATGGAACGTTCATGCGAAACCAGTATACTCACTTCGATAAATTCTGCGATTCTACAGAACAAAGCGTCAGACATCTAATGACATTGTGATCGTGTACATACGTATAATAATATAAAAATAGCAACAATACACGCTGCAAAATATATTTGTTAATTAATTCAATCACCACTTGTTTCGGATAGTCATCACTCTGAAGGATCATATATCGTCATATGGAAGTGTCTGAAATGACCTAAAATTATTTAAGTTAAATGTAAAATCGTATAAAACTTTTTTATGTTTTGCAGACGGTGCATCTCAGTATAATACGGTACACCGGGCGGCCACCTACAGGTGTGATGATACCAGATGCTGTATAATGCAGAGTGCTCGAAACATGTAGAGGCATTTAATAAACTTATTATAAAACAAGATTTTGTGCATCAAGTTGGTTAATTACTAGGATCGTATAAAACGTGTAAAATATGTATATATATATATATATATTACACGATGCATGAAAAGGTTATGGCAAAGAAGGAATCGTGTATCCATTAGGAATTTCTAATAAACGTAAAAAATTATTGCATTTTTCGCCCTTGTGATTTGTACGTTCAGTGCAAGTCAAGACGCATCGGGATTTAATAGAGAAAAGTGACTAGGCACAAGAATGAGTGTTTGTGTGCCATTATATTGCCATTTGTTGGAGCTGTCTTGTTCTACATATACATTTCAACCCTGACTATCTCATTCGCCGTCTCTGTGAGAAAGAAAACGCTTTTACACGTTGGCTAAGCACCACACAACTTGACACAAAACAAAAGCTAATTACACGGCCGCCTAGTTTTCTGTTTCGCCCTTATCCCACGGTCTACTGCAGATTTTCGTCCACCGAACCGCTGATTTGGTTCCGTGATCTCACACCAGCAGCGCTGTTCAGCAAACAGAAGACGAACGGTATGTCAAGCTTGTTCCTGGTTTTGTATTAAAATACCTCCTCTTTTCCATTAACTTGTTAATATATGCATCAGTTCACCTTCTCATCATTTTTACTCTCTACATTTTCCGATAAGGTGTGTGTGAAGAAGATATATGAACACGGTTTCCACAGCCGCTATGCAGGTTAGGCATATAGGCTGTATGTTTACAGTCCTGTAACATGGTATATAAAAGAAGACGGTAGAGTATAATTTACGTAGGTTATGTTTACAATTAATAGGTACTATTAAGAGAAATATTTTTAAGAAAATGAGAGCGGAAACTATTTTGAAAATATAAAGCACACTAGTTTTACGTACATTTTTATATGCGTCAGAAAATTGGACTCTAAGAGCCTTACAAAGACGAAGAATTGAAGCGGCAGAAATGAAGTTACTGAGACCTCTGGCAGGTTACACACTTTATGACCACAAAACAAATGACTACATACGCCGCGAAAT
>Ga0123355_10012294_pt1 | contig 13258 bp, 8 predicted proteins | sample TergutEmb28metaG_3_FD_89872 | JGI IMG/M metagenome (GOLD analysis project Ga0123355, IMG submission 89872) | Embiratermes neotenicus P1 segment gut microbial communities from Petit-Saut dam, French Guiana - Emb289 P1 | ecosystem: Host-associated > Arthropoda: Insects > Digestive system > Gut ... | reverse complement strand
GGCGGAGAGGTGTATCCAGCCGAAGGAGATGACCAATGAATAAAAACTCGAAGTGGTTACGTCTGTTTTTGTCTTTCAGCTTGCTCACAATTCCTCTCGCTATGCAGGCATGGCGAGGCGGAGATGGAAGAGGAGGAGGAGGGGGAGGCCAGCAACCGGCACAAGACCCGGGAGTGCAAGCTGCCTCTCGCACCAACGCTGCCGGTGTTCCCACCGGCGGATCCATAATCCCGGCAAATGACACCACTGGCTTTCTGGGGTTTTTCACGGACGGTCAAAGCCGTTTCCAAGACACAGAGTCGGTCTCGAACAGCCCGACTGGCAACAACGGTCTCGGACCACGGTTTAACTCAAATCAGTGCAGCTCTTGCCACTCCCAGCCCGCAGTCGGCGGCAGTGGGGCTGCCATGAATCCGCAATTTGCTTTCGCCGGCGGCACAGTCGCGCCCAAGGACGCCACGCCGTTTTTCATCACCGCCACCGGCCCCACTCGCGAAGCCCGCTTCCCGTTCTTCTTCAACGCGGACGGAAGCCCAAATCTCAACAATCCGAATGGTGCAGTGGAGGAACTGTTCACCGTCTCTGGCCGCCCCGACGCTGGCAGCTGCGTGCTGCGGCAGCCCAGCTTCCAGCAGGCACTGGCAACCAACAACATCATCTTCCGCATTCCGTTGCCACTGTTTGGTGACGGGCTGATCGAGAACCTGGATGAGTCCACTCTGCTCGAAAACCGGCAGCGGAACCTCAACAACCCATTTGGTATCGCCGGTACCTTCAACCACAACGGCAATGACGACACCATCACACGTTTTGGCTGGAAAGCGCAAAACAAGTCGCTGCACATTTTCGCCGGCGAAGCCTACAACGTGGAGATGGGTATCAGCAACGAGCTATTCCCAAATGATAAACCGCTGCCGGACGAAGATGGCAACGGGGGCAGCAACGGGGTCGGCCTGCCCGCCAACTGTCTGAACCTCAGCGGAAGCGGCTATCCAGAAGACACCTCGAACCCGCTCTCCACCCCGAATTCCGCAGTTCTCGATGACATTTCCGCTTTCGCAAATTTCACGCGCTTCCTGGCTCCCCCGCCAGCCGGTGGGGTAGTTCTGAATGGCAATGCCGTTCCGCAGAGCTCACTGCAGAATGGATCCCAGCTGTTCAGCTCGATCGGTTGCGCGACCTGCCACAATCCCACGACCGGCACCACGCAACCCTCAAACTTCTCATCGGCATTGGGCAACCAGCCAGTCCCCGCGTTTTCCGATATTGAGCTCCATCATATGGGCGGGCGCCTGGCCGACAACGTTTCTCAAGGACTGGCCGGCGGAGACCAGTTCCGCACTGTTCCCTTGTGGGGCCTCGGACAACGAATTTTCCTGTTGCACGACGGCCGCACCACAGACCTGGTTCGCGCCATTTTCGAGCATGGCAGCAATGGCAGCGAAGCCAACCAAGTCATAGAGAACTTTGAGAACCTCAGTCCCCAGCAACAGCAGGACCTGTTGAACTTCCTTCGTTCGCTGTAGTCATCCCTCCTTCCCTGGCGAGGCATGAACGGGCCTCGCCAGGCTTTTTACCAGGTTCCCGGAAAAAGCCGGGAATTCCTGTAACTGAAAGAACCGTGCGACATATTTGAGGGGTGAGTCACGTATCGCGGGGTGTTGTACCTGGCATTTCTGGCATTTTGAAGACGGGCCCCACCGTCTCTCAGCAACTTGCGCACTGGGCCGGCCGACTCAAATGCTTGGGATGTAGCGTGCACAAACCTGTCCCGAACGGGAACCTGGCAGCGGGCGCGCAAGCACGACTTGCTTTGGCCCAATTGGCCAAAAGATAGCCTTGCGCTATCGAAAGATATGGACTTTGCAGATGCGGTTGTTTATTGTAATTAACATTCAATGGTGTATGGTAATTACCACGAGCGCCAGAAAGGAAACGCTCGGAACGAGGTCCGCGATGCCCCGTCTCGTTCTTGCGTTCTGGCGCTCCGACTGCATTTGACAAAGCAGCCGGTAAACCGGAAATGCGGAGACGTGAGCGTGTCCCGTCAGTCGGCAACAGCCGGACGGCAACGGCTGGGCTTTCACCGGAACTACTGGCTACAGCCTCCTCATCAGACTCATCGACCTGAACAACTACGCTCTCATCGGAACGAACAACCAGGGCGTGCACGGCCGCGAAGCGGAGATGCCAGAGTTCACGCGGGGAAACTGGAGATCCACCACAATCCAAGAAACGGTCGTCCCTATTTCAGCACTTCACTTTTTAGCATTGCTCCGCAGGGGTCACTGGGAACGTCACCGCGCAGCTTCTTCTCCTGGCATGGACAACTGGAACAGGCCGCTGCTTAAGGTGACGCATCTCACCGAGTCAAAAGTGGTCGGTCGCCGCCCAAGCCCGCCCGGAAGAATGGTGGGCGGAGGCCATGGCGACACAAGCCGCACGCCTCTCGGCCTGTTCATGGGTTCCAGTCGAAGTGAATCTCCAAAGAACAGCCATGGGCGACAACAGTCCGATGCTGTTGTCGGTTGCCAAAGGCCAGAAGTGCCGGGCCGCGCAACTGCCAAGCGGCGACGAGCCTTGTGACGGCTTCGATCGTCATCCAAAACCGTGGTCCCTCTCTGCTCGCCGAATGCGCCCAACAAGATCAGGAGTCGCAATTTGCAGCGCTGACCTCATTTCCGTCAGTATGATCTTGCGCATTTGGGCTGGCTAAGGTCCATTTTAGGAGCTTGGAATGATCACGATCTCGAAGGAAGATTATTTGAAAGCCGTCGCGGAAGCAGAGGCTGAGGGCCAAGCCGTCATTCCCGCCACACTCGCGCATTGGCTGAGCGTCACCCGTCCAGCGGTTACGTTCGCCCTGAAGCGATTGACCAAAGACGGGCTGGTCTCGGTCAAGCAGGACGGACATATCCGCCTCACTTCGCAAGGGCGGGAGATTGCAGAACGCACCATCGTTCGCCATCACCTCATCGAACGAATGCTCGCGGAGATTTTTGGCATGGCCTGGTACGAGGTCCACGACGAAGCCGAAAGGCTGGAACACGCCGTCTCGCCCGCGTTCGAAAAGAAACTGGCCGAGCAATTGGGGCACAAGGACACGTGTCCTCACGGAAACGGCCTGGCATTGAGAAGCCCGGCGGAACGTCGCAAACGGGGGATGTGCCTGCTGACCGAGGCGACGAGCGGCAAAGAATACAAGGTCGCCAGCGTCTACGAGCGCGACCGCAAGCTGCTGGAATTCTTCGATCAAGAGGGGATCCGCCCCGGCGTTCGCATCGGGGTTGACGCCCGAAACTACGACGGCACAGTGTCGTTGTCCATAGACAAACGCCACATCATTCGTCTCGGCATCCCCGCGGCCGAGAGGATCTGGGTCACTAAATTATGATTCCCCAAGGCTGTTTATTGTAGTTTATATAAAGTGCTGTATCTAGTTGCAGATCGACGGGGATTGTCGAAGCCAAGCTGATCCGCACAAACGGCATCACGATGTGCAATATGAAGTCTCCGATGGTGTGGCGACGTGAAGGGAGACGTTTGCTCCCGCACCGAACCGGACTTCGGCGGAGAAGCTGGCCAAACAGGTTCCGAACGTGAAACAAGTGGGGAATGACCTGGAGGTGAAAGGCAAGGAAGTCACTTTGACCCGATAAGGCCGTTTCCGGAACTCTGCGGCGGCGGTCACAACGACCTTCCCGTTGTTGATCTGAAGGCTTCGTTCAGGGTGTTGCAGGCACCTGTTCATCCCACCACTTCCAGGCGACCGAGAGGTAAAACTTGCGTGCGGTTCGGGCGCGTGATCCGGGAAGTCATATAATTTGCGGAATGGGCGCCGTTCCTCGGGTTTTGTCCTCCGTCCTCCTCCTGCTGGTGGCCGTCGCTGCCTGTCTTTCTCAGACTCAGTCTGTGGACGACCAGCACGCCAGTTTTGCCGCTCACATTCAGAAGGCGAAAGAGTTTCTCGCGGAGAAGCGGCCGGATCTGGCCATTCCCGAATTCGAGGCCGCGGCCGCGATTGATCCACAAAATGTTGAAGCCCAAGGCAATCTCGGCGTTCTGTTGTATTTCCAGGGCAAGCCCGCGGAGGCGATTCCGCATCTCCGCACCGCGGTGAACCTCGAGCCGGGCATGGCCAAGATTCAGGGATTGCTGGGATTGGCCGAACTCCGCACCCGGGACATTTCTCAGGGACGCAAGGACCTGGAGACGGCGTTTCCCCTCATCCCGGAGCCGAAATTCAAGGTAGAAGTCGGTCTGGAGCTGGTCAGCTTGTACACCGAAAGCGGAGACCTCCAAGAAGCCAGCCGGATCATCGCGCAGTTGCGTAAAGCGGCGCCGGACAATCCCGAAGTTCTCTACGCAGCCTATCGCACCTACGCTGATCTTTCCGGGGAATCGATGCTGGCTCTCTCACTGGCTGCGCCGGATTCAGCGCAAATGCATCAGTTACTGGCTCATGAAGACATCCGGCAGGGCAATACCAACGCTGCTATCGCGCAATATCGCAAAGCCATCACCATTGATCCGCACCTTCCCGGCGTTCATTTCGAATTGGCGGAACTGCTCAGTACCTCGACCGACGAGGCGGTCAAGAGGGACGCCGAAAAGGAGTTGCGCGCTGCACTCGTCGAAAACCCGCAAAATGAAAAGGTGCTGCTGCGGCTGGCGGAGATTGTGGCGCGAAGGGGAGACATCCACGAGTCCTACGACGATTACACCAGGGCCGTCGAACTCGAGCCCTCTGACGCCGACGCTAAACTTGGATTGGCCAAGACGCTGATCGACATGAATCAATCGGACAAGGCGCTGCCGCTGCTTGAAGATGCCGTCAAACTCGAGCCCACCAACGCGACGGCGCACTACCGCCTGGGGACGCTTTATCGAAAGATGGGTCGCACCGAAGACGCCAAGCGCGAGCTGGAGCTCTACCAGAAACTCAAAGAAATGAAAGAGAAGCTGCGCAACCTGTACAAGGAGTTGCAGGTTCAACCTGAAGAGATTCGCCGGCAGCAGTCCGAAGAGTAAGACGGGTGAGCAGCCGAGAGGCCAACGGACCGGCGGCTCCAGGTAGCAAAGGCAAGAGGATGACAACTGGATTCCGAGCACAGAGCCGGTCGGCGGTGAAACTCGAGCGGCCGTCTCGCGGATGGTGGAGGATGATTTCGATTGCCGCCCTGAGCCTGCTGTTCTCCGCTCGATCGGCGATGGGGCAAATGGGAACGTCCACACCGCTCTCGCCCAAGGAACGCGAAAAAGCCGAAGCCGAAAAAAAAGCGACCGGGAATCTTCCGAACTATCCCAAGCTCGTGGACATTACGGCTTCCACCGGCATTCATTTTGAGCATCTTTCCAGTCCTGAAGCCAGGTTCATTGCCGAATCGATGAGCGGCGGCGTGGCACTCATCGATTACGACCGCGACGGCTGGCCGGACATTTATTTCACCGGTGCCGAAAGCGTGGAAATGGCCCAGCATGGGACAAAAGCGCGCAGCGCCCTCTACCACAACAACCACGATGGAACCTTCACCGACGTGAGCGACAAAGCCGGCGTCGCCTATCCTTGCTGGGCGATGGGGGCGGTGGTCGGCGACTACAACAATGATGGCTGGCCTGACCTGCTGGTGACCTGTCTGAACGGCGTGGTGCTGTATCGCAACAACGGGGACGGCACTTTCACCGACGTGACCAAGGGCACGGGCCTGGCCAGTGACACCGGATGGGCCACCGGAGCGGCTTTTGGAGACTATGACGGTGACGGCTGGGCCGATCTGTTTGTGTCGCACTACGTCGAGTTTCACCTCGACGATCTCCCCGTCTTCGGCTCGGGCAAGTCCTGCAAGTATCTCGGAATCGACGTGCAATGCGGCCCGCGGGGATTGAAGGGATCTCCCGACAATCTCTACCACAACAACGGTGACGGAACCTTCAGCGATGTCTCGAAGAAATCCGGTGTCGACGATCCCGAACGCCGCTATGGCCTCACCGCCATCTGGTCTGATTTTGACAATGACGGAAAGCTGGACCTGTTTGTTACCAATGACGGCGAAGCCAACTATCTCTACCAGGGCGACGGGGCCGGCAAGTTCACCGACGTGGCTCTCACCTCGGGCGTGGCGGCGAACGAAGACGGGCTCGAACAGGCGAACATGGGAGTCGCCGTCGCTGACTATCTGCACACCGGACGCATGTCTCTGCTGCTTTCGCATTTCGACATCGAGTATGCGGCTCTTTACCGCAACGAGGGCGGAATGAATTTCAGCGACGTTTCTGTAGCCTCCGGAATTGCGCGCGGGACGCAGGGATACGTCGGTTGGGGTGACGCCTTCGTCGATTTCGCCAATCGCGGCTGGCAGGATTTCTTCCTCGTCAACGGACATGTGTACCCGCAGATCGACAGCCTTGGCCGCTCCAGCAGATTCCATGAACCCAAGCTTCTTTTCTTCAATCAGCAGGATGGAACCTTCAGGAATGTCAGCCGCCAGGTTGGACCAGCCCTCCAAACCGAGCAAGTGAGCCGCGGAGTCGCGGTCGGGGACCTGTTCAACGATGGAGAGATGGATGTGGTGGTTGAGAACCTGGTGGGGGAACCGATGATCCTCCGCCCCGAAGGTGGTCCACCGAACCACTGGATCAGCTTTCAACTGGAAGGCGCAAAGTCGAATCGTCTGGCCTTGAATGCGCGCGTCAGAGCCACGGCCGGCGATCTGGTGCAGCTTGGTGAAGTGATCAGCGGCGGCAGCTACCTCTCGCAACACGATTTGCGCCTGCACTTCGGACTGGGTGCTCACGATCACGTCGATCGGGCAGAGATTTTGTGGCGCAATGGCAAGAAGGAAGTGCTGACCAATCTGGCGGCGGACCGGTTTTATGTCGTGCGCGAAGGCAAGGGCGTCGTCTCCAGCCAGCCCGCGGGGCAGAAAAGCAACCCTCGCTGAAGCGTGCCAGATGAAGTGTACTATGTAGGGTCCAGAGCGTCTTCGTCAGCCGCGAAGCGGCGAAAGCGCCGCGGCGAAAGCCGGGTAGCTGTGGAGAAATCGTGAGGCCCCACGAAAGTGAAAGAAACTTCATGAAAAGCAAGCGAGAAGACGGCTTCCTCACATACCCAGTTCCTCTCTGGTGCCTCTCTGTCGCTGTTCGCTGCAACCCGGAGCCGGCGCCTCCGCCGGCAGGCCCAAAAGGGCCGAGCGCCTGCCAAATCGTTCTTTAACCCGTACGGTGTTTTCGGATAGGCTAGGTCTCGAGAAACGGGCCCATGCGCCATCCCTGGGTCAATCGAGCGCGAGTTCAACCGTGCGTTCGCCGCGTTGCGGTGCGCCTGGCGGCCAGCACCGCCCATATGCTCGTGCTTTCACTCGCTGCCTGGGCAGTGAATTCCGCCCGCCCCCTTCCGCTACTGACCCATGCCGACCAGGTAAGGCAACTGAGCCCGGAACAAGCCGGATTGGGATACCGGGTGCGCGTGCGGGGTGTTGTGACCGACGACGTTCCCGCGCCGGATTTCTTTGTGCAGGACTCTACCGCCGGAGTCTTCGTGGAAGGGGCGAAGTCCCCGAACTTCACCCATCATTTCGGCGACCTCATCGAGGTCGAAGGGACCACCGGCCCCGGAAAGTTCGCGCCGGTCATCATCGAAACCAAGTCGCGCGTGGTGGGCAAGGCAGACGTCCCCCAGACCCGGCTGTTCTCGTTCGACGAACTGGATGACGGGCAATTGGACAGCCAGTGGGTGCGGGTTCGCGGCATCGTACGCGCTGTGTCGATTGATCGGACATCCTGGCGCGAGACCACGCTGGCGATGCGCGTCGCTTCCGGCGGCGGCCAGGTGAATGTTCGCATTCCGATTTCCGCCGATAAGGATTTTTCCTCCTGGATTGACACCGAGGTGTTGCTCGAGGGAGTGTGCGGCAGTGTCTTTAACGCGCAACGGCAGCTGACTGCGGTCTTGCTATACGTCCCCCGTCTGAATCTGGTCACAGTCGAGGCCCACGCGCGTCCGGAGCCCATTTCCTCCCTGCTCACCTTCGCTCCGGGGCAAGGCATTCAGCATCGCGTCCGCGTGCGTGGAACCGTCGGCTACCAGCAGCTGGGCAAGGCGCTGTTCCTCCAGGCCGAGGGCCGGGGACTGCGAGTTCTGACCGAGCAGGAAACCAAGCTCCATGTAGGCGACGTAGTCGATGCTCTGGGATTTCCCACGACGGGTGAATCGGCTCCGGTCCTGAAAGACGCCATGGTTTACCGGGTCGGCTCAGGGGCCCCGCTCGCTCCAGTCCCTCTGGACCTGAGCGTCCTTTGGGAAAAGTATGACGGGGCCCTGGTCGAGACCGAGGCTCTGTTGCTGGGGCGCGATCCGCAGCCGGACGGGGTCCGCCTCTTGTTGCAGCAACGTCAAACCGTCTTTAACGCGACTTTGTCTCCTGCGGAGCGGGGTGACGGCCTGCTCACAGTTCCTCTGAACAGTCAGGTCCGCGTCACCGGCATTTGCCTGGTGCAGAACGGAGGACTTTGGGCGGTTCCTCAGTCTTTTCGCATCCTGCTCCGCTCCCCGGAGGATCTGGTTGTCCTGCACGCTCCCTCGTGGTGGACCGTGCGCCACGCGCTATGGGTGCTGGGCGGCGCCGTCGGTGCCCTGATGTTGGTCACGGCGTGGATCGTCGTCCTCGGCCGCCGGCTGCGGGAGCAGATGAACCTGATTCGACAGAAGATTCGCAGCGGCGTAATTCTGCAGGAACGAAACCGCATTGCTCGCGAACTGCATGACAATCTCGAGCAGGAATTGGCCGGCATCACCATGCAGCTCGATCTGGCCGTCGACTGCTTTCACCAAGCTCCCAAAGTGGCCCGAGAGGCTCTGGAAACGGCCCGCCACATGAGCCGGCACAGCATGGTCGACGCGCGCCGCTCAGTCTGGGACCTGCGCTGCGATCTGCTCGAGCAATACGATCTGGTCTCCGCCTTGCGTCAGACGGTCCAGCCTCCCGTTGCCCGTGATGGTGTCAAAATCGACGTCAGCGTCACTGGCGACCCGGTTCGCCTGCCAGCTCCCATCGAGATGAACTTGCTCCGCATCGGGCAGGAGGCGGTGGCCAACGCCATCAAGCATGGCCGTCCGCGGGTTGTGAAGGCCCGCTTGCAATTCAGCGAAAACCTGGTTCGCCTCTCCATCAGCGATGACGGCCGCGGCTTCCATCCCGAAGACGGCGCCCCAAGCGGCCACTTCGGCCTGCTCGACATGCAGGAACGCGCCCGCTCCATGGGCTGCGTTTTGCAAGTCGAGAGCGAACCGGAACGCGGCACCACCGTGATTGTGGAGATTCCGATGAAAGAGTGGGTCACCGATTGATTACCGTGCAGAAGCCGATCCGAATTCTGGTCGTGGACGACCACTTCATGGTGCGGATGGGCTTGTCGTCCTCCTTGAACGTTGAACAAGACATGGAAGTCGTTGCCGAGGCCGGAACTGCCCAGGATGCCCTGGTGGCGTATCGCAAACACCAGCCGAGTCTGGTGCTCATGGATGTGCGGCTCCCAGGCATGAGCGGTCCGGAAGTGGTCGCGGCGATGACCCACGAGTTTCCCGATGCCTGCATCCTGATGCTTTCCACGCATTCGGGCGAGGAAGAAATCCGTCTCTCGCTCCAGGCCGGCGCCCGCGGATACATCCTGAAAAGCGCCATGCGCGAGGAGTTGCTCGATGCCATTCGCAAGGTCCGGGAAGGCAAGATGTATCTGGATCCCACGGTCGCGCCCCTGCTGGCCGAGCACCTTACCCACCGCCCCCTGACCAACCGCGAAGTGGAAGTGCTCCGCATGGTTTCGAAAGGAATGGGCAACAAGGAGATCGCCGTAGCCTTGAGCATCGCCGAGGTTACGGTCAAACTCCACGTCAGCCATGTTCTGGAAAAGTTGGGCGCAAAAGACCGAACCGAGGCTGCGACCGCCGCACTCAGGAGAGGCATAATCTCCCTGGATTGAATTTCTTAGGGGATTGTCCGCGTCTAGAATCCGATTCGTTTAGAATTTTGACCCCGGCGCGGTGACTCAGGCGCCTTGTGGCACCTGACCTTGGCGATCCGGCGAACCGGGGGCACTGCCTTGTCCCGTTCGGTGACTATGCCTGGCGATCTCGTCTTTATTCGGCAGCAGGCAAAAGCAGGTCGGCCGGCCTGCTCCTCAGGTTTCTGCCGCGGCAGAACTCGATGCCGGATGGACCTTCGATTTGGTGGTGTGAGAAAATTTCGAATATCCAGCCGCGCGATCTATGTCTAAGGGATCCATACGCTTCACCCCTCTCGTTGGTTTTGTGCTGGCCTGGCTTCGAGCGCTCGGAACCTCAATTTGTCTGATGGCGGTCCTGTCGGCCGGCTGGGCGCAGAACGGGGCACCGCCTGCTGCTCAGGCCCAGCAAAGCGGGACGAGTACCGGGATCGCCCATGCGCCGGTCAAAGACGCGCTTTCCCGTCCCATCACCGCCGGTGGTTTTGTTGACGGCGCGCCGGTCGTTTTTTCGGACTTGACGCACGCCGCCGGGCTTGACAAGTTTCATCACAAGGCCGGCACGCCGGAAAAAACCACGATTCTTGAGACGCCGGGGTCGGGGGTTGCCCTTCTCGACTATGACAATGACGGCTGGCTCGATATTTATCTGCTGAACGGCTCCACCTTTCCCGCGCTGAAGGGCAAAGAAGCGGCGCCGCGGGCGATGCTGTTTCACAACAATCACGATGGCACCTTTACCGATGTGACCGACAAGGCGGGCGTGGCCAACGAGCGTTGGGGTTTCGGGGTTGCAGTGGGTGACTACGATAACGACGGGTGGCCGGACATCTACGTTTCGAATTTCGGCAAGAACCGCCTTTATCACAACAACCACGACGGTACGTTTACCGATGTCGCGGAAAAGGCCGGAGTCGCACTGGACATGTGGTCAACCGGGGCGACATGGGGCGACTACGATCATGATGGGTTGCTTGATTTGTTTGTGCCCGGCTACGTCAAATTCGATCCGGACAATCCGCCGATTGCCGGCAAAGGTGGCATTCCGCGTGGATTCTGCCAGTTCCGCAGCGTCGATGTGATGTGCGGTCCCCGCGGTTTGCCGGGGGAAGGCGATCATCTTTTCCACAACAATGGCAATGGCACGTTTACCGATGTAAGTGTGAAGGCCGGGGTTTCCGATCCCAGAGGTTATTACGGCCTGGCATCGGTGTTCGTCGATGTGGACGATGATGGCTGGCCGGATTTACTGGTCGCCAACGATTCGGTGCCGAAATATCTTTACCGCAACAAGCATGACGGGACCTTCGAAGACATCAGCTATCTCTCGGGATTCGCGTTGAACGATGAAGGGCGCGAACAGGCGTCCATGGGGATCGCGGTCGGGGACTACAACCGCGATGGGAAAGTCGATTTCTGTATCACGAATTTCTCCGACGATTACAACACCTTGTACCGCAACGATGGAGATGCCAGCTTTGCCGATGTGAGCTATGCGGCTGGCATTGCCAACGTGACCATCCCTTTTCTGGGATGGGGAACGGCCTTCCTGGACTACGACAACGATGGCCTGCTCGATCTTTTCTTTGCCAATGGCCATGTCTATCCTGGGGTGGACCACCAGGATTGGGGTACGACCTGGGCGCAGCGGCCGCTGCTGTTTCGTAACCTGAATGGATCGAAGTTTGAAGAGGTTCCTCCCGCTACGGGCAGCGGACTGGCGGTGGTTGTGTCCGCGCGTGGCGCCGCCTTCGGTGATCTCTTTAATGATGGGCATGTCGACGTGGTTCTCAATGTGATCGATTCGACGCCCGTGCTTTTGCGCAACCTGATCAAAAACTCGAATCATTGGTTGACTCTGAAGTTGGTGGGAGGGCCGAAGAGCCCGCGGGACGCGATTGGAGCGAAGGCATTTGTCACGACCGGGGCAATCCGGCAGCGCGCCGACGTCTTTAGCGGGGGCAGCTATGCCTCCAGTTCCGATCAACGCCTGCATTTTGGCTTGGGAACTGCCACGAAGGTCGACGGGGTAGAGATTGTCTGGCCCGACGGAGCGAAGGAAGAGGTCAAGGTTCCGGCGGTTGATCGGATTCTTACCGTCGTGGAAGGCAAAGGAATCGTGGAGCCGTGAAGCTTCGGGCCGGATCGCGGAACGCGGGAACGCTCATCGCTCTGCTGATGAGCTGTGTAGGAATGCATGGGCAGAGTTCGGATCGCGCGGCCGCGCCGGGCTTTAACGGAGCTTTCGTCGATGTCACCGAAAAGCTTGGCGTCAATTTTCAATACCGCCCGTCGCATACTTCGAAGAAATATCTGTTGGAGACGATGGGAGCTGGAGTCGCTCTGTTCGATTACGACAACGACGGGCGTCTCGATATCTTCCTTGTGAACGGCACGCCCCTGAGCGATCCAACCGCGAAGGGCACAGTTCCCCAGAAAACCGATTCACGCTACTGGAACCGGCTGTACCATCAGAAACCTGACGGAACGTTTGAGGATGTAACCGAGAAAGCAGGCCTCGAGGGCGCGGGATACGGCATGGGGGTTGCGGTCGGTGACTTTGACAACGATGGGTTCGAAGATCTCTATGTGACTGCCTACGGTGGAAACAGGCTCTACCACAACAACGGGAATGGCACGTTTACCGATGTGACCGGGAAAGCGGGGGTCGCGGGAGGCGGTTGGTCGACCGGTGCAGCATGGGTCGACCTGGATGGAGACGGATTCCTCGATCTGGTTGTATTGCGCTATCTGGATTGGGATTTTGACGACGTATGGTGCGGCGAGCATAAGGAAGGTTACCGGGCGTATTGCCATCCCGATCTCTTCAAACCAGCATCCTCACTTGTCTACCACAATAACAGGGATGGAACTTTCACCGAGGTGGCGCAGAAGATCGGGATGGGCAAGGCGGGCAAAGGGCTGGGCGTGGCCATCGCGGACTACGATCGCGATGGCCACATTGATCTGTTCGTGGCCAATGACTCGATGGCGGAGTTCCTTTACCACAACAAAGGTGATGGCACCTTCGAAGAAGTGGGGCTGCCTTCAGAGGTCGCCGTGGATCTGGACGGGCGCACTTACGCCGGAATGGGTGTGGATTTCGCCGACTACAACAACGATGGCTGGCCTGACATCGTGGTCACCGATCTTGCCGATCAGCGCTACGCGCTCTACCGGAACAACGGGGATGGATCCTTCACCTACACGAGCAATACAACCGGAATCAGCCAGATGACCTTGGTTCACTCGGGCTGGG
>Ga0123355_10012293_pt1 | contig 13258 bp, 7 predicted proteins | sample TergutEmb28metaG_3_FD_89872 | JGI IMG/M metagenome (GOLD analysis project Ga0123355, IMG submission 89872) | Embiratermes neotenicus P1 segment gut microbial communities from Petit-Saut dam, French Guiana - Emb289 P1 | ecosystem: Host-associated > Arthropoda: Insects > Digestive system > Gut ... | reverse complement strand
GTACCGTACTGTACCTTACCGTACTGTACTGTACTGTACTGTACCGTACTGTACTGTACTGTACCGTACTGTACTGTACTGTACCGTACTGTATTGTACTGTACTGTACTGTACCGTACTGTACTGTACTGTACCGTACTGTATTGTACTGTACTGTACTGTACCGTTCTGTACTGTACTGTACTGTGCTGTACCTTACTGCACTGTACTGTACTGTACTGTACTGTACCGTACTGCACTGTACTGTACTGTACCGTACCGTACGGTACTGTACCGTACCGTACTGTACCGTACCGTACTGTACTGTACTGTACCGTACTGTATTGTACTGTACTGTACCGTACTGTATTGTACTGTACTGTACTGTACCGTACTGTACTGTACTGTACTGTACTGTACCGTACTGTATTGTACTGTACTGTACTCTACTGTACTGTACCGTACTGTACTGTACTGTACTATACTGTACCGTACTGTACTGTACCTTACCGTACTGTACTGTACTGTACTGTACTTTACTGTACTGTACTGTACCGTAACGTACCGTACTGTACCTTACCGTGCCGGACTGTACTGTCCCGTACTGTACTGTACTGTATTGTACCGTACTGTATTCTACTGTACTGTACTGTACTGTACTGTACCGTACCGTACCGTAATTTACCGTACCGTACTGTACTGTACTGTACTGTACCGTACTGTATTGTACTGTACTGTACTCTACTGTACTGTACCGTACTGTACTGTACCGCACTGTATTGTACTGTACTGTACTCTACTGTACTGTACCGTACTGTACTGTACTGTACTGTACTGTACTGTACTCTACCGTACTGTACTGTACTTTACTGTACCGTACCGTACTGTACTGTACCTTACTGTACTGTACTGTATTGTGCCGTACTGTACTCTACTGTACTGTACTGTACCGTACTGTACTGTACCGTACTGTACTGTACCGTACCGTACTGTACCGTACCGTACTGTACCGTACCGTACTGTACTGTACTGTACTGTATCGTACTGTACTGTACCGTACTGTACTGTACCGTACTGTATTGTACTGTACTGTACTCTACTGTACTGTACCGTACTGTACTGTACTGTACTGTACCTACTGTATTGTACTGTACTGTACTCTACTGTACTGTACCGTACTGTACTGTACTGTACTATACTGTACCGTACTGTACTGTACCGTACTGTACTGTACTTTACTGTACCGTACTGTACCGTACTGTACTGTACTGTACCGTACCGTACCGTAATGTACCTTGCCGTACCGTACTGTACTGTACCGTACTGTACTGTACTGTACTGTAACTTACTGTACTCTACTGTACTGTACTGTACCTTACTGTACTGTACTCTACCGTACCGTACCGTACCGTACTGTACTGTACTGTACTGTACTGTACCTTACTTTATTGTACTGTACTGTACTCTACTGTACTGTACCGTACTGTACTACACTGTACTGTACCGTACCGTACGGTACTGTACCGTACTGTACTCTACCGTACTGTGCTGGGCTGTGCCGTACCGTACCGTACCGTGCCGTGCTATCCTGTGCTGTGCTGTACTGCACTATACTGTACTGTATCCAACAGTAAATAATAATAATAATAATAATAATAATAATAATAATAATAAATTATTAGAAACAATTTTTGAAGGGAGGGTGACCATATCTTGGAATCAACAAGTGCAAATCGGCAGAACCATCCCTAACAATAAACCGGATATCATAATCCGTGGTAATGAAAAGGGATCATGTGTGTTAACCATTTAAAGCCTTCCAGGAACTTTATGTGTCACCAGGTTTAACATAAAAAACGGTGATTACATTCCATCTACGTGTTTTCAGAACAAACAGCGACTTTTGCCTTATACAACATTAACAGTTTGGTTTTTATAACTGAGGCGGAGAGTGTTTACTGCGCGGTACGGCCTGAGTCATATAATACATATACGTTTCGTTTATAGAGGGTTGATATATGTTTATATTCTAAATTGCAGGAGACAAATGAGATCAAGAAAGAAACCGAAAAGGGCCTAAAATATAAAGACCTTACACAAGAAATACAATGCATGTGGAATGTAAACGCCAAAGTGACACCAGTAATAATAGGGGCGGCGTGTACCATGTCACTTATTCAGAAAACACCTAGCAACATGGCTGGAAAGCATGAAATCTGGGAACTGAGAAAAAAACACATTGGGCATTGCGCAATGCTTCAGAAAGTACTAACGTAGAGTACAAAACATTGAACATGAGATAAGACATAACATGTCCCATAAACTGTAACTGTAGAATAGCTGCAAAGCTATATAGGCCTACTCTAAAAACGTTGTTTGTTTCAGATATATAATTGTAAATACCTTGCACAAAAGTGATAAGTAATAATAATAATAATAATAATAATATAATTTGAACTGAAAACACTGGACTATGGTCGGTTCAAAATTATCCGAAACACCCGGTGGTCTGGAGTACCGGGGGGTCACTATAATATAGGTAGGTACTTCCCGTGTCTCTTTAAAATATTACTGCTCTAAGTTTAATTATGAAAACAGCAAGATAATCTCTAATTCAACTATTTAAATCTGGTCAGTCTTATGAAGCCTTTCAAACCATTTATACAGAAACACCCACCGTGTTTCGACATGTCATTCCGGGTGTCATATAGCACGCAAGAAAGTAGATGCACCACAAGGCTACAGTTGCATATGAACAGATGAAATATGGGTAAATGTGTCAAGTTTTTCGTATTTGATTTAACATATTATTGTCTATTTCGCAGCGTGTCGGTAGTGCTCATTAAAGGTCTTCCTGAAGATAGCGCAGGGGTGTCGAAACGTGTTCTGTTGTATCTCTCAAAGTCATACAAATGTTTTTGAGTTTAATATAGTTACTGAAGGGCCGAAAAGTTGGAATTCAGTACGTTATGATGAAATTCTGGCACAATTGATCCAAGCTGGAGGTGAAATATAAAATTCTGAGATATGCAACTTGCTGAGTCTGTTTGAAATAGGAAAGAATCGCATAAACAATGGAAGGGTTCTAACATTGTACGTAATTATAAGAAGGTCAGTGATATTCCTTTAGCAAATATGGCGGCATATCACTGTTACCTACTGCATACTAAATCGTGTTGCACGTTATCTTCTGAAGTTTAGCTCCGTATCCCCTCATTGGGAATCAATAGTGTGGATTTCGATCTCATCAGTCAGCTACTGATTATATTGCGAATTCATCAGTTACTTGACGTAAAGCGGCAGTACATTGCATCAGCCATTTATAGACTCTAAGGAAGCCAGGAGGGAAGTGTTTTACAGCATGTTCGTGGTTTTCGTTTAGCCATAAAACTAGTTTAGCTATTTAAAATATCTATAATGAAAGTACACACGGAAGTTCATACAGGCACACATCTGTCCAACAAGTTTCTATTCTGCTGTTGCTTCGTAACTTTACATTATAGTATGTCATTACAACAGCAGAAAGTTTCCAGGATGGACTGGAATTGATTGGTACATTTCAACTTCTGCTTTGCGGTGATGATGCATCTTTGTTAAACTTCTCGTCGAATTGTTCAGTCTTTTTCCGTTATTCTTGTGTAGGGTCTGATGTTATTATTCTGAAGTTTAAAATGTTGTCAGATGAATATTTGTACATATAGATTAGTCGGTGAAATGCTGGCCGCCATTTGCAGAATGTTGGTGGACACTGTGGTGGTCTGCCCAGAGTCACACGTGGATGAGAAATCTCCGTACACTGCACAGTAGCAGCGATGCTATTTATCTTACACAGATCTAATTGTGTGTGAGACCGGGCTGCAGAGACCTCCCTGCTTGCACGGGGATTATGATATTGTAATGCGCCTTCCCGTATCTTTTTAACGCGATGAAAAATGGCTGGTATACAACAAACGTCTGAGGAAGAACCGTTCGCTGTTGAGGGCAAGAGTGCTTTATTCACACCATACACAGTTGGTAACGTCACCGAATTTCTAGACCGTCCTGTTTCTTTCTACATTTACATCCATTTTATGGTTTATTAGTCGGACTTTCTCGTCACTTTTAACAGTTATCTGTTATGAACTGTGTGCTGTAAGGTTTTTGTCGATAGCTTAAGACTGGCTGAGCTGGTAGAAGTTTTCCCTCCTTTGTGGACTTCAGATGTTCCTTACCGTTTTTTTAATGTTCTGTTGACCATGCATCTCTATATAAACTTGTAAATGAAACCAACTCGGTGCACAATTTATTATCAGTGTATTTCGTCAATTTTATTTATAAACTCTACATGTTTCGGACCTCTCCAGGTGCATCCTGCGTACCAAATAGCCAGCTATACATAATAACAAGTACCAAGTGTCGCACAAATACAGTTGTTCTTCCTGGTGATGGACCTGGAGAGGACCGATACATGTAGAGGTTATAAATAAAATTGACGAAATACACTGAGAATAAATTGTGCACCAAGTTGGTTTCATTTACAAGTTCCTTACCGTGTTCACAAAAGCAGCTACTGGGACAGTTGAAGCCATTTTAGACATTGTAACCCCATGTGTGAATACGCCTTTCCGTTAATGGTCTTCGTCTTCGTCTTGTGGAAATGTGCCAGCTTTTGAATGGCGCTGCTTATAACGAAGCTAAAACAAGTGTCCGACATTGGATTGACCATTTGAAGATTAACATTAATCTATATCATGCATAAACACTCACGTTACAGAAAACACAGTGGACTTTTATTAGAGAGACAAAAAGATGAATCTTGTATCGGGAAGTAGTAAGAACAGAGTGAGACACGCAAGTACACCCTGTGTACAAAATGCGGGGTATTGAGTGCTAAACATTCCTGTTAAGCTAAGAAACGAGTACAAGTTTTTGTCTTCCCGTGTAATTTAATATCAACTGGAAAGTAAACGGATATTGAGATCCACGTCTTGACATGTGTCACCAGGCGCTGAGAGTCGCATTTTAATGTGGACGTTGCTGTCACGTCATGCACCTTATGTAAGTTTTGGCTAACTATGCATCGAAGAGCTGATAAACCCTAATTATTTCTGTAGTCTGTCTTGGGACAGGTCCATAGCCTCTTCCAAAACGAGTTCCCCACAAAGTTCGAATTAATGCATCCCCTTTCACTTATCATTATCTTTTTGTTTCCTTAAGGACTTCCAGTAGCTGCTTGCGTCTTCGTTTTCGTCTTCCTTTCACTTCTCTTCTTGCCTGTATCCTTCCTTCAGTATCGTGTTTTGGATTCAGGCAAAATGTGACCGATCCAGTTAGCCTTCCTTCTTGTTATTGCATGTAGAATATTCCTGTACTCCCTGACCCTCTGCAATACTTCTTCATATCTCACATGATCGGCACAACTGATCTCCACCCTTCTTTAACTCCAAAATTCAAAATTTTCCAGGTATTTCTGATCTACTTTCCAAAGTGTCCAATATCAAGCACCTTACAAAACTATGCTCCACATCTAGCTCTGTATAATTTCCTTCCTTAAATTTAAGTACCTTTTGTTCTTGAAGAGAGTCTTCTTGTTAAATGCTGCTTTTACCATGGCAATCATGGATTTAATTTCTTGTGTGCATCTTGCATCTCTTGTTGGCATGCTGCCCAGATGGTTGAAATACTCCACATTCTCCAGTTGTTTTTGATCCATCATAATCCGTGCTATGGATAGTTGTCTTGAAAATTTCCTTACATTAATTTTTTACACATGGACCACAAACTTCTAATCTGCGATTTCGTAATGCCAGATATGCCCTTCTGATTGTTAAGTACAAGAACGAAGTTTCTGAAACTAAACTAAGAGAACTTGATGTTATATATATATATATATATATATATATATATATATATTCCATGCTATAGACATGCTAATTTGTATTTATTACCAACCAATTACCCATGCGGTGGAAATCGTACACTTATATCATTACACAGTACAGCCTTATGTAGGCTATATTTCGGTTGTCTCAGCCGTCTGCATTGGGCGTTTTTGTTATGTAGAAACTATCGATATCAGCTGTGCCGTATAGTGTTTTTAGCTCCCATAAGTATCTGTGACGCACAGGCGTTGTTGATATGTTTCTGCAGATTAGAGTTACTGTGTGTTTGACGTTCATGTAACCGTGCATCGCGATAAATTCTTCTAATAAAACCAACCAGAGGCACTAATTTCTCCAATTTATTTTTGGAATAAAACTATACATGTCTCGGACACTTCCTGTGTCCATCATGAGGGATTTTTCGCTGTACACGCAGCAATGGTATATGTCATACAGGTTTGCTTACAGCTTGCGAGCAGGATCAGGACGGAACGTGTAGAGTTTTATTCCAAAAATAAATTGGAGAAATTAGTGCCTCTAGTTGGTTTTATTAGAAGAAAGTTCTTTTGTGCTTAAAAGACTGCCTGAAAATGACTGACGACAACCGAAACGTGTAGGAGATTGCGTTATGTAATGAAATCAATATGTGTCTGTTGCCTCCTGTGCAGTTAGTAATAAATACAAGTCACACTAAGCGAGTTGATTTCTGGATGTGTGGGCAGGAATCATAGCACGAATGGAGGATTATAAATGGGATGGAATTTGTTGTGTAGGTGTTTATCTTCAGTTTTAATAGTGTCAGTAAATATCTGTACGTCATACAGTGTAATGTTGTCCCTCCTACTTCGTATTCGACTGGTCGGAAGTTCGAGCCTCGGCACGAGGTTACATTATCCGTACCATTCCCCTACATACCCTCAGTTCTAGCAGCCAAACGGGGATAGTGAATTGAAACCGGTGATTGCAGCTTATTGCAAGATCATCCCAGTTCTTAATTCACAGTTATGAGGAAGGGTTTTGCAAAGCTGTAACCATTATGTTTTGCATTACGCTGTTTAATGGTCTATTCTACCTTCTAATTTTCTGCAGATCAGGAAGTACGCAACACTTGTTTGCCACTTTTTGTGTATCTTATTATAACGTACCCTCGCATTTTAAGAGATGAGTACATTTACAAATGCTTTAAGATAGTCGGGCAAGTATGAGGGTCCAAAGGATTAGAGGTAGGTAAGTTATTAAATTTTCCCCGAATAACCAGGAATTTGGTGATTCATACCGGTAGGTTTTTTTTAGTGAAACCTACGAGGCGTCTACGAACAGGACATGTGACAGAATGGGAGCAACAAGAAAATCATACATACATACATGTATACCCTTAATTTTAATGGGGAAATATCTCGAAAACACTCAATTAGAAGACCGAAAAGGTGATGGGAGAATAATATTAAGAAGAATCTTAGGTTTGGGATATGCAGGTGGCTAAAACTTGCTTAAAATCTTTGAGCTTTGACATTGACTGTATTTGAGCCTTCGAGGTCTCCTGTCACACTGCTAGTTAATTCAGTATTTAGCTGCACTCTCTTTATATGTATAAGAAAATCGCTTGTAATTCTCTAAGATCTTCGTGCACTAAGTGCATGCTTGGTGTCAAGCTTTCTTTTCAGTACAGGGAATGTGACAGAGGAACCTCCACTTACCGCAGTCACTTCGTACTGTGTGATGGAAGGCTTGTTGTTTGAAACATTATCTGCACAATAATGGAGTGAGGTGGGGTGGGGTGAGGTAGGTTGGGGTGTATCACACGAGTGTAAGGACATGAATACCTCTTTGCTACTGTAACTACTAATGCCTTGTATTTAATCCCTTTAATCTGGAAGACGTTTGGCTAGACAGCAGCCAAAATTGTCTAGACAGTTTCTCTTTGTAACAGCTTAGAACCCCTCCTCAGCCATACAGCGATCTCTCTCTTTCTCTCTCTCTCTCTCTCTTTCACGCACATACACACATGCACGCACACAATTTCTCCTCGAAAAGTTCTGACCAGAATGCAAAATAATTATGATTAATAATATTGACTCTAACGCTAAAATTCATTGAAATTTCAATTTATCACTGTACATAAGCACCACATTGTGAAGGCGTATAGAGGGAGCGGAAGTAAAACTCCACTCATTGTTACTTCCAAAGTATATGCATGTGAGTGTTCACGTCAGCTGTTTCCGTCGCGTGAGCCTGGTGAAGAGTCCTTAAGCTCCACGACAGCTCTGGACTCAGTCAGTGGCGGAGGAAATAAAATCCGGAACCCTGCCGAGATTTGAACTCTGGCAGATGTCTATTAGTTTCACTACTGAGTATGGCAGCCTTGATTTATTGACCTCTGTAAGACTGGTGGCAACGGCTTCGATTAGCAATCAAATTCCCTGTTATACGTGGTGTATGGTTTCTGATAATGGTAGAGGTCTGGAGTCCAGGTAATACTACACCCTGGAAGGTCTGTTGCGCTTCGGAAAATATCCTGCAACAATTCGAATTTGGAGCAGCTCAAAATCGTGTATCCATTAAGGGAGCATGAGGAACAAATTGTTGAAGAAACGACCAAAGGACAGTTTTTGTTAAGGTACTGTGAGTCACATCAAATCTTTATGCAGTTTCCGGCTCGTTGGCGATAATGATTACGTGTGACGGTATAATAAATGTAATGTGGCGATATATCATCAACGGGTCTTTACAGCCGTACAAAACACTTCTTATGTCCAGAATTACGAATGTGATTATGGAGTGAATGCTTATTAATTTCGGTGCAGTAAAACTGTGTGCAACAGGACTTGCTTCTCACGATCAGTTTATTCAACTGTATAATTATGAATGTACATTTCCTGCTGCCTCTTTTGTGTACCTATAAGTATAAGTACATGTCTTAAAGTCTTCCTAAAACTTATTACTTCAATTTATTTATTTCTCTGACTAAGGAGTGCGGTATGATTTACCAACATCGTCGTCCATTAAACTAGTACAAATAGCACAAGATGGTGCAGCGTTCTGCTTGTCTCATAAACTGTTTGCTACGTGCAGGGTCGGAGTAGGGGCATGACTGCGGGCAGCTGCCCGGGACGCCATCTTGTAACAGGAGTTAAAAAGACACGGGATACATCCAATCCTTGTTTTACTTCCTAGTTACACTTCTGATAAAGTTGGCGTATATCAAAGATATATTCCCATCAGAACTAAAAGGTTAGCCTAACAGAATGCAGCCAGATAAAGGGCGTTAAATAAAAAAATCGTAGAGCGCAGGTTAACAAATGGTATAAAGTGGCAAGGGACGTTAGAGCAATAAGGCGTAGGGCAAGGACTGGATGTCATCGGAAGTATGGCACTAGTGAACACAAGTTCCCACACGCGAAAGAATTTCTCCGAATAATATCTGCAGTTCGGGCACACGCCCACCATAAATTTCGTCGGCCATGTCCTAGGCCGAAAAATTATAAAGAATATCCGTTTGAATGGGGCGCGAAATTATTTGCCTGCCCGGGGCGCCCACCCTACAGTTTCTGTGTCGCATCTCCACAACAACCGTCGGGTGTGCTTTCACGCGTTTTTATTTTGCTGTCTTTACATCGCCAATAGTTGCGTTTTTTAGTTTTGTGCCTGTTACTTGTTGCGTCATCTACTTTCACCTCAAGTCATGAAATGCGCACATTGCTAACGATATGAAAACGGGAGAGGTGCTGGTTGAACGAACAGTATACTGACTACCTTGTACAGGGGGTAAAGAAACACACCCCAATGCATAAGTATCTCAGCTACACAGGGCCTACGTAAAAATAAAATATATTGCGATCGGCACTAAGAAACGCTGTATGCACCGTATCGACAACTCAGCGCATTACCTCAAGATAAATGTCCCGCAAAGTTAATTCCCGTCTGCTTGTCTTGAGGGAGGAAGCCTGTGACACTATCTGGCCACACCCGGAATTCTATCCAGCGTCGATCTGAGCGAGAACCAGAAGTACTTTGCGTCTAGAGACGGGGCTAATCCAGCTGCAGTAAGGAAAGAACTACTTGTAGCTGAAATCTGAAACCTGACCGGATTAAGGGCACATTCAGTAAGATTTCTGTGAAGTGGATGAACTGTCGCTTAGGGCCGGGCACGATGAGTCCACGAGCATGATGCAAGTCTGGTCGTGCACTAGAGTGAGGAAATCTGTTCTCTCAGCCCGTGACAAGAAGAAACCAAGATATATTTCCCAAATGTGTTTTTAAGCATTATATATTGTTGGCGTTAAAAAAAGGGACTACCATGTTACAAGCTCGCATTCAGTCACCACATAGTTATTATTAATTAATAAAATAATCTACTTTTACTGCAACCGCCAGATATTTATTTCAGATCGATTTACAAAGCTGTTTTTCGAAGGAAACTACACAGAAGACTGGTATATTATGTGGCATACTTGTGCGTCAAAGAGACAAGCGTTTTACTGTAAGATGCTTGCCAGGATCGATGGTAGATAAATGGATGAGTATGGAGCGTAGGTTGAGTGACAATGATGGGAAGAAGGTCCCGTACTTGGAGAGAAACCTGTCCAAATGCCACCTTGTCCACGTGAACTGACCTGTTATCGAAACCGGGCCTCCGCGGTGTAAATGAAACGTACATTTGGATAAAGCTTGTTATCCCGTACTTGGAGAGAAACGTGTCCAAATGCCACTTTGTCCACATGAACTGACCTGTTATCGAAACCGGGCCTCCACGGTGTAAATGAAATGTACATTTGGATAAAACTTGTTATAAAAGTAATAGCATAGAGGCGGGGTAGCATCGTCAGTACAGTGACTATGCTACGGGCTGGACGACCAAGGAATACTGGTTCGATTACGGGCAAAGGCAACAGATTATTCTGTTCTCCAAAGAGCCCAGCTCTGGGGGCCAGCCAGGCTCCTACTCAATGCGTATCAGAGGCTGTTTCTCCGAGTCCAAAGCGGCTGTGGCCTGAAGCTGCCCAATCACCGCTATCAAGCGCCAAAGTTAAGAACAAGTGGAGGTATACCTCCACTCCCCACAGACCTTCATAGCTAGCACACGAACCGCTTAACAAGTACCTTTCAGGTCTTTAAAATCGAATCTCCATACTTGGACGAAACGTCACGTAATAATTCAGTGACCACTTATTGTATTTTACCATTACGACATAATCATGCTGGTTGATTCAGTGTCGTAAAATAACCAAATAAAATGTCTTCTTAATGCGGTGACCACTTATTGTCTTTTACCGTCACGCCATAATCATGCTGGTTGACTCAGTGTCGTAAAATAACCAAATAAAATGTCTTCTTAATGCGACCCACTTTTGTTGCTTTGGAAGATGAATGTTGTGCACCCCTGGCTTACGGTGTTCATCAACGTTTGAACAATTTCAATCGAACATGACCGTATTTCTTTAGAAGGCCGCAATATCCATATACATATCTACAGCCCCAAAGAACATATAGGCGCGGTACATAAAGCTGTTGGTTGGATTTTGTTTTGTGTGTCTGAGACTTGGGGATCTTTCCTGTCACCCTCATAAAAGACCATAGATGGAGGCTGTATGAGAACGGGTGGTGACGAGATCATGGAGTTTGGATGAAATAGCTAGACGACAGAGAACTTGCAAATTGATGGCTACATAACCGGTGCTACATAACTGGTGCTACTCGCAATATACTATCAATGTAGTACATAAAGAAGTATACAATCAATACGGCATGTAGCATAAAATACAAAATTAGATTTGAAAATTAAAATGAAGGAGAAGATCACTTTCAGAAACCGCGGAACTGAAAGTATACGCTGGATTAATCTGGTATAGGATACTGTCTGATGGTAGTTTTGTTACAAGTAAGGTAATTAACCTCCAAGTCACTTCAAGACAGGTAATTTCTTGACGAGCTATGCGACTCTTAGCTGTTCAACCTACAGCTTGTGTCATGGAGTCGGTCTGTCATTCAGTCACTACTCAGTCCGTTCTTGCAAACTGTGGCCTGCCGCTTAACGCCACCGCTAGGCCTCGTACGGTAGTTCCAGGCATGAGATTGTACTGCACGATATGCGTGTAGATTACGATCTGAGTTTTCGCCTGCGTGTAAACCTCAGATGCCACATACATCTCATAATCACATGTCTTTCTGTCATTTAGTTCGAGGACCAATCGTTGTCTAAGAGCCAGCACGCACCAGGAAAGGAAACAACGTTTTGTTCTGCGGTGAAGAGTTAAGAAAGACCACTTTGCAGTGGGGACGCATCTAGACGTGGCAAATAGAAACCGGGACAACAAGGTAGCAGCTTCCAGTCTGTCCTGTTGACACAATTAATTAAAGAATAATGTATGGTGTTCCGCAACACACAGAGAGTGCTGTGACCGGTGACGCCATCTCCAGCCGACTAATGAGGGCCGATCCGACCTCGGCAATTAGCCTGCACCCTGCGAAGACCTCCCGCTAGTTCGTTAGCTGCTCTGCCAGTCTCAGTGCGCGGTTTACACTGGCATGCGAAGCGCTGATTTTGTCGTCGTTCTTACAATGATCGGCGAAGTTCTGTCAGTTGTTGTCTGTCGTACTGAACGCAGTTAGCAGACACGTACATGTCTCATTAATTTCTACATCTGTGTGTAGTGTGTCTTAGGTTCTTCAGTAATTGAATGTGGGAGCTTGAAAACTTGACTAGTCCCCTGCTATGGTACCGGCTGGTCTCAGAGATGACATGTTATTTCCAGCTGTACTAGTGTGTACCGGTCTGAAATATTCAACAGCGGTTGGCGCTGTTATTCCAGCTTCACGATGTACAGCTAGCATTGTCATATAGTTGTCATCCAAGTGTATCACATGGGGAGTGGTGGAGAGTTTTTAATTTTAATCCACGTTTTGTTTATTTTTATTGCTTGTGGTCCGTGAGTGACGCAGCTGAAGGGCTTCCCACATGACGACGGTGCCATCACCGATATGTCAGTACTGACGGTGAAGCGATGAAATATACACCCGATATTTAAAAAAAAAAATTCTTTGCCTTTTGTACAGAAAATTACACACCTGAAAGAAGACGTAACAGGACTGAAAATGGTAGTACACAGATTTTGCCAAGGCGTGACGTAAGAGGACTTAAAATGGTAGTGCACAGATTTTTCCAAGGCGTGACGTAAGAGGACTTAAAATGGTAGTGCACAGATTTTGCCAAGGCGTGACGCAAGAGGACTTAAAATGGTAGTGCACAGATTTTACCAAGGCGTGACGCAAGAGGACTTAAAATGGTAGTGCACAGATTTTGCCAAGGCGTGACGTAAGAGGACTTAAAATGGTAGTGCACAGATTTTGCCAAGGCGTGACGCAAGAGGACTTAAAATGGTAGTGCACAGATTTTGCCAAGGCGTGACGTAAGAGGACTT
>Ga0123355_10012292_pt1 | contig 13258 bp, 5 predicted proteins | sample TergutEmb28metaG_3_FD_89872 | JGI IMG/M metagenome (GOLD analysis project Ga0123355, IMG submission 89872) | Embiratermes neotenicus P1 segment gut microbial communities from Petit-Saut dam, French Guiana - Emb289 P1 | ecosystem: Host-associated > Arthropoda: Insects > Digestive system > Gut ... | reverse complement strand
TAAATCTGACCCCCCTTCCAAAAGGGCGGCAAAAAATTAGGGGCCCTCCCCCCCCCCCCCCCCCGCCAAGCTATCAGAAAATGAATTGTCTATATAAAGTAGTTGCCACTGTTTAATGCCAAAATTCTTATCCGTCCGCAATTTGTTACAAATTCTGTACTGACAAGAAATATTTGTATATCCTCTGACCGTGTTAGCTGTATGGATAAGAGACTTTAAAATGTTTCTGAATGAAGTCTGAACATTATTAGCCCTTTAAAGACTAAATTGACCAGAATTATGTTTAAAGATGCAGCTCGTACCGCGCACTAAACACAATCCCTCTCAATAAAAAAATCAGTTAATATTGTAAAGGAAAATAATTGGTGTCTGTCCTGACATCTTTAAAAAACACAGAAACTGTGGGAATATCGTAGAATTTTTAAACGTTGAGCGTGGTGGCACGTAAAGTAAGAAATAGGCTTTAAACGGTTAAGTTGTTAGAGCCACAAACAAAGGTGACAGCTTAGTAAATATATTGTGTCTTTTGCCTAGGCCAAAACTCAATTAAGAAGCAAATTCCTTGCCTACATTCCTTCTTGGAAAGCAACGGTAGGCGTTTGTAATGTACCACGGTACAGCCAGGACTGGTTTCGTTACATGGTTATAATGTGACAAAAAGCTGCCCATTTGATTAACCTTCCGCCGTATAATCTCAGAGTCACGCCAAAGTTATGTGGACTACTTTCGCCTTTGAGTGAATGTCTTTCGAAACATTAGTAGCGAGGGAGTGTGAACATCATTTCTTCGTCAAGATGGCACTAGTGACACAGATGTGCGGGAAACTGTCGGCGGATAACAGATGTCGCGCGTGTTTGGTGCTGCTGTGGAGGTTTGTTACGTAATGCAAGGAATTTGAGATGCAAGCACGGAGTACATTCCGAGCAGAAAGTTTAGAGCATGCTAGATAACGAAGTTACAGTATGGAACAATAGACCACGAAGACAGAAGTAGCACAGTCAGATTACATTCAGAATGAAAAGTGACCCACGTTTTAGTCTTTTACTATTTTGGTTTAGTGAGATTAAACATAAAAATGATTTTACTTCCCAATCTTAAATTTTCCACCTCGCTGCGATGTAATAAAGCGTGAATTATTTAAGTAACATACCGACAAATGCACATATATAGTCTTTAATAATCTAAAAGTCACATTAAAACATGCTGCCACAGCACCAAATTAATATAACGAAGTAAATCACTGAGTGTTATAAACTGTAACTTTAGCAAGGAAAAAAGTATGCTCCCTGAGGATGATTGTATGATCGAAAAATATTTTAAGTGTTGTAATGTAAATTTTAGATTATTAAAGACTATATATGTGCATTTGTTCATATGTTACTTAAATAAACTACAAAATGCATGGTGCAACGTTAAAGAAAGCGTGAATTGTTTGCATTTCACAGCTGTGTAGTTTTTTTGGTGGTTAATTGAAGATTCTGTACGGTTTATGTAATTTTATGGTGAAGCACGCTTCATAATTTGTTTTAGGCGCTTCCGCACCGTCGCGAGAAGCGTCTGTTATCTTCGCCATTTCCTTCCCTCTGTCTCCGTCTGTTCGCGTTTATCAAAGCGGCTGACGCTAGACGGATTTCCGTGAAATTCTATATTGGGGACTTTTACGAAAACCTGTCAAGAAATTCCAAATTTAGTTAAAATCGGTTGAAAATACCGGGCACTTCACATGAAGAGTTGAGTCGATGCAGTTAGTAGCAAAGCTGCCCGTGGGCGTGATCCGGTTACATAGTCCACCATTACAGCTACGGTGAAAATAAATCGCCCCATTTTCTCAAAACGACGATCGTATCCGTCATACGGAGAGAGCCTGAAACGTAGGGTGGTCACTTGTATGTGACCGGATAGCGATGGAAACATACACTTGTCCACAAAATCCATACTTCAAATGCTCGGGATGAGCAACCGGAATTCTGATTCCTGCGGATAAAGAGATATTGTATTCGCCACAAATGAGTGGATTGTACCTCCAATCTTCAACGCGTCTTCTTGGCGTGGTACTTCTTTTGTCACTAAATAACTAATTCCATACAGCAGAATCCGTATTGAGAAAATCAAATTTCGTCTGCCAGTCAATAAATTTCACGCATTTTATGGACCCCGACTGCTCATGCACCGTGTTCTGAGCATTCCGCCACTTTTCCCCATTCTGAGTCAGATTAATCCAATCCACGCCTTTCCATCCTGTATTAAGATGCCGTCTAATTTCTTCAGAAGTGACGTGTTGTGCCGTTAACGGCTGTGTCAAGTTGACTAGGGTTCCAGTTACATCATCACAGTTACGCTACCGTGGGCGTGGTTGGTACTTAGATGGGTGACCGCTTGTGAACACCACGTGCTGTTGGCATGTAAAGTAAGGGGTTACACAAAAGACTAATGCAATTTTCGCGGCGGTTGGCGGCTTAGTGCGCGTTTTCAACATACCATTAAGCTTCACTAACATATGTGCCACGAAGGCTATTGAAACAAATACAACCAAACTATGTTTTTATTAAAATATTATAACTTGCCGCATTTTAATATTGCCTTGTCATCTGTTCCTAGGTTATTCAAGAGGATTCTTCCCGTTAGCTTTCCCCACCAAAATACTATAAGCATATTTCTTTTCCCATATGTACCACATGCCCCGCGCATCTCATACTTCTTGAGTTGACCACCCGAATAAATAGCCAGAAGTACCAATCATGAAGTCCCTCATTATACTACCTTCTCCGTTCTGCTCTTTACTCACTCACCCCTTTCAGGGTCAGTATCTGCCTCAGTGCCTTATTCTCTAACACCCTCGACCTGTGTTCTTCCCTGCGATACCACCAGTCTCACTTCCACACAAAACAACACCCAGAATTATAAACTTGTAAATTTTAATCTATTTGTATTTTAGATATCCAACCGGAAGACAAAAGATTCTCGACCGAATTGTAGCAGCAGGCTTTCCCTGAATTCAGTTTCCTTCTAGTTTCTTCGTGCATCCAATTTTGATTTATTGGTGCTGTTCCCAAATATTTGAACTTTTCCACATTTGTACTTTACTGCTGCTTTACTGAAAACACCGACATATGTTTGTGTTGACACCTTGGTGTTGTACTTAGGGGACTATTCAGTGCGTAGTTTATAATGTTTTAGTATTCAGTATCATCATGAGGGTGACTACGAAGAACGAATTTTGACGTTTTGCTGACCGTGCATCTCAGTATATTTATCTCAGTAATTAACCAACTTGATGCACAAAGTTTTTGTTTTACAATCAGTTTACTTCATGCCTGTACATGTTTCGAGCACATGTGCTCGAAACATGTACAGGCATGAAGTAAACTTATTGTAAAACAAAACTTTTGTGCATGAAGTTGGTTAATTACTGAAATAAGTATGAAGAACGGTTTATTCTGGGATTTGGCGCAGTATAGTTTTTTTGGAACGTCACCAAAGTTTTCGAGGAAAGTACGTGTACTTTCCCCATAATCGGGATCAGTCTGTGCACTTTTATTTTTATGCCCTAAAGATAGGTACAGCACGCGCCTTCCGAAACGTCAGTAACTTTCTACCAATCTCTAGGGCGTCACGTGCCATAACACAATATTCTTCATATTTTTTTGTGATGTTAAGCGAAGTGACTAACAAGTTTTTCCCTGCAGCTCAGCGTTGCGGCTGTCAACACCAATCGGACATCGAACACAAGCCCTCAGAACATCCTCTTCATAGTCACCATCACCACCACTACTGCCACCGATGGCGTTGCAATGGTAAGTTATGAGTACTGTAACTTCATTCAAGTTTTAGAATTCTTGTTGCCACCTGCGCTTTTGTTCTGGGGTCATTTGTACAATGCTGTATTTCGAATCCTTTAAACCAGGTTAAATAACAGAGACTTCAGCCATTAATCGGTTCGATACATCGCACGTGTGTTGAACACAATCCACACTCGCAACATGTAGTCACGATCTGTCGTAAATGTGACCCTCGTTTTCATTACCAGCACACAAACACCGCACAAACCATAAAAATTAATGTCAGGAACATTTGAATGTTGTATCAGTAAACACATACGCTATCAAGAATTTTGTTCCACATTTTTTTTTTTTGCTAGCTATAGTCCAAGCTGGCAGCGATTAATACATTGTCGATGAAAGACTCTGATGTGGTGGAAACCGAAGATCAATGAAGGAAACAAAAGAACCCCTTGTGATCCGACCGCTTTTGGATGTCTTATGACACAGGAAGCCTGATATATTCGTAAGGCGAATTCAGGACGAAATTGAAAAGAAGTGACAGGGTGACCGCACGAAATATTCAAACTGCAGCGCATATGAACCGAAGCGAAAACATGAAATACATTATGATCGGAATTTGTAAACATACCAAGAAATTCTTTGTGGCAACATGTGTTGTTGTGCATGTCTAATAATAGTATGATGGCGCTTAAAACAGGTGTGGTTACATGTATGATTACATTCGGCCGGTCTTACCCTGTCTAAGCCTGCATGCAATTTTAACTGGTGCACATGCCTTGCCCTTTCACGTGTTTCTTTCAATCGTAATTGTTCGCAAATTTTCTAGGTTTTTCTTTCGTTTACTTCGGGATATTGTCGTCGCAAATGGTTTAACTTTAGTTGAAGAAATGACATTAACTGAATTAAAGACAAAACCCTTCACAGCGATAACGGCGACAACACAATAATAATACTAATAATAATAATAATGTATATTAATAGATGTTGCAATCTCAGGAGACAGAAATGTGATTAAAAAAGAACCCGAGAAGATATAAAGACCTCACAATAGAAATACAACGCATGTGGAATGTAAAAACAAAGGTAATACCAGTAATAATAGGGGCGACTGGGACTATTTCAAAGTCATTCAGAAAATACGTGAGCAACATACAAGGAAAAAATGAAGTCAAGGAACTACAGAAAACAGCCATACTGGGCACTGCACACATTCTTCGGAAAGTACTAATGTAAAAATACAATAGATTCAACACTGAAACTAACGATATAAACACCATGAATAGTAACAACAGAATAGCTGCAACACTGTATTCTCTAGGGACATAGTTTGTCTCAGGAATATAAGTATAAATACCCTGCATACAGGAGATGATGATGATGATGATGATGATTATGGTAATAATAATAATAACAGTAGTAATAATTATTCAGTTATTTATTATAAATGTGCTGACACAAAGTGACGTCACAGGAATACGAAATAACTAACCACCAACATCAACACGTGAAAAATAATTAAACTTCACGAAAAATAACAATACGAACATAACAATTTAGTACCTGTAATTAGCACAATTAATTTAACAAATCGTTGCTGTACACATAATTTTCATTGAATATACAAATATTTCTACTGGTGGCATTAGCCTGCGAAGCCTATTTAGCGGAAGGACAGGTGGAAATGCGATGACACCTCTTCACAATAATTTTGCAAAATTTTAATAGTAAAACGTAATTTCTTATGAACGTAATTTTTTGATCAGCCTGAGAAACTGCCTGTGGAAGATCAAATGTGTCTGCTAACGGAAAATAAATGTGTGTAGACCTGTTTAATACTTGTTAAGTGTTCGTGTATTATTTCTTACTTTAAGGGACACAGTGGACAGAAGACCACATTGTGCTTCTCATAATTCATGAAAATAATTATATTTATTTGAGATTATTTGGTGTTGCTCAGTTTTGTGCCATATCAGAACACTACATGTTTAGAAAACAAAATTTTATTTTATAAAACCCTTTCGTAGAGACAGTTCCGTTAGATTTTCTAAATGTATAACTACACAATGTTCAAATGTTTAATTTGAAAATCGTTTACTTTTAAATGCCAACCAAAGTTTCGTAACATTTACGCCATAAATCAGTAAAATTGTTTTAAAGTAATACGGAAACAAAACAGTTAAACCCTACGCGTGTCAGAAAATTGGAAGTCGTTCAAAGATCTGGGCTGGCGAATACTGTTTTATTTTATTGTGCTTGTGTTAGGCTCAACATATTTCAGGCATAAGGGTGCCCGAAACATGTTGAGCCTAACATAAGCACAATAAAGTAATAGTGGCATCTAGTTCGATTTTTATTCTTCATTTATCAAGATGATGCACGGTCCAACACACATCAAAACTGCTTTATTTTCTCCAGCGGATTTAAGGCAGTCATCCCCGATGTAGCGCCACTGTTTTGTTCCACACTGTATGGCGCTATGTCGGGGTCTGTATACTTTTTTAAGCTCTTGTGATTAATACGAGGACAACCTGCATTAAAAGGAATACAAATGAAACGAAGAGGGAGAAAAATTTCAAGGAACTTTTACGAAGGAGAATCAGAAAAATATTTTTACAGTGCATATCTTGTGGATTCTTTATTTTCAGTTCTAATACGAACAATTTAAACTTAATTTACTATGATTCAATTACTTTTCCACATAGTTCCTGCCGCAATTCAGTCGTTTGGCACATGGTGGGAAGAATTTCTCTCTTTCCTCTTAATAGAATTCATGCTCTTTGTTATGCGCCATCATTATTTTTTTAACCCTACAACCCAGCGACGATTTTAAATCAGTTTCTGCCAGGATTTAGTTACAGCGCTGAACATAACTGATGATCGCGCCGCGACGATTTCTCCATATATAATTACAATCAAGGCACTTTTTCAGTTACGAAATGATACGTCATGTTACACTTTCTGGCCTAACCGTTAATTAGGTCATAAAAAATTTAAATACCACTCTAATAACCATATTCTGAGTGCGAGTTCGCTGCAGTTTCTGCATTGTTTGTATTTTTAGGCGCGTTCGCAAAATTGCAAAAAACGACTATCAGCTTCGTCATATCTGTCCGTTGTCATGTGTAAATCAGTCCTGTACTTCCTCTGGAGATTCTGAGTTGGGTAGGTTGTCTTCAGGATGGATAACCAGTCCCTCACTGAGTAAATCTGGTGGTAGCTAAACTCAGGGCCTCCAAACATGCCCGTTTTCTGTAGGGGTTTGATTCCTTAGCCGAAAGTCTCGGTTTTGAGGCGCCGAGAACTCACCTTCATCCGTTCCTCTCTGCTGCAACTAAAGCTGCATTGCCCAGGGATCACGACCGAGGACGTGAGGAAGTCGGATTTGCTGGCAGAGCTGACCGATGTCATGTCGGATGATGTTTCCGAAGATTTGTAGATATTATCTATCGGCCTCGATGATAACCTTTGGGGCCATTACCAGCCTTTGATCCCCACTTTCAACACTTGCAAAGAATGCCACAAAGCCGAATCCCTTTGAAGTCGTACTACTACAGACCAAAAGGAAGAACAATTGGAAGACCGAAGATACATTGGAGAGAGCAGTTGTAACTTTGGAGACAGAACGGGTCAAAAGGTCCAATCCTTGATGTTTATGATGATGGTGTTTGTCCGTCCGTCCACGTGGAACAACTCTGCTCCCACTGGACGGATTTTCATGAAATTTGATATCTGAGTATATTTGGAAAATCTGTTGAGAAAATTCAAGTCTCACTAAAATCTGACGAGAATAACGGGTACTTTACATGCAGACCAATCTACGTTTATGATGATATCTTGTTCATCTCTTCTACGAATGAGAAATCTTTCAGGCAAAAGGTGTAGAGAACATTGAACCACGCATTTTGTGTTCAATAATCTTTTTTCCGAAAACCGTGCCGTTTATGAGATTCATTCATTAGTATTCAGCCTTGAAGGCCGGGCTTGGCAGGAACCAGAGCCCAGTCATATGACCGGTATGGCTCTGGCACACTGCATCTTGGGCAAATTCTTGGGGGTAATTTGCCATTGCTTTCCCCCGCCTTTAGACGTTCCCACACGACGCGAGCGATCCTAGCAGGTGGAACTGTGGGCGAGAAAGATGTCCGGTAGTAATTTTGCCTAAATTCCGACTTCCACGTAAATTTAGGGATCTTTTACATGTCGCAAATCTACGACATGGGACCGACGGCTTTACTCCCCCTCCGAAGGAAAGCGTGCTGAGGATTTTTTCGCCCCTAAAAATCCGAGGCTTCGGCCGGGTTTGAACCCGCAAACTTGGGTACTAAAGGCCAGCGCTACCCCTAGACCAGAATTTGTAGTAACTATTGATTATCCACGGCAAGAATGGTTGCACGAACGCGCCTCAATGTTATGTTACAGTACTTTGCCTGTCTCGTTTCTTTTTTCAAGAGCGAGAGTGTTTGTTTGCTTTTATTCAAGATTCCATAACATTGTTGCATCAGGCTGATGGTCGAAGGACTGTTATATCGGAGGCCGTAATTCTATCCCAGGCTAGTCCATTTTGAATTTGTTGAGGTCAAAGCGGTACTTCGTATGATAAACATTTGTTTCCTCCGGAGCTTCGACAAAAATGTGTCAATATCATTCCACCAGGGCTCCATATTCCATACTTATATTTCTTGCAGCCTCCATAAACTCTGTGTAATGTTAGCAATTGACAGCGTCGTTAAATGAAGCGTCTCCTTCTTTCTCTCTCTCTCTGTCACGTAATGCTGCTCGTTGCATGCGCGGTAGCAAGCCTGCTGTTTGCAATAAAATTGATGGTTGCTACAGGATAGCATTCACACGCCCGAATGTTTTAATCCTGTTTGTTCAACAAATATTTTTTCAGTTGCGTGCTGGCAGTGACCCACAGCAATTCATGCATCACTGTTGTTAACACTACATCATGTCTGACAGATTTAATATAAATTTGCAGCTTAATCATTCGGAACACTGGCTTCCTAAATATACGACGCAAAGCTTACTCGCATTCGGGAACGCGTGTTTCAAATTAAGTGCTTGTTCTTTTTTGTTTTGTTGACCGTGCGTCCTGTTATGATCTTTGTAAGTAACCAACTTGACGCACAATTTTTGATATATGTTTATTTCTATTCTCTACATGTTTCGGGCAGCCATGTGCCCATAATCAGGAGGATTATTGTCAATGCGACGCCTGGTTTATGTCAATCTGTGTAGACGACCGTCTGGTATGCAGGTTAAAACCTGCATACCAGACGGTCATCTAAACAGAGTGACATAAACCAGGCGTCGCATTGACACAATAATCCTCCTGATGATGGGCACATGGCTGCCCGAAACATGTAGAGAATAGAAATGAACATACATGAAAAATTGTGCGTCAAGTTGGTTCTTTACAAAGATCATAAGCACATGCTTATTGTTCTGGCAGGGCTATTGTTACATTGTATAGGAGGATAATAATTTTTAAGACAATTTTGTTATGAATGTATAGTTAACAAAATAATAATTTTAATAGTTCCATGCACGGAGATCGTGTTGTTAAAATATTCGTTTCATACTTCAGAGTAAATACTACATCTTGGGATATCACTTTTTCTGGGTCGTGACCGTGAGTCACTGGCTGTTGGGTTCCCGCCGTTACGGGACGAATACCCTTTCTCGAAACGGCCGGAACCATTTACACAGTGATGGAGGGTCATATCCCGGAAGACGCGATGTCTTGTTCACACCTTTGCGGAAGCCCAAAGTTACCCACACTGCGTCTTCATGACGAAAATCAATCGAGTGTTGCCATACGTGAAAATGACCGTTGTTTACGTCACGAATCGTAGAAAACTCTCAGGGAAAACTCAGGTTTTGTGAATGTTACAGCCGGTGTTTCATGTGTACAGTTGCGACAGCTTTAAACGTCTGAGCAATCTGATTATTCTACAAAAACATCTACCACTAAATCATTCAACACTTTTCTCTTCATCAGACCTCATTTGTAGAAAATAAGCACGTTTATTCTTTATTTACCTCGTTTTTATTAAATCAAAACAAATAAAAATGATGCACGTCAATTGATTACATTTCTTAAAGTGTTGACGTTTCAAACGAATTGATCCAGTTTATTGTATTCTCGCTTGTTTAATTTTGTATTGTTTAACGGCGCTTTATTAACTGCATACAGTTCGCATCGCCTTACGAATGGCTATTTCGAAGTGTTTTCCAGTATCCTTTTTTAAAATCAGTTTTATGGTTTTAATCAAGTATTGCAATATATTCCAACATTGTTTTGAACATTCGTTTATGAGGAACAACAGTCCGGAGCTCCTTAGTTTAATGTTCCTCATTGTGAGATCCTCGTTTTGCTTTGAGCGATTACTGTTTCCACGCCACTTCACGCTTCAACCAAACATTGTTTTGTACATTTGTTTATGGGGTACAACAACTGCTAGACCTCAGTTACGGGCTGTTCGAAGCCGCCCGTATGCGTTAGAATGACGATAAAGTGTAGTGCACACATCTCGAGTTTTTGCAGTCTGTCATGAAACTCACAGTGAAGAGAAAACTCCACTGACAGACGGAAGTTCATTGCTCCAGAAATCTTTAATAGCCTATGAGCAATGGACAAAGGAAATGATAGTCTAGTTGGCTAATTCCTAAAATTCGTGGGCGCAACATTAATTACACGTAATTTACCAATAGGATACAAGGGCAATCGCCTGATGTGCCGGTATATGAAGGGAGCAGTACGAGTTTGCAACATTCAAGTGTATGAATAAAGAGAGACCAACTTTATGTCACTTGCTTTATTATGTCATTATTTAATGGTCAATATGTTTCGGATGTATTAACATCCGAAACATGTTGAGCATTAAATAAAGAAATAATAAAGCAAGTGATATCAAGTTGGTCTCTCTTTATTCAACTATCAAGATGATGCACGGTCCAATAAACATAAGATTCAGGTGTATATCATAGTGAGTTGTCCTCACGCTAATCTCCATATAGTTTACCATTAAAAGGAGAGGAGGATGGGTGTTTACTGAGGTGCGATAAAGTTCAGGCCGATATGGCAAACAGTTATAGTGATCCACAGATATACCACCTAATTCCTAAAGCAGTTAATCTGACTCCATAAACAAAAAGACTACGGCAATAAAATAAAAACTTAGACGTAACCAACAAAATCTTTATCAGAGCCGATGAACCCCAACCCTATCCCGAAAAAGTCTCATCTACTATGTTGAGGTAGACAGGGTCACACGACGTACATAGCCAGGGAGCGTGGTAGGATAAAAGGTATTGTGTAATGTCTGACTGGATTGCACTAGCGAAGAATAAATTTAAGTGACGAGCTCTTTTGTGAGCACGGAAATGAAACTTTTTTTTTTCCACCACAAAAGGAAGGATGCATTTCTTCTCAGAGTGACTGACAGTTTTTAAAGAACTCTGTTCCAAGCAATCTGCTTACTGTTTGCCTGAAAGGACTTCGGAACTTAGCGTTGACAAAGCCATTTTCACTATAGAGTTACATGAAAATCATGCCACCCTTAATAGCTACTATCTTTAAAAATGTTTAGTGTTTTATAGTTTAAATTTATGTTAATTATGTAAGTGGGATATATTAAGTAATGAAAAATTACACTTGCCTCTAAATTTTCTGTCTTCGGAACATCCAAACCAGCCACCTATTTAATAGGTACGAGGGTTCTTACTCTGCGGTAAAGCTGCCAGGGAGTGAATTTGGCCGCTCGCCTCCATTCAGTGCCGAGGTTAGGAACAAGTGGAGCTTTATCTCTGCTCCCCGTATGCCTTCACGTCGTGGATAGGATCAACTTTATGTTTGTGTTGACACTTGTCTACATGGGCCCAGAATTGTTATCCTACTGTTATTTACATTTTTTATATATATATCTCTCGCTCATTTCTTTAGCTTTTGTTTGTACTGTGCTTGTATTTTTATGAAATGATGGAAGTCTTTCTAACATTGAAACGTTGCATTTACTTCATTGAACTACCAACAAACTCTGAGTATTTTCTTGGTTATATCATTCCTCTTTCTATTTGTTCACACTTGTTACGTTTCCTTCCTACCTTTTACTGTCTTTACAAGTGCCATAATTGACGCGCTGTTCGCTTATAAACCCCAATATTTAAGGTTTTCATCAGCCCCTAATATTTTGAAAGATAACACAGGTCTTCATAAATACGTCAAATATAGAGATGTTGATTAGTCTCTTTTACTGGTTGTGGAACGACTGTAGATTATTCCCAGGTCTTGTTATGCCTTCTTGGTTTGCTGCAACCATATAGTGTGTAAGACCTATCGATTTCGTTTATTTGGTTGATCGATTAATACCCCAAAGTGATTTCATTCTGCTCACTTACGATTTACCCTATTTTTTATATTTACAATTTAATTTGTCTCGTGTGTTTTGTTGCTAGTTTTAAGTGGTATTTTGTGTAATTGTTGTTGGTTAAGCGTGTGTATTGTTGTTGGTTGAGCGTGTGTATTGTTGTAGTTGTCTTGTGTGTATTGTTGTAGTCTTGTGTTTGTTGTTATCTTATGTGTTTTTGTTGTACTATGTGTGTATTGCTGTTTTTAATTTAGATGCCGGACTGCTGGCTAGAAGTCAGTATTCGGAAGGTCCTGCGACCGGCCACCTCGACACAGGTTTTTCTTGGTTTCCCTGTGTCTAAAAGCAAATGCTGAGATAGATCCCAAGATTCCAAGCTGCCACTACATGCTTCTCATGTAGCACTCCCGACTTAAATTTAGTAGTAACCAATTTCATGTTTTGTTTACATGTAAAATGACCACTGCCACCGGGTAACAACCCAATTGCAGTAAATAAATATTATTATTAAACCCAAGCACTATGAATACGAAAGTCAAGTTATACGTATACAGTGCATGTTACTATCCATCAAGGTAGGAAGTGTACGCTTGCTGCTTGTTATAAACGAACTTTGCACAGAAGATGACGTAGACACTTACCTAACCGTCGAAACGTGTGTGTTTTAACAGTGTTACATGGTGTTTAGGAAGCTGGAAGTCTTGATTATGGCTACTTCTCCGCTGATACTTTGCAGATAGCTGCACGGTAATAATTAGTTTTTTAAAAATACTGGACAGGTTAACAAGTTGCGTTCCGGCAGTAGGAGCAACGGCTGTGTAGATGGACGTAGAACCAGAAGGGCGACACAGAATCTGTCTCAAATATCACGTCTTTTGTGAATTAATAATGAAAGAAAAGAGCAGCGAAACAAAAAAAAATATTTAGACAAAGGAAAAGTACAGGAGAAGTAATATGAGAAATTTCCCCTTGTGGGAGAGTTCGGGGGGGGGGGGGGGTTTACGTTTAAAAAAAAAGGTGTGCTGGGGGCTTTCCCTCCCTTTTCCTTCCGCTTGCCACGGGTTTTTTATTTGCATGCCGCCCCCCTTAAAAGCCAACCTTTTTTTC
>Ga0123355_10012290_pt1 | contig 13261 bp, 5 predicted proteins | sample TergutEmb28metaG_3_FD_89872 | JGI IMG/M metagenome (GOLD analysis project Ga0123355, IMG submission 89872) | Embiratermes neotenicus P1 segment gut microbial communities from Petit-Saut dam, French Guiana - Emb289 P1 | ecosystem: Host-associated > Arthropoda: Insects > Digestive system > Gut ... | reverse complement strand
TGTGGTAATTCAACAGAATAGTCGCAAGCTCCTGATGATGGATATATTAATTTCCAAAACATGTTGAACACATAAGAAGTGAAATAAAATAGCAAGTGACATCAAGTTGGTCTTTTATTCTTCAACTATCACAATGATGCACGGTCCAATAAACATAAGATGAGGCTATAGTAGTTTAATACATTGTTTTTAAAATTAGATGCAAAGGCTGTGTTACTGCACAAAAAAATAGCAGTCAGAGCTGTGACAGTCTTCTGTAAAATCTGACTCATTTAAAAGTATTTAATTTAATTCGATCATTATTAATTGTTTTTGACAAACTGATTGCAGTCCATACATTGAGAGACACTGGTTAATGGGGCATAAGGTTAAATTTCACACAATCTAGAGTGGTGAGTGGTGACTTCAGCACTTTGTCAGACTGAACTAGGAAAAGAATGTTAAATACTCATTTAAAGAGTGGCACAGGGAGATGAGTTAGATGTGGCAATGCAGAGAAAATCTGTCCCCCTGTTAAGAATCAAACTTCAGGCATCCAGCCCAAGTGATTTGTTTTACCAGCTGAGCAACGTGATTCCCACTACTAAGTAATTTGAAATAATCACAAGACATCAAACATGTATTTTCAGCATGTCATTATTCTTATTTCAGGTGTTTGGTGACCGAGTACTTGGAGTAATGAATTTCATCATTCCACTTGGTGTAGCACTGTCTACATTTGGATGTGCTTTAAGTATCCAGTTCAGTGTCACAAGGTTGTGCTATGTGGCTGGGAGAGAAGGCCACATGGTAGAAGTCTTTTCCTACATCAACATCAGGCGTCTCACCCCTGCCCCCGCTGTGGTCTTACAGGTCAGGTACATACATACTTTCAACCCTCGGTGTGGTAAGTAATTGTCAAACAGTGGAATTTGAAAATTCATCAGTCCTCACATCACAGTTTGCGACTGCATATGATCTGGAGCTAGTTCCTACTCCATTCCCCACATCCGTCATCACAGACCAATTCCGTATGGCCAGTCTTAATAGTATACAGTACTGTCATCTCATTCTTAGTTTCATAGTACAATACATTACAGCCATATTCCCCAATCTTTCTGGTGCCATATATCCCTTAAGAAGTCTTGCTAATTCTGCGGTGGCCCTCCTCAGATATGTCAACTTGCAAACCTCTAAGGCACCAATCACAGTGACATTCAAATTTATTAATAATTACAGACAAGAAGCATAAAACATTAGTTCATCAGTATAAACGTTAGGCACTGATATTTCCGTATTATTTCAAGGGCTATTAAATTTTTACATGGATATCAGATCTGAATTCTCAGTTTCAGTGAAATACTGTCAATTTGGATATATAAACAATAAATGAAAACAATTTAAGAAATGAATTTCACAATGCAAACAAAAAATTTATTATAAAATAAACTTTCATTACAGGGTCTCTTGTCACTCCTCTTTATCATTTCTGGTGACATCACAACGCTTATTGACTTCGCCAGCTTCCTCATTTGGATTTTCTATGGGGCAGCAATGGTAGCACTCATACTCATGAGGAGAACAAAGAAAGATGTTAAACGACCTTATAAGGTACTTTGTCTAATATATCAAAAACTGAAAGCAAGACACCCTGGCACACAGCACTTCTAGGAATATGGGGTCCATTTCCACATACAGGAATGTATTTTCAGAGCCAGAGAGTGCCCAGGGACATAAGTTGTAATTACAATGAAAGGCTGTAGGTTTAAATTTTATCCACAGCAACATTTTCTAATTAAACTGGACTTTGAGTAAACACACACACACACACACACACATGCACATGCACACTAAGAGAAAGAGAAAGAGAGAGAATACGTGTGTCTGCTGTGTGTGTGTGTGTGTGTGTGTGCTTGTGCATGTCTTCACATTCAAGCTGCTGGTAATTCAGTGAATATAGAAGTGTTGGTCATGTTTACATCTCCAAAGCAGAAATGTCAAAATACATAAGAAAATGCATGTGTAGCTCTTATGTTTAAGTATCAGTGCCTTATCCTCTGCACTGCACTGGGTCTAAGTGGGATTTATTTACCAATCATACCTACACCTAAGCATCATTTTCCTTATTAAAATAATAATTTCTTGTTTCTGAATTCCAGGTTCCATTATGGATTCCATTATTCATTATCTTCATAGCACTCTTCTTATGTTTGGTGCCTGTCATCACAGACCCATCTCCAAGATACTTCTTTGCTTTGCTGTTTATTGCAATAGGCATAGCAGTTTATGTCCCTCTAGTCTATTACAGGCATCGACCTCGGTGGATGGGTAAGTCTTTTTATTGTTTCCCAGTATAATACTAATAGTTAGACAAATGTTTTCTTGAAATAGTTATTACATTTCTTACTAAATTTCTTGCTAATTTTTCCAGCTTAAGGCTGACTTCATAAACAATTGTACTGTCACCCTTAACAATATAACAAAAATGACAAATTTCTGATTACATGATGTTTATTCAAGAGATACCATTTGCAATTCTTGTAGTTACAAAGTGTTAGCTATCGTGATTAAAGTTGCTTGTGGACTTCCTCAGTTACACCAAGCCATTACCAACACTTCCCAGCTATGACCAACAATCATCCTTTCATCTCATTCAGCATGATGGGCCTTCAACTTACATTTACCATAAAATCATTACATAACTTACACATGAATACATTAGTACTCAGGCAGCAGTTCATATCAATGTATTTGAACAATCATAGCCGCATACATATACACACGTACATACATAAATACATACATACAAACATGCATACATACATACACACACACATGCATACATACATATGCACACACACATACATATATGCATACATACATACATACACACATACATACATGCATATATACATACATACATACACACACACATGCATACATACATATGTGCGCACACACACACATTCATATATACATACATACATACACACACACATACATATATACATACATATGTACATATGTATGAATGCATGCATGCATGCATGTATGTATGTATTTATGTATGTATGTATGTATGTATGTGCATCTATGTTGCTGACATCAAAATCTCCTCCAAGCCATCTAAGCAAGTCACTTCCTGAACTGTCTCTGGTAACAGTGTTTCTAAAGTGTCTACTCTGCCACAAAGACCCTAATATGTTGCCTCTACAACATATAAGTGGTACACCATCTTTAAATTGCAGACCCAGTTTCAAGGCTCAAACTTCTTCAAGTATAAAGATTCCAGGTGTTTTAAGATGTTATGCTATATTGACTGGCAAGTACTTACCGCTGCATCAGAGGAGCATACCTCCTCCACCTTCAGAGTAAAACCTCAGATCTCGCACTTATCTGTATGTCATGGATATATCTGTTACACCAAAGAAAGTATAGCCTTAGTGTTTAATTGGTTACTTTATGACACAGCATCAAAATTCACACATAAATATATCAGAGATCCTGAAACTCCTTTCACGTTTATATACATGTCCCATGGCAAATTGCAGGAACTGCAGTTGTTTCAGCAATATTATTTGGTCCACATCATAGTAGCAAATTATGTCGTCCTGCACTACAAGTTGCTAATACATATACATGTCTAATTCTTGTGTTTCAGATAAGTTTACATATTTTATACAAGTTCTCATGGAGGTTGTGCCCAGTGAACAAAGTGTGGACTAACACTCTTACTGAGATCTGCTAACAAGACTGACAGTTTGTAACTTGGAATTGAGAGCTTTTGTACAAAACTCAAGATATTCAGCAATTTTGTAATAAACAAATGTGTCAAAAAATCTGTATGTTTCACATACACAAAACATTCCTGAATACAAGAATATAAATGTTGAAATGATTTTAGAGTCTACTACATGTGACAGATGGTGATAAAAGATGTGTCAAATAACTGCAAGAGCTTGAAATATAAATCGAAGTTTTATCTGAGAACACGTAATAAAGAAATATTTTACATTTATTGAATTACATTTTACAGCAGCTTCACATGTCGATGTACCCTTATATTCAATTAGTTACTGTTACATCTAATGCTAAAATGATCTTCCACATAATCAATGGTGATTTTCTAAAAATTCAACTACCCGGTTAGCTCATCAAACCCAAAGACTTGTCACACAGTACACCTAAATTATGTTATGTTTTCTTAGTCAGCATTTTGGTAGGGATCTACACACATATACACAACTACATATATATACATAGTCTTATCTGTTGTGATAAGGCGTTCATTTTCCAGTTAAACATGTTTCTGGATCAGCAACCTAACATGATCCAGTGAAAAATCACAACATGTCTGTAAGTAGGATAGCCAGCAGGCTACAAATATGTGACTGGAGTGGGTGAATTTTTAAAACTTGTTGTGAAATAAATGAAAGGACAGGAATCTTCTCTGACATCATGGAACACAAGCCCACCCCTAGATATTGTTCCAACCAACTTGAATTCAATTCACATCCACCAACAAATTTACTCAAGGCACAGTGTTCCACTATTACCCTCCTCACATTATCCAAGTATCCCAGTTATATTCCTACTAAACTATCCTGATGCACAAAGTGGTGAATATAAAGTCTGCCATCTTCTGGGACCTCACACTATGTGGTTTTGTAGAATTAGCCTTTGTTTTGACGGAACCTGCTGACTCCACCTCCAAGGGTGGAAGATCATAACTAAATTCATCTGCATACTAACACACACCTTAGTGATTGGTCACTTTTGTCTCAATGGAAGGACTCACTGTGTGCCAATCTCTATCACAGTTCTTGTGTGGACAATGTAAGTAACATGAAATGCATCAAAATTCAACTTACTGTCCTAGAATCACAGTCCGTATCTAATGACTTTTCGGCACCAAGCATCCTTGCAATGTTCTGTGATGGGTTTCCTGCCTGTATCACAAGGCATGTCAGACACACCTAGGCAACACCTGTCCGAGAATAAATTATGAACATAATCAGTAAAAGTCCTGTTGCATATCAGAATCATCAAATTGCAAGGAAGTATCATTGCTGACAAGGAACTTCTCTGAGCTTTTGAAGTCAGGAAAAAGAAACAACAGTGTTTAAAATTTGTATACTTCAGAGGGTAACAAGAATAACTACTACAACATTAAGATAAATGTCTTCGGTAAAATTTGTCTTGCAATACTTTATAATGAAGAAATGTGTAAAAAGTGTTTAATACAATTATGAAGGACTATTACAAATTTTTAAATTAGCATTAATCAACATGTAAAGATCACCACAGTACCTCCACCAACAACTTATGCAAAGAAAGACTGAATGTGTTATTGCAGAAAGGTTTCTAAGTCACCTGTGGGTGTGAGGGGGGGAAGTTTTTTTTTATTTTATAGTAGATCCATTCACACATGTGACACCAGACACATCAAATTTACACCACACTACATACTTTTCATTAAGTATTAATTTATAAGCCATACATCGCAGAGGAAAAACCAAGCTTACAAAATATGACATTAAAACAAATATGTATGATGATGTGCAAAAGTCACACATTTGTTAGTTAAATATTTGTATCTTCTTTGATGAAAAGAATGCAGATACTATGATAATAAAAGCATGCATAGTGATAAATAACTGATAACATTGTCACTGATAACTACCATGGAATTTTGAATATTTTCCAAAACAAACTAGGAATTTATCTCACAGATAAATACCGAATTACATGTGTGTCTCAGAACAAAGCCATGAAGGTCTGTAGGTGGTATGGAGTGATGTTTGAAGTGTATTGGACTTCAGCATTTGAGAAATTCAGTGCTCAGACGCATGGCCCACTCACTTTATTCCAGTTCCTTTTGAACAAAGGTAACAACTAATATACTTTAATTTCCTAAGTTAGTAATAGCACTCTGGTGGACTCACAAAATTTTGGATAACAGTGATGGTACTAACACTTAATGTATGGTACTGAAATGAAGTGAGCCTATAAGGTAAATGATTTGTGAAAAATATGCCATTTTTTAAATCAATTCAGTAAAATGTGCAACAACAAGATGATGGCCATGCAAAAATTTGCATTGAGTTTAAAGTCTGACATCAATAAATTACATGCACTAGCACTAGAAAACTTAATTTTTGTATACGCGTAATTTATAAATTGGTTTAGTATTTCAAAGTTTTATGAAACTCTTCATAAGTAAAAAATTACTAATATGGTGATGGTGAAAAATTTATCATATCTGACCAATTTGACGTACGTAGAATTTGTGTTGAAGTTCTTCACAGAAAAGAAGATCAATATAAAAATAAAAACAACAACAACACGGAATCTGGCCGAAGCGATACCGGTAACCCTTCTGACTTATATTTTTAAGGTATCTGGTTCGAATATCAATAAGGACCTGAGTGAGGTATGTCGTGACTTCTGCAGTCTCTCTTGGTACACTGCCATGCATTAAACCACGAACACTTCCATCCACATTCCGTCCAATTTATTTATTCGCTTTTATCCAATCGATCGACGTTATAGCGTCTGAGTTATTTAGAGCGTCGTTAAAGAAACTACAAACGTATATCACCAACAGTTTTAACATGTATGATCCTCAGAGGTTAACAGTAATAGCACGTACCTGCAACCGCCTACCAACTTCAGCCAACTTGTTCCCGCGTTTGAGAAGCCATGACGACCTACGCAGAGTGGTAGTATAATATCGGGTCGAGTGTAAAGTATCGATAGTTGATGTATATTACGTACGAGGCTCTGTCAGTTCGTAGAGAGTAAGAAATTAGTAAAAATGTCAATGGGTGCGCCACAAAGGCAAGTGGATGGGGTACAGGAATAGCTCTACGCCTTTTTAACTCGATATTAGAGGGAGGCAAGTGGTCAACTTCACTTCCCGACCATTTTATTTCCAGTTAAAGGGCCTAGGAACCAAATGAGTGGGATATGGGTTGGGTCCCAGAGTCGGTCAGGAAGTTATGGAGAAAAAAATCTCTTAACTGCCGAAAATCGAACCCATGAGACCTAGGTGGTTCCGAAATATCAGTACACAGCTACCAACATAAACTGCGTAACAACCTAGAAGAGCGAAGACCTTATCTACACCGTGGCGGAAGCTTGAATCCTCACACAATACAACAATGACACAGAAATTTGTCTCAAAACACAATAATGACGTATAAATAGCTTCATAACATAATGTCGCGCAAATTGACACCTGACATATTCCGCATGAATGTAGTCGATCAAGATTCATGTCGAAATCGAATACGCTCTGTTAAGGTCGCATTTACAGCACCTAATTTTACGTAATAACAGACTAGTCTGTCGCAGGAATCTCATCAGTTTACAGAGAAGTAAAGGAAGTCTCATTGGCATTCCGTTTTTGCGGATACAATTACATGCTTGTTATGCCTTCAGCAATGCTTCCGCGACCACACAAGCTTTCGATGTCATTACCGTAATATTTGAAACTCCTGTGCACATATCTCTATGGAACATGACCATTCTTGAGAAGCTAATAATTATTTAGCTAGTCGAAAAAGTCCTCGCATTTTGTAAAACCCAAAGGTTCATTACCGTATTTACAACAGCCAGCCACTTACCCTGTTCTGAGTCAGATCAGTCCAGTCCCTTACTTCCCATCCTATTCCCTTCAGATCCAGCGTAATATGCTCCCATCTACTCCTAGGTCTTTCAGGTTTTTTCCTTACTTTTCCCTGTACATATTTCTTGTCTCCTCTGTATGTGCCACAAGCCCCACCTATCTGATTTGTCTCATTTTAATCACTCCAACACTGTTTGGTGGCCCAGGATAGTGCAGTCGGTATAGCAACTCCCTAGGGATGGACGGTCCGGCGATCGAATCCCAATGCGAGTTAAATTTTCTGCACCCGTCCAGACTGATACTTGGGTCCACCCAGCCCCCTGAACAATGGGTACCGGATCTCCTTCCCGTGCGTAAGGCGACGGGGCGTGGCCTTGACCTCATACCCCATCTAGCATCGAGGTTAAGGAAAGAGTATAGCTATACATTTCCCTCTGGGCCTCCACGTTCTGTTCTACGGTAAAATATATTTTAACATATTTGGTGAGGAATACACGTCATGCAATTTTTTTTCCGGCCTCATATTACTTCCTCTCTTTCAGGCCAAAATATATTTCTCAGAATCTTCTTCTCGTACAATCTGAACCTATGTTCTTACTTTCACTTGAAGGGCCAATACACAATTAAAGTCCAATTATAGTTTTATATCCTCTAATCTTATATGTTGTTGCTATGTATATAACAAAAGAGAAGACAAAGAATTGGACCGAATGGTAGCAGTCATTCAACGAATTTTATCTGCTCTTAATTTCGTCATGCAAACAAATTTTATTTGTTAATGTCGTTCCCAAGTATTCGAACTTGGTTCATTTTGAAAGGATTTATTAGCTGTCTTTATGTTGTGAGTTTGCCCTTCAGTCTATTGACGCGGCATAAAGTATACCTGGCTTCTTTCTCCACATTTACACCTACTCCAGGGGTTAACACAACGCGGCTCGCAAGCCTCGCCCATCTCCGTCCAGGGGCTCGAAGAATATTATTTAGGTATTCACACGCACAAAAGTTTGAAATGTGTGGGAATGTTAAAAGACTGTGAAGAAAGGAGACTCAGAACTAACCGAAACTAACGTACCGTGTTTAAATATACAAAAATAACAAGTCATAAAATTAAAGAAATAATATCTTAATTTATTAATGCATGACTCATGCCTCAATTGCCTCTTAAATTGCGACTGCCGCCACCATATGCTAGACCAACTGTCTCAATAAGGACTAATATGGGGTCTGTGTCTTCTTTATAGAATTTAGGTCTCTTGCACAGTAAATTCATATCATCAGCGTTGCCCAGAAACTGATGTGCTCCATTCAGTTGCAGCCACTATAGCTAAATATTAATTGCACATATCCGATAGTGATGTAATTTTCTCACAAGCTACGAGTTTTTTATCTCTTCTCTACATGTTTCGACTATATACATACAGTCATAATCGGGAGCTCTTTAACCTTACAACGCAAGAAAATGACCAACATTTATTCACATGTATGTAAATGAAGAGTTGATTAGTTACTCTTATTTATTAAAACATTTTATAAAAGTGGGTTACCATAGACTCAAGAAGCATTCACACACACAAAGCACTATCCAAGTTAAATAACTACCGCGTTGTTTATAAAACTAAATTAAACCAGTAATTATTCATGTTAGTAAGCTATATTTTTCTCTACAAATTCATGAACTGACATTTGTCAAAACATCAGATATTATACATATATTATATAATATCTTGCTACGTGTCTTCAATACGTTTGCCCGTGTATTTTGTATTTTCTCTTCCACAACATAAACAGCTTCTTGTTATATGTCTGTAAATAATTATCATCCCCGTTATGTGTTATTACTAATGTTATTTAACAGGTCCAATATGTTTGTAGTAAATTTCCGTGTACTATTTCTGTTTTGCTAAACTGCCTGCCATAATATGATGTTCGGTAGCACCAGGGCCAAGCGTGGTTACAATAGCACTGTCAGTGATCTGACATGCATATTTCGGATACAGTTCATGTTACCCCTGTGGTGCCTCTCCTGTTTTGACCAATCGGTTTTCTTATGCACTTTCGGTGCCGACTGAAACTACGTGTTGTACCGACTGACTGGTCTGTCCCTTACTAATTTTCATACTCTGTTTGCTAAATAAACACCTAAATTTGACTGTTTTCATTTTCTTGCTGTTACAAACAATAGTGACTTTATCATTCCATTCACCATATTTTCATACATGTGTTTCAGCACAATATGTTTAGCACGACCCAAATGTTCCTGATTGCTTGGCAAATTGTGTGTGCTCTATGTAACGTGTATATAAACTTATTATATCCAATATGTCGCTATATTACTGGTACGTAAAATGCAAATGATAGAGGGGCACTGCGGTGTGGAGCCATATGTGAAAAAGAAAGTGAATGATGTACCTAAAACGTAGTAAAGCTCATATATTTGGTAACGACACTCACAGTTCGAAATTATATTCAAGGTGACTTCACTTCAACTGTTAACCAACAAATGCACCTATATGACTTTCACTTAAAGCACTTCAAAACCACTCCGACATGTTTCGATCTCTTCAGATCATCATCAGGTAGTTTCGTCTTTCCTTGCTAAAGTTATTACATATTCACGATTTAGTTCGTTTATGTAAACAAGGTGTTGTGGCAGCATATCATGTTGTATAGGAATCTGTTGTAGAGAGTGTAGTTGGCTAGGTGTGCGTCGCATGCGACGCACACCTAGCCAACTACACTCTGATCTGAAAAGATCGAAACATGTCGGAGTGGCTTTAAAGTGCTTTAAAGTGTTTTAAGTGAAAGTTATATAGGTGCATTTGTTAGTTAACAGTTGAAGTGATTTTACGAAATGCACGGTGCAACGATGAGATTCATATATTCAAGGTGAGATTAGAAGAAAGTTACATTCAAAATATACCGGCTGTCTTTCGGTCCCGAATCATCTGCCTTCCCTTTTCACATAAAAAAAGTAAACATCACAATGTACACTTATAATTTCCACTGTTAGTCTGTGTGGGTGTTAAAGTTTGCCTCTAGTGTACGAGAAATTGTACATGTGGTATCTGAGAGTATAGTGAGAAAGAATACTATGGGAAGAACATAAATTGAAGGTATATGAAAACAGGGTCCTAAAGAGAATACTTGGACATCAAGGGAGAGGAATTAACAGGAGAATAAAGAAAATTACGCAGGCGGGACCTTCATTTTTTTATTCTTCGCCATATGTTAATAATGTGGTCAAATCAAGGAGGAAGAAGCGGTCGGGGCGTGAAGCACGCACACGAAACACTAGACATGTCCAAAGATTGTTTTGCTGAAAACCTGAAAACAGAAATTTGAGAAACCTAGACACCGATTTGAGGTAATATTAATATATTTCTTAAGGAAATTGACTGAATTCTCTGGCTCAAGATAGGGTTCATTATAAGGCTTTGAGAAAAATCAACTTTGGGTTTTCATACAGGACGGATGAGTTCGTGACTAGCTGGGTGACTATCAGTTCCTGAATAGGGAAGCCGCTCATTAGGGTTATTTCATTGTTTAGTACCCCGTTCAGAAAAATCACACCATCGCCGAAGAATGTAATACTTTCTGCATAAAAAAAGTTCTCCCTGTTCCACGAAAAGTGTTTACAACAATAACCTTTTTTAGGTACATGGTAATACGTTTTGCATGTGTTCAGGTGTAAAGGTGTGCAGTGCTTTAGTTGTCATTTTGTGAGCGTGATGACAGGATAAGTAAATTTCTTGCGAAGAGATATACATCCTCTAACATAATTCTGAACGCGTTCAAAGCCTCTTTGTTTTATCAAGCCCAAGAGTTTCGTTTTTGTATGCTTATACTTTCAGATGAACAATTAAAGAGAGATCTTTTTATGTAGACACAAGACTTCCAAAAACTAGTTTTCATGCTCTTATTATTTCGGCGGAGAATTGCCTGTGACAAGCATGCCTTATTGATTCACCCTTCCTCTACTAATCACATAGTAACAACTGCAAAGCTAAACACATATGTGATATATATATATATATATATATATATATATATAGCACTTATTCCAGTCAGGAGAGCATTCTTGAAGAGCTGACAATCATTTGGCTGATCAAAATATTGGCCACTATTACGAAACCGTTTCGTAGTCGAGCCTTGTTATGTACAAAAGAGAAGAGACATAAGAACATAAGAACGACTGAGGTACTCCGCGAGAGCTGCGCGATTTCCAGCACCATAGTGACAATAATGACACAAGTGTATATTCACCGGCAGTAAAGTTTAGGCTTTCTGTTCATCCAAAAGTGTTCGTCAACAGAGCAATACTTCTGATTGCAGTGTAGCTGCAAAGGCGTTCGTCACTTTGAAACTAAAAGAACCTGAAATGATGCACATCTGAAATGATCTCAAATTCTGCTTGGAATATTATCTATTTTCGTCAGCTTCGTATTTCATTGTCATCAAGTTAACTGATTTCAAAAACACCGACAAAAATGTTAATAATAGATGTATTTATAGGAGCACGCGGTGGTGCTGTTAGTTGAGACACCGCGCTACAAGGCGGAAGGTCGCAGATTCGATTCCTGATGGTGTCATTGGAATTTTTTATTGATATAATCTTCCGGCCGCAATTTTGCCCTGGGTTCGACTCAGTGTGTAACAGAAATGAGTAACAGGAATATTTCCTGGGGTTAAGGAGCTGACAACCTTACCACTTTCATGTGCCGAGAGTCTGAAATCTGGGAGCCTCAACCTCCTGGAAACCTCAGGGACAGGGACTGCTTTACTTTTGATCTATTCATTTATATTTCCAACGTCTTGATTTTTGGGCATAAAATAGCGTAACTACCATAATGAGAAAATCAAAACCGGAGAAGACACTGTTGTCTAAACATTCACGACATTAACATCCGTTTATTGCAGCCGAATTCTGTGTTCGTTAATCTCTGTATATTTCATTCAGAATAGTTTTCTTACTTCTGGAATAAGCAGTGACTTTCCCTAGGACAAAACATAGTACACCTACGTTAGAAAATAATATTCTCAATGTCCCGTCGATTTCAACAGTCTGGTGTCCTAGCAGTTAGTTTCCCATGTAGAAGTAACACAGTTGGAAAACCAGTAGAACAACAGAAAAACAGTTAAAAAGTCACAACGCAACAGACCATAAATCACATAGGAGAAGGTCAGGTTAGGTCAGTTTAGGTTAAGTTAGGTTAGCCCTAGTCTTTCTTTAACCTTGGCAATAGAAGATGGTTGGTGAAGGCCACGCTCCAGCCGCTTTACCGCCGGTAAAAGCCCCGTTAAGTATCGTCCTCACCAGTTTTCGAACCCCGAATCGTCCAGCACGTAGTAAGTTGCTATACTGACTGCACTATCCACACACTTCTGCAGAAAAACAGTAGCAAATAACAACAGTATTCAGTTTGAAATGAAGGACAGATTAGCAGCAGGTAAGAAGTATTCGCTGCTTTATATGCAGGGGGATATTCTGTCTTTGCATCACCTTATAACATACAGGACTGTAGGCCTACGTGCGTACGTACGTACGTACGTACGTATGTATGTATGTATGTATGTATGTATGTATGTATGTATGTATGTATGTATGTATGTATGTATGTATGTATGTATGTATGTATGTATGTATGTATGTAT
>Ga0123355_10012289_pt1 | contig 13262 bp, 11 predicted proteins | sample TergutEmb28metaG_3_FD_89872 | JGI IMG/M metagenome (GOLD analysis project Ga0123355, IMG submission 89872) | Embiratermes neotenicus P1 segment gut microbial communities from Petit-Saut dam, French Guiana - Emb289 P1 | ecosystem: Host-associated > Arthropoda: Insects > Digestive system > Gut ... | reverse complement strand
TTGTCAGAAGAGGAAATTGAGGAAGATGTTAAGGCTAAGAAGTTGGTTGTTGTTTGTGGAACAGTTGGCGAGGATGAGCATTCGGTTGGTTTGCGTGAGATTATTGATATTAAGCATGGTGGGATTGAGAAGTATGGGATTGAGGTTCATTATTTAGGGACGAGTGTTTCTGTTGAGAAGATGGTGGATGCTGCAGTGGAGTTGAATGCCGATGGGATTTTGGCTTCGACGATTATTTCCCATGATGATATTCATTATAAGAATATGAAGCGTATTCATGAATTGGCTATTGAGAAAGGGATTCGTGATCAAGTGACGATCCTTGCTGGTGGGACGCAAGTTGTTGCTGAGCAAGCGCTTAAGAATGGAATGGATGCTGGATTTGGTCGTGGGACTAAGGGCGTTCATGTTGCCACGGCTTTGGTTGAAGGGCGTCGGGCGAAGAAGTGAAGATCGAAGGAGGTGTAAATTATGAGTCCACAAACAGATTTACAAAAGAAAGATGAGTTAAGGCGTGAAATGCGATTTCTTGAATTTATTTTAGAATCGCTTATAGAGGATAATGATGTAAAAAAGGAAATTTCGCAGAGATCTTTAGAATCTAGGCTTGATGATATAAAAAAAGCATTAGAAGATTAGGAGTGCGTGGTTATGAAAATTGATGTTCTAGTTGCTGAAATTGGATCGACGACGACTGTTGTCAATGGCTTTGATAAAGTTAATTCCGGCAATCCTATCTTCATTGGAGGTGGGCAGGCGCCTACTTCTGTCTTAGACGGTGATGTCCGAGTTGGATTAGCTGCAGCTATCGGCGATTTAAAGAAAAATCTAGCAGTAGACGACTTGAGCTACACAGAAATGCTGGCAACATCCAGCGCAGCCGGCGGTTTGAAAATGAGCGTTCACGGCTTAGTCTTTGACATGACCGTCAGGGCAGCAAAAGAAGCTGCCCTTGGTGCAGGCGCTATTCTCCATCAAGTAACAGCAGGCAAGATAAGAAGAACAGACTTAAAAAATCTGACTGATCATCATCCTAACATCATCCTCATAGCAGGTGGTGTGGACTATGGAGAGCGTGATACAGCTCTTTATAATGCTGAAAAAATATCTGAGTTAGGCTTAAAAATACCAATAATCTATGCTGGTAATGTTGAAAATCAATCAGAAATGAAGCTCATCTTCGAAGAGTACCCTGAGCAAGAGCTATACATTGTTGATAATGTTTTCCCTAAAATTGATGAGCTTAACGTCATCCCAACCAGAAGAGTAATTCAAGAGGCATTTGAAAAAAACATCATCCATGCCCCAGGGATGGAACATGTTTTCGAAATGGTCAATGACACGATCATGCCAACGCCTGCTTCGGTGATGAAAGCTGCTGAACTACTTGCTGACCATCTTGGAGACTGTTTAGTCATTGACGTAGGTGGTGCAACAACCGATGTCCATTCAGTAACAGAGGGTGATGAAGCGATTTCTCGCATTCAAGTTAACCCAGAACCAGTTGCCAAACGGACAGTAGAAGGTGACTTGGGTGTTTATGTTAACTTTAGAAATGTTATCGAATTAGTTGGTGAAGATAAGCTAATTGATGAAGGCTTTGAACTTGAGAAATTGGTTAATGAATATCAGCATATTCCCAAGAATGATCAGGAACGAAAATTCGTTAGCAGGCTAACTGACGAGGCAGTTTCCAAAGCTGTCGAACGTCATGTCGGTCGCATCAGATATGTATATGGTCCATCAGGTAGACAAAGTCTAGCAGAAGGGAAAGATTTGACACAAGTCAAATATATCATTGGTACTGGCGGTGCTTTAACAAGACTCGAAAATGGTGTTGATACACTTAAAAAAATTGTCACAAGTAACAATCCTAATCAATTGTTACTTCCTAGTTCCAATGCTGAAATCTTATTAGATAATGATTATATCATGGCTTCCCTTGGAGTATTGTCGACAAAATATGAAGAGGCAGCGATGAGATTACTTAAGAAGTCTCTAGGCAAATAAAATAAAATCATACTTTCACTTAAGGAGATGGTATAAATGCCAACAGAATTACAGAAGAAAGATGAATTGCGAAGGGAATTACGGATTCTTGAAGCAGTTAAAGAGTCATTTGCAGAAATTACTACTATGTCTCATAAACAAGAATTTACGTATAAAATTGTATGTGATCGAATTGAAGATATTCAAAAAGCATTAGAAGATTAGATTCAAAAGTCATAAGGAGAGGAAGGGTAGTTTTTATGAAAATTTATACACGAGATGGAGACAAAGGAATGACGCATTTAGTCGGTTGTAAAGAAGTTCATAAACATTCACAGCGAATTGAGTCCTATGGAGCCCTTGATGAGGTAAATAGTCTCATTGGACTTGCACTTGCAAACGGTCTAAAGTCTCAAAACACTATAGATGATTTGAATCGAATCCAACACTTGCTATTCGATTGCGGTACTGACCTAGCAACACCTGCTGAAGCGATGACTGTGGGGCGGATTACTCAGCTCCATATAGATTGGTTAGAGGAACGGATTGACCATTATACTTCACTACTACCAACCCTTAATAGCTTTATTTTACCAGGTGGATCGCCGGGAGCTGCTTATTTACATGTTGCCAGGTCCGTCGCAAGAAGGGCAGAGCGAGAAGTAATGCGTTTGTCAGTGCAAGAAGACGTTTATCCACATGTTATGCCGTTTGTAAATCGTTTATCTGATTATTTGTTTATAGCTGCGAGACTCATTAATTTTGAAGATGGAGCAGAAGAACATGTTTATGAAACACAGAAGTAGAGGAAGGTGCAAGCAATGTATCCAAAAGTAGTAGTTAATCTGAAGAAATTAGAATCGAACATCCGCTTCTTGATCGATAAAATGAAAGCATATGATTTAACAATAACCGCTGTTACTAAAGTCCATAGTGCAAATCCAGAAATCGTTAAAGTGTTTGAAGAGTTCTCGGAAATTGAATATTTCGGCGACTCACGAATTAAGAATTTAATGTCATATCAACATTCCAAGAAAAAGAAAATCTTAATTCGAATTCCGATGCATAGTGAAGTAGATGCCGTTGTTGAATATGCTGACATTAGTTTCAATTCCGAAATTTCAACTGTAAGGTTGCTAAATGATGCAGCAAAAAAAGCAGGCAAAGTTCACCAAATTTTATTAATGGTCGACTTAGGTGATTTGCGCGAAGGCTTCTTCAAAGAAGCAGACTTATTGACTGCGGTGGACGAAATTATCAATATGGAGAACATTAAGCTAGTCGGTCTTGGCGTAAACTTAACCTGCTACGGTGCCGTCATTGCGGATGAAAAAAATCTCGGCGAATTAATTGCCTATCACGAAAAAATAAAGGCACAATTTGGCGTAGAACTACCGATGATTTCCGGCGGAAATTCAAGCTCACTATATTTACTTGATGATGACAACCTAACCTTACCAAAAGGGATTACCAACTTAAGAATTGGCGATGCCTTCTTCTCAGGGGAAGAAACATCCCGTGGAACAAAATATCCAGAAATGTTCGATGACGTATTTGTCCTCCAAGCCCAACTAGTGGAACTAAAAGAAAAACCATCCTTTCCAATAGGCAAGCGAGGTGTCGACGCTTTTGGACAAATACCAACTTTTGAGGACAAAGGTAATCGCATGAGAGGAATTCTAGCTGTTGGGCGACAGGATACAGTTTTTGATGGGTTGAAGCCGTTCGATGATGGACTTTCTATTGTTGGTGCAAGTTCAGATCATCTCCTTGTTGATTTTACTGATAGTGATCAATCATATCAAGTAGGAGACATTGTGGAATTTAAGTTACATTATGGGGCAATGCTCGCGGTCTTTACGAGTAAATATGTGACTAAAGAGTATGTGAGGCTGTGAAATACCAGTGATTTTTCACATTAGAGGTATCCGTATAGCTAGAATATATAACTATGTAAAATGAAATTATACTATATGAGGTGTGAATTTTGGAATTTCATCGAGAAACATGGATTGAAGTTGATTTAGATGCGATCGCTTATAACGTCCATCAAGCGATCAGATTGAACCCTAATAAGGCATTAATTGCAGTGGTAAAAGCCAATGGCTATGGTCATGGTGATGTGGAAGTTGCACAAACTGCATTGGATGCTGGAGCAAAGATGTTAGCAGTGAGTTCTTTTGATGAGGCACTGCGCTTGCGCGACTGTGGCTTTGATTGTCCGCTTTTGGTCATGGGTGTAACTCGCTTGCGAGATGTTCATTTGGCGGCAGAAAAAGAGATTGCGATTACGGTTCATGATGCAGGATGGATCGGAGAACTGGTTCAAATTGATTTGAAAAAAGAACTTAGGGTTCATTTAAAAATTGATAGTGGGATGCATCGTCTTGGTATGGCAAATCAAGAGGAAATCACCAAATCTTTTAATTTACTAAAAGAGCATCAGCTGATTAACATAGAAGGTGTTTACACACATATGGCAACAGCTGATGGTGATTTGGATTATTTGCATGAACAAGTTGAAAAGTTTCAAAGGAAGATAGCTGGACTAGATTTAGCTGGTTTGGAGTACGTTCATTTAGCAAATTCAGCGACATTGTTACAGTTTAACCATCCTTTTACTCATGCAGTTCGCTTTGGCATTAGCATGTATGGTGTTAAGCCAGGTGGTGACTTTATTTCATTGGACTTCCAGCTGAAGCCAACTTTAGCACTTTATTCTAGGTTAAGTCAATGTAAAAGAATAAGCAAAGGGGATAAAGTAGGGTATGGCGCTTCTTATGAAGCTGAAGCTGATGAGTGGATTGGCGTAATTCCGATTGGCTATGCAGATGGTTGGATTCGAGCCAATCAAGGTCGGCATGTGGTTGTTGATGGGCATCAATGCGAAATTATCGGTCGGGTATGCATGGATCAAATGATGATCAGGTTGCCAAATGAAATGCCAATTGATACACAGGTAACATTAATTGGAGACGGGATGCCAGTCGAGGTAGTGGCAGAAGAACTCAACACGATTGAATATGAAGTCTTTTGTATACTCTCTGACCGGATTCCGCGGATTTATAAGCGGAATAAGGAATTGGTGGGTATTCGGAAAATGCGTTTTGAATAGGAGAGGAATTGCTATAGCTTAGTTTAGTGAACCCTTTCGGTGATTAATTTGAGCCAGCTCCTAAACTAGTTTAAGATCACCGCTAGTGTAATATGCTCTCAATCTTGCGCGGCTTTCGCCTTACAAAGGTAGTTGTTTGAGGTTCCTTACAACTTGAAGACGAAAATCTAGTCGATGGATTATTAAAGAAGAGATCTCTGGCTGATAAGCAACCTCAAACAACTACCGTATATGTGGGGGTTTGTGGGAAGGCCAGGTTTTGAGCATTAAGTTATTAAATAATTATTGTCGATGCCAATGACGTTAAAAGATGGCAAAACTAAATAATCAGTTAGGATGCAGGGAAAGAGGTGAGAAGCCCCTACAGCCCCCGCTACTGTAATGTGGACGAAATCGCAAAGCCACGAGTAATATTACTTGGAAGGTGTGAGAGTAGAATGAAGCAAAGTCAGGATACCTGATCTTATCTGAGGAAAATAATAACCTACTTTCGGTGGGAGAGGAGAAATTATAATGAAAAGTTTAAAAAAATATTTTTATTTGGTTTGTGCAATGTTATTTGCGTTAGTGTTGATGGTTGGTTGTGGGAATGGTGATGACTCTTCTGAAGATAATTACGCTGACGATCAATATGATGATTATGATGATGAGTATGGTTATTATGAGGATGTAGAGCCTGAAGCCCCTAGTGACGGTTATCTTGAAATCTACGATCCTCTTGGTTTATTGGTAACTGTACCATCCAATGTCACGACTATTGTTTCTTTAACACCAGGTGTTACTGGTATCTTGATTGATCTAGGGCTAGTTGATTATATTGTTGCAGCTGATATGCATTCTTCTTTTATGTATGAAGCTCTAAGTGACTTGCCAGCTTTTGACATGATGAATCTTGAAGTTGAAAGTATGATTGAACTAAACCCAGATCTTGTGATTGCTCACGATATGATTATGATGGGAGATCGGGAAAATGATCCGCTGCAACCTCTGCGTGATTTTGATATTGCTGTAGCTTATCTGCCAGCGCCAGCGAGTTTAGAAGATATTTCACGGGATATTAACTTTTTGGGCGAGATAACAAGGCGCATAGATGAAGCAACTGAATTGGATACGACATTTAGGAATGAACTTTCTGAAATCGCGGAAATAGTTGCGGCAAGTGATAACAATCCAACTGTTTATTTTGAGATTTCGCCGGCGCCAGATATGTTCACTTTTGGGAGTGAGACGTTTCAGAATGAATTACTCGAAAAGGTTGGTGCTATAAATGTATTTGCTGATCAAGAGGGCTGGTTTCCAGTAGAAACTGAAAGTATTGTTGAGTCAAATCCAGATGTGATTTTTACAAATGCAGGTTTCATGGGCGATCCAGTTGGTGAAATTTTAGAGCGAGCTGGCTGGGGCGATATGGATGCTGTTGCAAATGAACGCGTTTATTACATTAGCGATGATGCAAGTTCGATACCAAATCATCATGTAGTTATTGCGTTGCGAATGATGGTTGAGTACCTACATGGTGGGGAAAACGATGAGTAAGAAAGTAAAGATATTAATAATAATGGCAGGAGTAATCCTGTCATTTCTGCTCAGTATTTCAATTGGTGGTGCGACTATAACAATTGCTGAAATTGCTGATGTCTTTGCGTATCGCTTATTTAGTACTGAGCTACCAGTTGATTTTAATCGTGTAGCAGTTGGGTTGATTTGGGATATTAGATTGCCTCGGGTATTACTTAGTTTTATTGTTGGTGCTGCCCTTGCAGTTAGTGGTACTGTTATGCAATCGGTGCTTAAAAATCCACTTGCGTCGTCTTACACTATTGGTGTATCGGCAGGAGCAGGGCTAGGTGCAGTTCTATTAATTTTTTTAGGGATCTCATCATCTGTTTTGGGGATGTTCTTGCTACCAGTTGTTTCGATAACTTTTGGGATGACGACGATTGTTTTCGCTGTGTTATTCGCATCAAAAATGGATAATCATTTAAGCAACCATTCTATTGTTTTGGTCGGGATGGTTTTATCAGTTTTTATAAATGCAATTATGATGACTCTAGCTTCAAGAAGTCCTCGCTATGCGCAGCAAATTTCCATGTGGCAATTAGGAAGTTTTTCCATGAGGGGCTGGACAGTGGTAGGTATTGTCTTTGCTGTAAGTACTTTCTTCATTTTGTGGTTATGTCGGTATGTTAAAGAGATGGATGTGTTAACGTTCGGTGATGAGCAAGCGAGTGCCATTGGCATTGATGTTAAGAAAACGAAATGGTTTTTGTTGATTGCTTCTTCAATGTTAACAGGTGTGTCCGTCGCTTTTGTTGGGGTGATTGGGTTTGTTGATTTGATTGCTCCTCATGTTATTCGTCGTTTTTTTGGGGCTGCGCATCGGTATGTGATGCCGTTGTCGGCTTTGTTTGGTGGGACGTTTATGGTATGTGCGGATCTTTTGGCACGAACGGTGATTGCGCCTTCTGAGATTCCCATTGGGTCGGTAACGGCGTTGATTGGGGCACCTTTCTTTGGCTATTTGTTCCTTAAAGGCGGGAAGCGGAAGGCAGGTGTTAGTTAATGTTGACGATTAAAGGGTTATCTTGTTCTTATGGGGATTTAAGAGTCCTTTACGATGTTGATTTTGCTGCTAAGCTTCAGTCAAAGCTGTTAATTGTTGGTCCGAATGGTTGTGGCAAGACGACTTTACTTAAGGCTATTGCTGGGTTGATCCCGTATGAGGGAACCGTCGAGATTGAAGGGGAGAATGTTGCTTGTTTTTCTAGGAAAGCGCGTGCTAAAAAAATTGGGCTATTAAGTCAAATATCGACGATTTATTTTTCATATACTGTTTATGAGACGGTGATGCAAGGTCGTTATGTTCATATGGCTGATGGGATTTTTAAGAGTGCGCGCAAGGTTGATGAGGAAGTGGTGCTCGCGTATCTTGAGATGACGGGGTTGCTTGGGATGAAGGATAAGAGTATTCAGGAGTTGTCTGGTGGGCAGTTGCAACGGGTTTTTCTTGCGAGGGTTTTTGCTCAGGAGCCGGATATTATTTTGTTGGATGAGCCGACTAATCATTTGGATTTGAAGTATCAGTTGGAGTTGATGGCTTATTTGGATGAGTGGGTGAAGCGGGATCGTCGTCTTGTTGTTGGTGTTGTTCATGATATGAATCTTGCTTTGTCTTTTGCAGATGAGATTTTGATGTTGAAAGATGGTAGGGTGCTTGCGCACAAGCGGAGTGAGGAGCTGGATTTACGATTAATAAATCAGACGTTTGATATTGATGTGATGGGTTATATGCAAGAATCGTTGAAAAAATGGGAATAAAAAGACAAATTTTTGTAGAAAATGCTTGCGTGAAACGCTTTTATGTGCTATAATTAGACTATAGTTAGCAAAATCTAAATAGAAATGTAGGTGATTTTGATTAATTGTAAATTGAGATAGGGGGGCGTTTCACGAGTATGAATCGCCTTAAAAACATAACAAAGGAGTTTTTATAATGAGTGAAAACACAGTACAGCAACCAAGTTCTAAAGGTAAGATGAAGTTTATTATTGGTTCGATAGTAGCAGCTTTCTTATTTTTAACGCCGTTACCGGTTAGTAGAACATGTGAGACAACAACATCAGAGTGGATTATTAATCAATGTCAAACAATTGGTGTGATGAATGAGTATGATGAAGATGGGGCTTATGATGAAGACATTGTTTTAATTCGTGAGGCAATAATTGATGGTGAGACTCATGTAGTTGTGGTAGATCGGGGTGTATTTAATATCCCTTTGGGTATTCTCATTGATTGGATGGGCGGAACGTTTGTTTTTGAGAATTTCTTAGGATTTGGAAGAACTAGTTTAGGTGTTATTATTGCCATGGTGACAACAACAATTGCAGTGATTGGAACAATTTTAGCATATGTTGTAAAGCCAAGTTTCATTATGGAAAATGAGAAGCTAAAAGATACTTTTTTAGCTCATCCTGTTTTTGCGATTAGTCGGATTATTGGACTTGTTTTCATGATCATGGTCTGGTTTGATTTTGGACCAGCATTTGTCACTGAATGGGTTGGAGATTTGATGATCAATACCCTTGTAAATGGCCTTGTGTTTATTTTTCTTATCTTAGCGTTAGCGATTCCAATTTTAACTGATTTTGGTTTGATGGAGTTTGTTGGGACGTTGATCAAAAGATTTGTTAATACATTGTTCACTCTACCTGGACGTGCGGCAGTTGATTTAGCTGGATCATGGTTTGGATCATCATCAGTATCTGTTATGATTACAACGGATCAGCATGAGAAAGGCTATTATACTGGACGTGAAGCTGCGGCAATTTGTGTTAACTTTGCTTTCGTTTCTTTGCCATTTTCGTTGGTTGTTGCAAACACATTAAACCTTGGTGGAAGTTTCCCACTATGGTATTTAACGATTTCAATCGTGTGTATTATTTTAGGAATTATCTTGCCACGTATTTGGCCACTTAAACAAATCCCAGATGTTTACTTAGAAGATGTAGGAAAGCAAATTGATGAGGAAGTTGAAGAGGGTGGATCACGCCTTGCAAAAGCAGTAGCATTGGCAGGGGAAAGAGCAGAGAGAACAACAGCTTCGGGTGTTATAAAGAGTGGATTGAAATTCTATGTATCGGTATTTATGGATTTAATTCCTGTAATTACCGCATGGGGGATTATCGCAATGGGTCTTGAAGCTTATACACCAATATTTGGATGGATTTCGGCTCCGATGGGATGGATCATATCTATCTTTGGAATATCAAGTAGTTATGCACCAACGACACTAGTTGGCTTTGTTGATATGTTTATTCCAGCTTTGATGCTAGGAGAAGCGGCATTCAGAGTGAGATTCATTTTAGGAGCTTTATCAATTGTCCAAATCATTTACATGGCAGAAACAGGAGTGCTTATTGCAAGATCGAAAATTCCGCTAGGTGTTGGTAAGTTGTTCTTGATCTTTATGATTAGAACACTATTTGCATTACCGCTCATTGTATTCTTTACTTGGATTTTAACATCATTAGGATGGATTGGGTAGTATAGAGATTTGACTGTATAAAAATTGAAATATAAGTTAAAATATAAAAGAGGGCGCCGGTCAAAGTTGTGTAGCTGTTATGCTACATGATGATGGACGGCGTTCTAAATGTTGAAAAAATTAATGGAGGGATAATATGATCAAACTTGATAAAGCACTACTTGCTCGGCGGGTTGAGGAGATTACAATTGCTTTGACTAATGAGTTGAGTGTTGTTGAAACGGCTGGCGAGTTAAATGTTGTTAATAAAGCTCATGAAATTTTAGCAGGGATGGATTATTATAAAGAAAATCCAGAGGATTTAATGTTTATTCCGGTGCCTAATGATAAATTAGGTCGAAAAAGTGTTGTTTGTATTTTGCGTGGGAAGAAAGGTGCTAGTGCTAAGACAGTTGTTTTGAACGGGCATTTAGATACGGTGGGGATTTCAGATTATGGTGCCCTATCCCACTTAGCCAATCAGCCTTATAAGTTAACTGAGAAGTTTAAGGAAATTGCGCACGTGTTATCAAAGGAGGCGCAGGAGGATTTGGCGACTGGTGATTATTTATTTGGTCGTGGTATCTTTGATATGAAAACGGGTAATGCGATCAATATTGCGCTGATTGAAGCCATTGCTAATGATCTAGAGAACTTTGAAGGAAATCTTGTCTATGCAGGTGTATGTGATGAAGAGTCCAATTCAGCAGGGATGCTAAGTGTTGTGCCTGAGTTAGTCAGAATACGCAATGAGAATAATTTTAACTACTTAGCGTTTATTGATACTGATTATATGACATCGCTTTATGAAGGGGATGAGAAAAAGTATGTGTTTGTTGGTTCAGTTGGTAAGTTAATGCCATCATTTTTTGTTGTCGGAAAAGAAACTCATGTTGGTGAAGCTTTTAATGGGATTGATCCCAATCAGATTGCCGCTGGTATTACAGAGCGGATTAATATGAATGTTGAGTTTTGTGATGTAGTTGATGGCGAGGCGACATTACCACCAGTTACACTAAGAAGTCGGGATTTGAAGCCTGAGTATTCTGTCCAAACGGCACAAACTACGAGCTTGTTCTTTAATTATGCGACTCATTCGAGTACCCCTGATGAAGTGATGAAGAAGATGTTGGATGCAGCTGAGGGTGCTTTTTCGGCAACTGTTGACTATTTGAATAAGCAATATGAAGATTATTGTAAATTAGTTAAGCAACCTCATCAACTATTACCATGGAAAGCGAGAGCGATTTCTTATGAGGAGCTTTATGAAAAAGTTAAGGGGGAGTTAGGTGACGAATTTGACGTGTTGCTTGCTGAGTTTGCCGATGAGATGTTGAAAGATGAAAGTATTGATTCGCGAGATTTTGCATTGAGACAGGTGGAATTTGTTCATAGGCACTGGTCTGATCGTGAGCCTGTGGTTGTCGTATACTTCTCACCGCCTTATTATCCGCATATTCATGTTAAAGGGGATACTGAGATTGAGAAGAACTTGATAAAGGCTGTTGAGGCGGCTGTAGAGGAAGTTGACACGGGTTATCAGGTTGTGTATAAAAAGTTTTTCCCTTATATTGCGGATTTGAGCTATGCGGCGGCGCCAAGTGATCCGAGTGTTATTGCGGCATTGAAGGGTAATACGCCTGGGTTCGGTGTGAAGTATAATTTGCCTCTTGCAGAAATGGCGGATTTGAATTTGCCGGTATTGAATATTGGGCCGTTTGGGAAAGATGCGCATCAGTTTACGGAGCGGTTGGAGAAGACTTATTCGTTTGAGGTGACTCCGGAGTTGGTGTATAAGACGATTGATAATTTGTTGCGTGGTAGTTAGTAGTTTGTAGTTGCTTGGCATATGGTGAAGAAAGGGGGTAAAATTTATAAAGATTGGAGGCAAAGTATGATTAAGTTTGATAAGATGCAGTTAGCTGGTCGGATTGAAGAGGTTGCAATTGCTTTGACTAAAAATTTTAGTATTGTTGGAACGGCTGGAGAAGTTGTTGTAGTTGAGCAGATTTATGAAATTTTAGCAAAGATACCTTATTATCAGGAAAATCCGTCGGATTTAATGTTTGTTGATGTGCCGAATGATAAACTAGGGCGCAAAAATGTTGTTTGTATTTTGCGTGGTAAGAAAGGGTCGAGTAAAAAGACAGTTGTTTTGAATGGGCATTTAGATACAGTTGGCATTTCAGATTATGGAACTCTGGCTCACTTAGCTAATCAGCCTTATGAGTTAACAGAAAAGTTTAAAGAAATTGTACTGGCGTTACCAAAAGAAGCGCAGAAAGATTTGGAGAGTGGAGACTATTTATTTGGTCGTGGTCTTTTAGATATGAAAGCAGGGATTGGGATTATTATTGCTTTAATTGAAGCTATTGCCAATGATTTAGAGAACTTTGAAGGTAATCTTGTATTTGCTGGTGTGTGTGATGAAGAGGCAAATTCAGCTGGAATGACTAGTGTAGTGCCTGATTTGGTGAGAATACGTAATGAGAATAATTTTAATTATTTAGCATTTATTGATACTGATGCTATTACAACTCATTATGAGGGTGATGAGAGTAAGTATGTGTTTGTTGGCTCCGTTGGAAAGTTAATGCCATCGTTTTTTGTTGTTGGGAAAGAAACTCATGTTGGTGAAGCTTTTAATGGAATTGATCCTAATCAGATTGCAGCTGGTATTGTTGATAGAATTAACTTGAATGTTGATTTTTGTGATGTAGTTGATGGTGAGGTGACATTGCCACCAGTTACGCTCCGAAATCGGGATTTAAAGCCGGAGTATTCCGTTCAAACGGCGCAGACTACGAGTCTCTTCTTTAACTATATGACGCAAACTAGTACACCAGATGAAGTGATGAAGAAGATGATAGATGCAGCGCAAGGTGCTTTTGTGCAGGTGATTAACCGTTTGAATAAACAGTATGAAAGATTTTGTTGTTTAGTTATGCAATCTCATCAACCACTGCCATGGAAAGCTCGTACTATTTCTTATGATGAGCTTTATCAAAAGGTTAAAGGGGAGTTGGGTGAAGAACTTGATGCTTTGATTTCCGAGTTTGCTGATGAGATGTTGAAGGATGAAAATATTGATCCAAGAGATTTTGCTTTGAAGCAAGTGGAGTTTGTTCATAAGCA